>OHMI01000711.1_pt1 | contig 11538 bp, 7 predicted proteins | sample 1569271 | NCBI WGS metagenome assembly OHMI01 (sample SAMEA3879529, study PRJEB24766) | human gut metagenome | biome: human-associated habitat; feature: feces | place: USA | collected 1985/1987
GCGCCGGGAGCCAGCAGCTTGCGGGGGTCGAAGCCCTTGCCCTGCTGATCCTTGCCAGCCTCGATGTACTTGCGGGTGGCCTCAGCAAAGACCAGCTGGCACTCGGTGTTGATGTTGATCTTGGAAACGCCCAGGCTGATGGCCTTCTGGATCATCTCGTCGGGGATGCCGGTGCCGCCGTGCAGGACCAGAGGAATGTTGTTGGTAGCCTTGTGGATGCGGTCCAGAGCCTCAAAGTCCAGGCCCTTCCAGTTGGCGGGGTAAACGCCGTGGATATTGCCGATGCCGGCAGCCAGGAAGTCGATGCCCAGATCGGTGATCTTTGCGCACTCAGCGGGGTCTGCGATCTCGCCAGCGCCCACAACGCCGTCCTCAACGCCGCCGATGGAGCCGACCTCGGCCTCGATGCTCAGGCCCTTGGAGTGTGCCAGAGCGACCAGCTCCTTGGTCTTTTCCACGTTCTCCTCGATGGAGTAGTGGCTGCCGTCGAACATGATGGAGGAGAAGCCGGCCTCAACGCAGGCCTTGCAGCCCTCGTAGGTGCCGTGGTCCAGGTGCAGGGCAACGGGAACGGTGATGCCCATGGTCTCCACCATGGAGCTGACCATGGCGGCAACGGTCTTGAAGCCGGTCATGTATTTGCCTGCACCCTCAGAGACACCCAGGATAACGGGGCTCTTCATTTCCTCGCAGGCGGTCAGGACTGCCTTGGTCCACTCCAGATTGTTGATGTTGAACTGGGGCACACCGTAGTGGCCATCGCGTGCCTTGATCAGCATTTCGGTTGCATTTACCAACATTATTCATTACCTCCGCAAAATCATTTTGGGGTGAAAAAGCCGTTTTGGATACAAGATTGCGCATCCTTTAACGAACCTAAGGGTAGTATACCCCAATTACAGGATAAAATCAAGGCGGTTCCCGCGGCGTTTTCAACACAAATTCACATTGGGCATTTTGATGTTGGAGATTCTGGCAAAAACCACTGGATCTCTCTTCAAAAAATTGTCATAATTCCGACTTGAATTTTACAAAAAGTACGGCGGAAAGTTTGCGTGTCGAACCTGAGAGGTTGAAAACTCGGTGGAAACTGTGGAATTCCACCCGGAAAGTGGGCGTACAAACTTGATTTTTGAACATTTTCCACCGGGTTTTCAACATGTGGAAAAATTTGAGCCGAATTACCGATTGTATAGCCTGCTGAATGTGGAAAACTTTTGCCTTCGGCAAACATTGCGAAGAATGCCGGGGTATGCTATACTTTAGAATGTATCAGTGTCAAAATATAGTAAAACTGAAACAGAACGAAACCATGGCGCGGCTCAAACGGCCCGCCTTGCCATAGAATGGAAGGAGAACACATCAATGGACGAACAGAAAATGCCGCGCCGTCCCCGCCGCAGCAGCACGGAGGAGCAGCCCAAGAATGAGAGCCTGGTCTACGGCAAAAACCCCGTGACCGAGCTGCTCAAGAGCGGTTCCGGCGTGGATACCGTGCTGATCGCGGAGGGCATGGCCCCCGCCGTGGCAGCTTACTATACCGCCATGGCCAAGGAGGCCGGGGCCACGGTCAAGCGGGTGCACCCCAATAAGCTGCGCCTGATGACCGGCACCGAGAGCCACCAGGGCGTGGCCGCCTTTGCCAGCGAGATCGAATATGTGACCGTGGAGGACCTGCTGAACGTTGCCAGAGAGAAGGGGGAGCCTCCTTTCCTGGTGCTGAGTGACGGCATCGAGGACCCCCACAATCTGGGCGCGGTGATGCGCTCTGCTCTGCTGTGCGGAGCCCACGGCATCGTCATCCCCAAGCGGGGCGGCGCGTCCGTGACCCCCACCGTTATTAAGTCCAGTGCCGGTGCGGCCGAGCGCCTGCCTGTGGCCCGCGTGGCCAACATCGGTGAGACCATCCGCCGCCTGAAAGATCAGGGGGTGTTCGTCTACTGTGCCGATATGGACGGCGTGCCCCTGCGCAAGAACAACCTGACCGGCCCCATTGCACTGGTGCTGGGCAGCGAGGGCAGCGGTGTATCCCAGCTGGTGAAAAAGCTCTGCGATGGTGTGGTGCGGCTGGATATGGCCGCTCAGGGCACCGGTGTGGACAGCTTCAATGTCTCGGTGGCGGCTGGCATCATCCTGTACGAGATCCAGAGCCAGCGCGCCGCAGAGTAAGAAACAGCGGCCAGACCGCCGTGACCAGAACAGGGAGGGACTAGGATGCCAAAGGATGATAAGCGCAAAGAGCTGACACAGGAAGAGATCGATGCGCAGAACGAGAAGTTCCGCACGTTTTTCAGCACCAGCGTGGCACAGGTGCCCGAAGAGATGAAGCGCCGCGATGAGGAAAAGGAGAGCACCGGCAGCCTGCTGGGCAAGTTCTTCCACCGCGAAAAGGACAAAGAGGAGCCTGCCGCCGCCCCGGCCGTGCAGAATGAGCTGCCGCCCACGGGTGAGATCGTGCTGGGCCATGAGGAAGAAGCCGAGGCCGGCCTGGAGCTGGCATTGGAGCCCGGAGAGCTGGAGGAGGCAGAGCCTGTGGCTCTGCCCACCGCGCCGGAAGCCCCCGCAGCGCCGAAGCCGGAACCCCGGCCCGCACCCCAGCCCGAGAAAAAGCCGGAGCCGCCCCGCCGCCGGGAACCCCTGACCCCGCAGGAGCAGCAGGAGGATGCAGAGATGGCCGAACTCAAGGCCATGCTCTATGGCACCCCCAAGTCCGCCCCGGCGGAGGAAATGCAGGATGCCCCCGAAGAGGTGCTGGCCGTGGAGCCGGAAGTTCCCGCAGTGCCTGAGGGCCCGGCTATCCCCATGGTGTTTGCCGAGGATCAGTCGGTAAAGCAGGCGAAGTCTGCCCCGGAAGCCGCGCCAGAGGTTGAGCCGGAACCGGAAACGGCTTTCCAGTTCTTTGGCAAGGGCGCGGACGAGAACGAGCCGCAGGCCCCTACCCGCACCGAGGCCCCCAGCAAGGACGACAGCATGAGCCTGCCGCTGATGGGGCTGGAAGAGGACGAAGCACCCGCCCGGCCTGCCGCCCCGGCAGAGGAGACCCCGGCCCAGCCTGCTGAGGAAGCGGCCCCTGCCGCGCCGGAGGCTGAGGAGAAGCCTGAAGAAGAAGCCGAGCCGGAAACGCCCGAGCAGGTGGGGGAGAAGCTCCGCCGGATGGGCGCGGAGCTGACGCTGCGGTGTGTGCTGGAGGGCATCCTTGCCGTGGTGCTGCTCCACTTTGGCCTTGTTGCCGAGGGGCTGCTGGCCCCTGTGGCCTCCCTTGACCCCGTGATCGCCCCGGCGGCGTTCTATGCCGCCAACCTGCTCTTTCTGGCCGGTGCGCTGGCTGTGGGCTGGCCTGTCCTGCGGGATGGCCTGCAGGGCCTCAAGGGCCGCCCCAGTGCAGACACCATGCCGGCGCTGGCCGCCTGCGGTGCGCTGGTGCAGGCTGCGGTCGCCCTGCTCAACGCCCAGAGCTATCAGAACTCCAGCTGGACGCTGCTTTCCGGCGTGGCCGCACTGGGCCTGTTCCTGGCCCTGTTGGGCAGCCGTGTCCTGCTGACTGCCGTCAGAAACGGCTATGACCTTGCCGCCCGATCCCCCGAGGGGCTGCAGGGCGCATTCCGCGTCCGGGATAAGGACCTGATCCGGGTGCTGGCCCGGAGCCTGGATCAGAAAGACCCCTGGGTGCTGCTCAGCCGCCCTGTCCAGTGGGACGAAGCACTGGTGGAGCAGAGCTTCGGGGAGCGCGCCAGTGAGCGCCGCGCCCGCAAGACAGCCCTGATCCTGCTGGGTGCCGCCGTGCTCAGCGGGCTGGTGTTCCTGCTGTTTGGCGGCGGGCCCAACGGCATGGCCGCAGCCCTGACCTCCATGCTCTGCATGGGTGCACCGCTGTCCTCCACCCTGGTTGCGGGCATCGCTTCCCTGCGCCTGCAAAAGACCGCAGCCGCCGCCGGTGCTGTGGTGCCCGGCTGGGCCGCCATTGAGGAGCTGGGCGGTGTGGACACCGTGCAGGTGGATGCCGACGAGCTCTTTACCGCCGACAGCGTGAATCTGGAGGACATCCGCATCTTCAAGGGCGGCCGCATCGACCGTGCCATCCTCTATGCGGCCAGCATCCTCAACCACAGCTGTGAGACCCTGCGGGGCCTGTTCCGCCAGATCATCGAGGACCGCACCGAGATCCTGTACCCTGTGAAGGACTTGGAGGTCCACCACGGTCTTGGCTTTGCCGCCTGGTGTGATAACAACCGGGTGCTCATCGGCAACCGGCTGTACATGGAGCGGGAGGGCGTGCCCCTGCCTGAGCAGGAGTACGAGGATGAGCACTCCCAAAACGGCGCGCTGCAGATCCTGTATCTGGCTGTTTCCGGCAGCCTGCACGCCATGTTCGTGCTCCACTATGTGGGCGGCCGCAACGCCGCCCGCGGTCTGGAGGTGCTGCAGCGGGAGAACATCCGCCTGCTGGTCACCTGCGAGGACCCCAGCCTGACGGCCCGCCACATCACCGAGGCTTACCATCTGCCCGAGGGAATGATCACCCTGTTGGATCAGGAGCAGTGCAGTGCGCTGACCCCTGCCCAGCCGGACGAGACGGCCCGCTGCTGTATGCTGCATGATAAGGGCTTTGCCAGCCTGATCGGCGGCCTGCGCGCGGCGGAAAAGGCCCAGAACGCCGAGACGAGCGCCACCACGGTGCAGATGGTCTCGGTCTGGTTCTCGGTGGTCATCGGTGTTCTGCTGACCTACGCGGGCAGCATCGGCACCCTGTCGGTGGCCGCTGTCCTGATGTATCAGGCGGCATGGAGCGCTTTGAGCATTGCGGTCTGCGCCCTGAAACAGCATAACTGAGAAATATTCTCAAAATAAATAGGAATTATTCTTGATTTCAATTCGGAACTCTGGTATAATCAGTGCAGAAGGAACGCCCCGGCGGTCACCGGCGGCGAAATGATACACCGCACAAACAAAGGGAGAGCATGAATATGGAACTCAAGGGTACCAAGACCGAGAAAAACCTGTGGGAAGCCTTTGCAGGCGAGAGCCAGGCCCGCAACAAGTATACCTTCTTCGCCAGCGTGGCCAAGAAGGAGGGCTATGAGCAGCTGGCAGCGATCTTTGAGGAGACGGCTGCCAACGAGAAGGAGCACGCCAAGATGTGGTTCAAGGCCCTGAACGGCGGCTCCATCCCCGATACCATGACCTGCCTGGAAATGGCAGCCGGCGGCGAGCACGACGAGTGGACCGAGATGTACCCCCGGATGGCCGCAGAGGCCAAGGAAGAGGGCTTTACCCAGCTGGCTGCCCTGTTCACCATGGTGGCGCAGATCGAGAAAGAGCACGAGGAGCGCTACCGTGAGCTGGCCGAGAACCTGAAGAACAACAAGGTTTTTGCCCGGGAAGAGCAGCAGGTCTGGCAGTGCCGGAACTGCGGCTACACCTATATCGGCAAGTCGGCTCCCCTGAAGTGCCCGGTCTGCGCACATCCCCAGAGCTACTTTGAGCTGAAAAAGCACAATTATTGATCCTGTCCGGAACGCCGCAGCTCCCACGCCGGGACTGCGGCGTTCTTTTTGCACAAAATTTTCCGGAAAAACTGGTATAGTCCACGAAATCGGGTGCGAAAGCACAGCACTTTGGGCGAAAAACTTGACCCACATTGGCCGGACGTGTAAAATGAATCAGTAGTGAGAAAAATCATGGACGCGAAATTTTTCCATGTGTGCGGCATTCCTTTGATCCCATGGGATGAAACAAGGAGGGAAGTTCGACCCAATGAAATGGAAATTCCAAACCGCGGGGCGGCTTCTGGCCCTGCTGGCTCTGAGCGGGGCCCTGCTGGCTGCCCCTTTGCCCGCGCAGGCCGCGCCCGGTGTGCTGACAGGCCTGACCGGAACCGGCTCCAAGCTGGAACTGGAGCTGACCGAGATGGAGCTGGAGATCACCGATGATGACCCCCGCCCCAAGGGCTACCTGTACACCAGCGGACAGAGCGATTATTACTTCATCGTCTGGATGAGCAGCAACTCCAATGTTGCCACGGTGGATGGCGACGGCAAGGTGACGGGCCGCAATGCAGGCACTGCCATCATCACCGCCATCTCCGACCACGGCGAACGCGCCGCCTGCAAGGTGACCGTGACCCGCAAAAATGAAGAAGCAGCCAGAAAAAAGCCCACGCTGGATACCACCAGCCTGAGCCTTGTGCTGCAGTACAATGACCTGCACCCCACCCATCAGCTCCAGCTGACCAACAGCGACCACTCCTTCCTCTATGTCTACCAGTGGATGAGTAGCAACCCCGAGGTTGCCACAGTCAGCGATAAGGGCCTTGTCACGGCTCAGGCGGCGGGCACCACCACCATCACGGCAATGGTCTCCAACGGCCAGGCTTTGCGGTGCAGCGTCACGGTGACTTCGGATATCGGCAAGGTGACCTTGAACAAGAGTGACCTGCTGCTCCGCACCGTGGGTACCCAGGAACGTCTGACGGCCACCGTTGCGGTGGAGGGCGGCGGCAGCGTGCCCATTACATGGGTCAGCAGCAACCCCGGTGTCGTTACCGTGGATGCGGATGGCGTGGTGACCGCCATTGCCGATGGAGAAGCCAAGGTTACGGCCCTTTCGCCCGCCGGACGCTTTGACGTGTGCAGCGTTGTGGTGGGCATGGCGGCGGAGAAGTACGAATCTGAAGCCGACCTTGCTGACGAGCTCAAGCTCCCTGATCCCTACGTTGCCGTAAGGCTGAATAAACTGGCATAAAGAAAAAGCACCCGCCCATGGCTGTTTTTGACGGCTATGGGCGGTTTTTGCGTGTATGGAAACGGATGCGCTGGGAAAAACTTGCCGAAGAGGAATTTTTTGCAAAAAATATTTTGCGTCGCATGGTGTGGTGTACATGACACATCCGGCCGCCTCCGGCAGGTGAAAAAGGACAAAATGGCCCGAACGTTGTTTAAGACAGGGGGCGGATGCCCCACGGAGCGGCAAAATCTCTGCAAAAAAGGCGGCTGCCCGGCTTGGATGACACATTTAACAAAAATTTGACGTGAAGTGATTGAATTTGCAACTCTTGACAGAAGGCGGGACAAACCATTATCCTTTTATCAGAGGAAAGTATTTTATGTCGCCAGACGTTGGAATGCCTGGTGTACAAGTGTGTGTCAGGAGGGAAAGAATATGACCAACTACCGGAACCGAATCGGGGAAGCCATTGCCTTTGCCCGGAACGTGGCGGGCAGATCTCAGCAGGAGCTTGCGGATATGCTGGGGCGGGACAAGCGCACCATTCAGAAATGGGAGCGGGGCGAGATCCGCATTGCGCTGGAGGATTATCTGGATGTATTCGATACTCTGCACCTGCCGGTGGGGCCCTATGAAATGTGGATCCGGCATCCGGAGCTTTTTCCGTGCGGCATGGAGGATATCAAGGGCTTCAGCACCGAAAAGAAGCGGAGGGTACTGGCGGATTATTATCTGCATCAGGCTGCACCGCTGGAGATCGAGCAGGAGTATTACATCCTGTTCGGCGACCACGGCAGCAACAGCTGCGGCATCCGGCAGGAGCAGCTGGCCAACCTGCAGACTCCGCTCCGTGACCGCAAACGGATCGTGAACCAGATCATCGACAACTACTATGAGGCCCGGGCCATCGGACATCTGACCGACCCGGAGGGCCAGCAGCCAGTGATGCCCATTCTGGAAGCCTGCTACGATGCCAGTGCACGGAGCGTGGAAGCCAACGAGAACCGATACAGCATCGGCAGCATCGAGCGCTATCTGGATGGCGCAGATGATGCGGCAGATGAATGAACCTGACAGCAGACGGCCATGTGCAGCCGCCTGCTGTTTTTGCGTGCGGCCTGCCTGCGAGAAAATATTGTGAAATTTGCGGATTCCTGCTATACTTATCCTATTGACGAAAAAGAAGGGTGAGATAAATGGCATACAACATGGGCGGTCGGCGCTTCCGGCCGGTGGGCAGCGGAAAAAAGCGGACTGCGCCGCAGTACGGGCCGGTGGGCACAGGCTGCCCGTTTGTGGAGGAGGCCGTGGCGCGGCTGTACCGGGAACAGAGCGAGGAACATTTCTGGAGCCTGATGAACGCCCTGAACTATGCGCTGGAATTGCAGACCAAGGTGCTGGTGCCGCTGGATGCGGCGGTGGACCCCCAGAGCGGGGCCGCACCCTGGGCACACCTGCCCATCCCGGAGGATCGGGCCGAGGGCCTGCCGCCCTGGCTGCTCCACGCCCGGAAAGAGCGGCACTATCTGCCGCTGTTCACCTCGGTAAAGAACGCCGAGGCGGAAAAGGCCAGCGCCACCCGCCCCATGGTGGAGCGCAGCCTGCGCAGCGCCATGGAGTATGCGCTGGAAACGGACGGCATCGATGGTGTGGTGCTGGACCCGTGGACAAGCTCTGCCACGCTGGATGTCTCCCTGCTCAGCGGGCTGCTGAGATCGGAGCGGGGAAGCGACAACCCCGGCGCTCAGGAGCTGGAAGCCGGGCACGCCGCCGCCCGGGCCGGGGATTGGCCGGAGGCAGCGGCCCGCTACACTGCCGCCGCCGAGGCGGGCAGCGCAGAGGCGCTTTCTGCCCTGGGGGACTGCCTGTATTATGGCCGGGGTACCCGGAAGAATAAGACCCAGGCCCGGCGGATGTGGAAAAAGGCCGCGCAGGCCGGGGAGGTTCAGGCCATGATCGCCCTGGGGGATGACTGTGCCGCATCGGGCAGGGAGATGGCGGAGACCCTGCAATACTACCGCCGCGCCCAGAGCGCTGCCCGGGAAGTACCGGACATCGCCTACACCCCGCAGGTCTGCCTGCGCCTTGCCCAGTACGAGACCCAGTACCTCTCCCGCAAAAAGGCGCTGCTGCAGGTGGCCGAAGCCGTGCAGGGGTTTCGGATCCTGCAGGCCGAGGGCGAAACGGATGCTGCAGCCTGGCTGCGGGAGGCTGAACTGCTGACCGATCAGCTGCTGGCCGACGATAAAAACGCCTGAAACACAGTTTCTTTACATTTGTTCTAAGAAATCGTCATAGGAAACCGGTAAGATATTCAAGGAAATATTCTGCGCCGAAGAAAAGAGGACAAGCACTATGAGCAAAGTGATCGGAATCGACCTTGGCACCACCAACTCCTGCGTGGCGGTGGTGGAGGGCGGCAAGCCTGTGGTCATCACCAACGCCGAAGGTGAGCGCACTACCCCCAGCGTGGTGGCCTTTACCAAGGACGGCGAGCGTCTGGTGGGCGGCGCGGCAAAGCGCCAGATCGCCACAAACTCCGGCCGCACGGTGTCCAGCATCAAGCGGTACATGGGTTCTGATCACCGGGTGCATATCGATGGCAGAGACCTGACCCCGCAGGAGATCAGCGCCATGATCCTGACCAAGATCCGCCGCGATGCCGAGAGCTATCTGGGCGAGCCTGTGACCGAGGCCGTCATCACGGTGCCTGCCTATTTTGACGACAGCCAGCGCAAGGCCACTCAGGACGCGGGCCGCATTGCGGGCCTGAATGTTCTGCGCATCATCAACGAGCCCACCGCCGCCGCGGTGGCCTACGGTCTGGACAACGAAGCCGCGCAGAAGATCCTGGTCTACGACCTTGGCGGCGGCACCTTTGACGTGTCCATCATCGAGATCGAGGACGGCACCTTTACGGTGCTGGCCACCGGCGGCGATACCCATCTGGGCGGCGATGACTTTGACGAGCGCATCGTTGAGTGGGCTGTGGCGGAGTTCCGCAGGTCTGACCGCATCGATCTGACCAAGGACCCCGCCGCCATGGGCCGCCTGAAGGAGGAAGCGGAAAAGGCCAAGAAGGAGCTTTCCAGTGCGCTTTCCGCCCAGCTGAACCTGCCGTTCATCGCGGTGGGCAAGGATGGCCCTCACCATCTGGATCTGAGCCTGGGCCGCCCCCAGTTTGAGATGATGACCGGCGACCTGCTGGCACGCACCGTTCAGCCGGTGCAGAACGCCCTGCGGGATGCCGGGATTTCCGCCAGCCAGCTGGGCAAAGTCCTGCTGGTGGGCGGCAGCACCCGGATGCCTGCTGTGGAGCGGCAGGTCCGGGAGCTGCTGGGCTGTGAGCCCAGCCATACCCTGAACCCCGATGAATGCGTGGCCATGGGTGCCGCCGTGCAGGGCGGCCTGCTGCAGGGCGGCGGAAAGCTGGCCGGTGCCACCGGTGCGGCCGCGCAGGGCCTTGTGCTGATGGATGTCACCCCGCTGACGCTGTCCATTGAGACGCTGGGCGGCGTGGCCACCCCCCTCATCACCCGCAACAGCATGATCCCCACCCGCAAGAGCCAGATCTTTACCACGGCCCGCCCCATGCAGACCAGCGTGGAGATCAACGTGCTGCAGGGCGAGCGCCACTTTGCCCGCGACAACAAGAGCCTGGGTAAATTCAAGCTCACCGGCATCCGCTCCGGCTTCTCCTCCAAGCCCCAGATCGAGGTCACCTTTGACATTGATGTGAATGGCGTGGTCAAGGTGTCCGCAAAGGATCTGGGCACCGGCCGGGAGCAGAACATCACCATCACCGGCAGCACCAATCTTTCTGAGAACGAGATCCAGCGCGCCATGGCCGATGCCGCCGCCTACGAGGAGGAGGATACCCGCCGCAGGGAGCGGCTGGAGCTCCACAATCAGGCCGAGATGCTGGCTTACAAGGTGGATGAGGCCCTCTCTAAGTGCAAAAAGGAGCTGGACAAGGACGAGAAGAACCGAGTCAAGAACGACCTTGCCAGCCTGCGCCGCTGCCTGCGCAAAGATAAGCCCGAAAAGATGAACGAGACCGAAGAAGCGAACCTCCGTCAGGCAAAATCCCAGCTGGAAGCCAGCGCCAACCACCTGATGGTGCTGTACAGCACGGAGCAGGATGCCGACCGGCAGTAAGCGGGCAATTCCCTACTGAAAAACTTCGTTGAAAGGGTTGACAAACCCGGAAGAGTGGGGTATTATGTATGCAATATCACAAAAATGGCTGTGAAGAGAAGAGTAGGTTTTCGCATTGATCCTTCCAGAGAGCCCGGGCGGTGGAAAAGGGCAGGAAACAGGGAACTGAAAATGGTCTCGGAGCCGCGGGGGCGAAGTGCAAGAGTGCTAAGCCTGCGACGGGAGCGCCCGTTACAGCGTCCGGTTGTCGCGTTGCAAAACGCCGCAGCAGTGAGGCTGTCTCTGTGAGGGGACAGTAAACCAAGGTGGTACCACGGAAGTTTTACGCTTTCGTCCTTGTGGGTGTATGCCCGCTGAGGACGGAAGCGTTTTTTATTTTGCTTCCGGTGCAAAGGGTGCGGATTGTGCCGCACCGCACAAAAACATTTTTGTAAAAGTAGAGAGGGAAAACAAAATGTCTAAGATCACTCGTCGTAATTTTCTGAAAGTTTCCGGCGTGGCCGCTGCTGCCGCTGCCCTGACCGCCTGCGGCGGCTCTTCCTCCACCGCAAGCTCCGCCGCTTCCGGCGCTGCATCCTCTGAGGCTGCCTCCACCGCTGCCAAGCTGGACAAGATCAAGGTCGCCGTTCCCAACGACACCACCAACGAGGCCCGCGC
>OHMI01000715.1_pt1 | contig 11510 bp, 7 predicted proteins | sample 1569271 | NCBI WGS metagenome assembly OHMI01 (sample SAMEA3879529, study PRJEB24766) | human gut metagenome | biome: human-associated habitat; feature: feces | place: USA | collected 1985/1987
ACCCGGAATCCCGCCTTCTCGTAGCAGCGAACGGCGCGCGTGTTCCACGTCCGCACTTCCAGATACATCGGCTTGCCCGGATACAGCCGCTGGGATAAATCCCACGCCAGCGCCGTCATCTGCGTGCCGTACCCCTGTCCGCAGTGGTCGGGATGCGCCCCGATGCCGAAAAACACCTCGCTGCCCTCATCGGACAGGTTCACGAAGCCCACCAGCGTTTCGCCATCGTAAAAGGAATAGAAATTGTTTGCCGGATTCGCAAAACCGTATCCGTGCTTCTTCTGCTCGGCATACGGCGGATTGTTGTACATCGCGTATTCGCCGGGGTACTGCCACGCGCAGATGGCTTCCTTCTCGGCTTCGGTGGTCGGATGATACGTCAGCATGGGCGTTTTCCTCCTTGGGGATATTTCTGATTATGCAAAAAACCGGAGGCAGCCTGCGCCGCCCCCGGTCAAAATCCTCGATTATTGCAGCACAATGCCTTCCGCTTCCAGCTCCGCGCGGGTGCAGAGCCGCAGCGTCACAAAGTTCTGCTGGCAGATGATATAGCTGCCGCCTTCACGCGTGTCCTTGTTTTCCAGCGTCACGATGCCCTGCGCGATGCAGTCGTGGTCGGCGCAGCTGGCGTCGGTCATCTCGATGCTCGTCTCCGTGACGTGGATGATGTTCACGCACACGCCGTGAATCAGCCGGTAGTACCCGTCCTCCAGCAGCGGAATCGGCTCGTATGTCTTTGTGCCGACCGTCACAAGCAGGAACGCGACGGCTTCCGACGGGTCGCGAACCGCGCTTGCCATCGGGGAGGGCGCGATGCCGGGGTCAGTGCCGCGCGTCGCCGGGTTCAGCTTCGCGAAGCTCAGCGATTCGTTCGATGCCGCCAGAATCGCCTGCGCGTCGGCGAGGGTTTCCTGCGTCGTCGTCAATTCCGCCTCTGTCGCGGCAAGGGTTGCCTTTGTGGCTTCCAGCTCCGTCGTGGCGGTGGTCAGGCTGTCCTTCGTCGCGGCGAGTTCGTTTTCCGCAGTGGTCAGACTGTCCTTCGTCGCGGTGAGTTCGGCTTCCTTCGCGGTCAGGCTGTCCTTCGTCGCGGTGAGTTCGGCTTCCTTTGCGGTCAGGCTGTCCTTCGTCGTCGTGAGCTCGGCTTCGGTGGCGGTCAGCGCCGTCTTGGTGTCGGACAATTCCGTCGTGGCGGCGGCAAGGGTGTCCTTCGTCGCGGTCAGCTCGGTTTCAGTGGCGGACAGGCTGGTTTTTGTGTCGGACAGCTCCGTCTGCGCGGCAGTCAGCGTGTTCTGCGTCACCGCCAGTTCGGCTTCCGTCGCGGCGAGCGCTTCCTTCGTGTTCTCCAGTTCATATTCCTTCGCCGGCAGGGATGCCTTCAAGGTGTCCAGTTCGTTCTGCGTGGTGGACAGCGTGTCCTTCACTGCCGCCAGTTTGGTCTGGGTGATCATCAGCGTGTCCTTCGTGGATGCCAGCGTGGTGTCGCGGCTGCTCAGAGCAGTCTGCGTTTCGGCGAGGGTGGCTTCGGTGGATGCGAGGGTGTCCTTCGCGGCGGACAGGCTGTTTTCGGTGTCCGCTAAGGTGGATTGGGTGGAGGACAGCGCGCTCTGCGTGTCCGTCAGCTGATTCCGGGTGTCCGTCAGCGAATTGTGGCTGACGATGAGACCGGCGCCAAGTGCGATGGAGGAAACTGCCAGCACGATGGCGGCAATCATCCAGATGATGGTCTTTTTCCGGGCGGCAATGGGGCTCATAGCAATCCTCCTAACAAGCGACGAAAATGGGCAGAAAACTTCCGTTTTTTCCAGTTTACCACCATCGGGGGAAGTTGTCAATCTCGAATTTCGCGGAAGCACAAAAAACGCCCCTCCGCCGACAAAAGCAGAGGGGCAGGGGAAGGAAGATTATTCCTGCTTCAAAAGCTCGTAGTGCAGCTCCCAAGAGCCGAGGATTGTGTTGAATTTTGTGATGCGGACGGTCAAAATGTCGCCCGCTTTGACATCGAACGGGGCATCGCTGATGAAATTCAAGTGTTCGCCCGCCCAGCAGTTAAAGCCAAGAGCGGAATCAGGATGTACGGCGTGGATGGAAAAGCGCACGACTTTGCCGACGACGTTTTTGCCGCTGTTCAGCGCAGCCTCAAAAGCCGCCGCGGTTTTGTAATCAATGGTGTAGGAATCGGAGGACTGAGTCGGCGCGGCAGAGACAGCCGGCGCGGCGGAGGCGGTCGTGTGCGCGCTGCGTGCAATCACGGTCAGCAGGTCAACACCATCGCCAAGGTCATTAAAATCGGCATAGATGGCGCAGAGAATTTCCGTCGGAGCGTCTGCCGAATAGTACGTCCAAATTACAACATCGTGCCCCAGCATGGGCGCAACGCAGTAGATGCCGGTACCGCGGTCGTTGTCCAGAGAGATATAATCGTCGTCGCTCAAGGAGTTTCCGCTGCTGAGAATGCCGGAACTGACGGATGCCAATACCTGCTTTAGCATTGCACGCTGGAGAATGCTGAAACTGGGCATATCTTCCACAGGATAAGCGCCCAGCATCAGGAACGTCGCGCCCCCCAAGCTGCTCTTCCCCCAAGATTCCGTGAAGAACCGAAAAAACCTCCGAAACACAGCCGCGTTTCGGAGGAAGAAAGATGTATATATAGATGAAGTTACTTCTTTAGTTCAATCCCTTGTCCCTTCAGCCGCGCAACCACGCCGTCAACAACCGCCTGCACTTCGTCGCGGGTGAGCGTGCGCTCCGGGTGCGAGAAGGAGAGGCGAATCGTGATGGTCTTGCCGGTGATGTCGCTGTATGTGCCCAGCACGGTCACCTTCTGCACCAGCGGGGAGTTCTCCGCCTTCACCGCGTCCAGAATCGGCTGGCAGCGATTGACCACGAAGGTCAAATCCTGCTCCATGCCGGGGAAGCGGGACGGCTCGCGGTAGACGATGGGCGCGGGCGCGATGGACGCGAGCGCTTCCATGTCGATTTCGGCAAACACAATCGCCGCCTTCTTGTCGATGTTCTTGCCGACAACCGGGTGCGCCACGCCGATTTCGCCGAGGTCAACGCCGTCCAGCACGATGGCGTTCAGGTTCTTCGGATGCTCATAGGAGTGGGTCGCGGTCATTGCGTGGAAGGACAAATCCTTGTGCAGGATGTCGCTCACGGCGACGCACAGCATGTCGCGCAGGCGGAAATACAGCGTTTCCACGTTATCGACCTTGCTGAAGAGCGTCACGCACAGCTTCTTGTGCTCTTTCGCCAGCTTGTTCTTGTCCACACCGTCGATGACGTGACCGATTTCAAAGATGCCGAACGACGGCGCATAGCCCGTGTTGACCTTCACCTGGCACAGCTGGGTGGGAATCATGGAGCGGCGCAGCGTCTCGATGTTGGGGTTGGAGGCGTTGAGCAGCTTCACGTTGTCCTCAACGGCGATGCCGAGCTTCTTGTAGTCGTCGGCGTACTGCCAGATGTAGGAATGCACCTCGTGCAGCGAATAGCGCTTGACGAGGATGTCCTTCAATTTGTCCTCCACCGTCTTTTCGGTGGACATGCGAACCGGGTAGAGCGGGGATTCCGCCGTGTGCAGGTCGAAGTTGTCGTAGCCGTAGATGCGGGTGATTTCCTCGATGATATCCGCCTTGATGGTTACGTCCTTCGTCGCGCGCCAGGAGGGGACGTCCGCGGTGAAGGAATCGCCGTCCCGCGTCATGCCGAAGCCCAGCGCGGTCAGCGTGTGCATGATTTCGTCGGAGGAGATGTTGATGCCGGTATAGCGGTCAACAAACGCCTTGTCGAAGGACAATTGCACCTTCGGATAGTGGAAGGCGTACTCGTCGGTCAGGCGGGAGGTGACGCGCATCTCCGGGTCGTATTCCTGCAAAAGCTTGACGAAGCGGGCGATGGCGACGGTCGTCATTTCCGGGTCAAGGCTCTTTTCGTAGCGGGCGGAGGCGTCGGTGCGGTGGGCGAGGCGGACGCTGCTCTTGCGGACGGACGCCGCGTCGAAGGTCGCGGATTCCAGCGTCAGGCTCGTCGTGTCATCGACGATTTCGCTGTCCAGACCGCCCATGATGCCCGCGATGGCAACCGGCTTGTCGTCGTTGCAGATCATCAGCGTGTTCGGGTCGATGGTGCGCTCCACCTTGTCCAGCGTCTGGAAAGGGACGCTCTCCGGGAAGCGGCGGATGCGGATTTTCTCCACCTTGCGGCTGTCGAAGGCGTGCATCGGCTGCCCCATTTCCAGCATCAGGTAGTTCGTCAGGTCGGCAAGGAAGTTGATGTCGCGCATACCGCAGTAGTTCAGGCGGATACGCATCGCCATCGGGCTGACGTGGCGGTTGATGTTCTCCACCCGCAGGCAGGAGTAGCGCTGGCACAGCGGGTCTTCAATCTTCATGTCGATGGCGGGCAGATTGTTGTACGCCGCCAAATCCGCCACGGGCAGGGCTTTCAGCGGACGGCCGGACAGGGTGGAGAATTCGCGCGCCATGCCGTAGTGCCCCCACAGGTCGGGGCGGTTCGTCAGGGACTTGTTGTCCACCTCGAAGATAATATCGTCAATGGGGTAGAGCGCCTTCAAGTCCGTGCCGCAGGGAACATCCTCCGGGAGGACCATGATGCCGGAATTGTCGTCGCTGATGCCGATTTCCTTCTCCGAGCAGCACATGCCGTAGGACGTGTACCCGGCGAGCTTGCGCGGGCTGATGGTGATGTCGCCCAGCTGCGCGCCCACCTTCGCGAACGCGGTTTTCATGCCCAGCTGCACGTTCGGCGCGCCGCAGACCACGTCGGTCAGATGCCCGTCGCCCGCGTCCACCTTCAGCAGGTGCAGCTTGTGGGATTCGGGGTGATTCTCTACGCTGACGATCTGCGCGGCGACAACGCCGGACAAATCCGCGCCCTTGTGGAAAATTTCATTCTCAACTTCCGCCGTGGACAGGGAGAACTGGCGAATCAGCGCCATTTTGTCAAGACCCGTCAGGTCAACGAAGTCGGAAATCCAGTTCATTGAGATCAGCATGTTCGTCTTTCCTCCGCATTACTCGTCGTCCGTGAACTGCGCCAAGCGCGTCAGGCTGCCGCTGTTCAGGTCGCGAATGTCCTTCACGCCGTACTTCATCATGGCAAGGCGCGTCATGCCCAAGCCGAACGCGAAGCCGGTGTACTGCTCCGGGTCGATGCCGCCGGCCTTCAATACTTCGGGGTGAATCATGCCGCAGGGGCACAGCTCCAGCCAGCCGGAATGCTTGCACGACGGGCAGCCCGTGCCGCCGCAGATGAGGCAGGAGATATCCAGCTCAAAGCCCGGCTCAACGAACGGGAAGAAGCCCGGACGCAGGCGGACTTTGATGTCCTTGCGGAACACCTCGCTCAGCATCGTCTTCATGAAGTAGATCAGGTTCGCGATGGAAATATCCTTGTCCACCATGATGCCTTCCATCTGGAAGAACGTGTTCTCATGGCAGGCGTCGGTCGCCTCGTTGCGGAAGCAGCGGCCGGGGAAAATCGCCTTGATCGGCACGCCGTCGTTCACCAGCGCGTCGCGGTAGCGGCGGTAGATGGCGTTCTGGGCGGCGGAGGTCTGCGTTTTGAGCAGCTGCCCGTTGTCCAGATAATAGGTGTCCTGCATGTCGCGCGCGGGGTGGAACTTCGGAATGTTCAGGCTCTCGAAGCACTCGTAGTCCGTCACGACCTCGGCGTAATCCTCCACCGTGAAGCCCATCGACTTGAACACCTGCTCGCACTGGCGCTGCACCAGCGTGATCGGGTGATACGAGCCGCGGGTCATGTCCGGCGGCATGGAGATGTCAAATTCGGGCAGGGCGTTGATTTCGCGCTGCAATTCCTGTGCCTTGAGCGCTTCCAGCTTTTCCGCCAAGGCGACGGTGATGGCGGTTTTCAGCTCGTTCGTCTCGCGCCCGACGGTCTTTTTCTGCTCGTCGGTCAAGCTGCCCATGCCCTTGAGCGCGTCGGTCACTTTGCCCTTGCGGCCGAGGTAATTCACGCGCAGGGCTTCCAGATCCACCATGTTGGCGATCTTCTTCAGCTCGGAATCAAAGCTGCTTTTCAGGGCTTCGATCTTCTCGTTCATTCCGGATGTTCCTCCTTACAGTTGGATGAAAAAAGCCCGTCCCATCGTTTGATGAGACGGACTGAATCCGCGGTACCACTCGTCTTGCGGCAAAGGAAAAAATCCCGCTGCCGCCGCTTGATAGGCGATAAGGCTGCCCACGCCGAAAAACTCACGGGATGAAGGTTCACGCTGTGCGCCCTGCCGCCTCGCACCACCCGGCGGCTCTCTGATATCCTATTTCCTGCATTCGCCTGTGCCATCTGCTCGCGCCTTTTTCCTTCTGGCGTCCGCTCGTTCCACTTAGCGTAGCGCTGCTACGCTGCGTTTCACTCCCGTTAGCCAGCAGAAAAAATTCGCTTCGCATCTTGGCACATTCTCATTTGAAAATAGGAAGGGGACTTGCACGCGCTACTGTTTCCCGGTCATCGCTTCCAATATTTCGCTGACTTTCGTCGGCACGCTCTATCTTACCATAGGTTGGGGCGTTTTGCAAGGGGGCAAATGCGGAATTCGGAATCCGGAATGCGGAATAAAAATCGCACGGAAGTGGAATTCTTTCCATCTTACAGGCGAACAAACCATGAATTTTTCCGATTTCTTATTTACAAGCCATTTTTTTGTGCTATACTGTAAGATGCGTTATCATGTAAAGCGCGATTCAGGCGCTTGCGTGAAAGTCCGCGCGGGGGAGGGACAAAATGCCCTCCGCACAAGGCGCGGCAGGGAACTTCGCGCACAAACGCGCGGAAGAAAGGAAAGGAAGCCGGATGAGCAACAGCCGTCCACCCTATGATGGCGCCGGGGACGCCGGACAGAATCCTCAGCAGCCCGGTTTTTCGCAGGGCAATTATCCGCCGGCGCAGGGCTATGCCCCGAATGGCGGCTACGCGCCCAATGATGCCTATGGTCAGGGCTACGCGCCGCAAAACGGCTATGGGCAGCCGCAATATGGTCAGCAGGGGTATGCGGATTATCAGCAGCCCTATGGTCAGCAGGGATACCAGCAGCCATACGGTCAGCAGGGATATCAGCAGCCATACGGTCAGCAAGGTTATCAGCAGCCGTATGGGCAGCAGGGCTATGACCAGCAGGGTTATCAGCAGCCATACGCCCAGCAGCCTTATCAGCAGCAGCCGTATGACCAGCAGGGGTTTGTGCAGCCCGGCGGGTATCAGCAGCCCTACGAGCAGCAGGGGTATCAGCAGGGGTACAGCCAGCAGAATCCGCAGGAAACGGATTTGCCGCCGGAGCAGCAGTACGCGCAGTACACCCCCGACGGTCAGCGTGTGTACCCAACGTCGGGGCGCAGCGGCTTCCGGGTGCAGCCGGCGGCGCACAGGGAAATCCCGTGGGATACGATTGCAAAAGTATTGATGTTCGGCGTGCTGCCGATTCTTTTCATCTTGAGCATGGTCTTCGCGTGGACGGCGGTGAAGTGGATCGTCCTCGTCGGCGCGGTGGCGAGCATCGCCGCGATGTGGCTCCGCGAGCTGGTTACGCCCAACGCGCGGCTGGTGCTGTCGCTTTTGCTGGCGTCGGCGGCGGTCGTCTGCCTCGTCAGCGCACTGGCGACGAACGCAGCGGACAATCAGAACCCCGCGCAGCCGAATCAGTCCGGTCAGATGCAGCAGGGGAGTACATCGGGCAATAACCTCGATGTCAACCTGACCGCGACGGACACGCCCAATCCCGCGCCCACGCCCACCGCGACGCCTGTGGATGACTCCGAGGAGTGCTACGCGCAGCTGCATTCCTTCTTCACGCTGTGGAAGAACAACGCCATCAGCCAAATGGTCAACCTGACGGCCCCGTCGTGGCGCAGCAGCATCAAGGGCGGCACCGACGCGGTGACGCAGAAGCTCTTCGGCGAGGTGCTGACCAACCGCACGCCCGTCAGCTGGGATTTTACGGCCATCACGGGTACATCGAACGACATCGCCCGCATGGTGACGGTGCGCGCCGTCATCAACAAGAACAACACCCTGGGTGAAAGCGTCTACCTGTGGAAGGTGCGCATGGTCAAGGAGGACGGCGTGTGGTACGTTGACCCCGCGACGCTGCAAAGCAACGAGCAGGAAAGCACCGCCACCCCGACCAACGCCCTTGCCACCCAGCCCGTGCTGAACACCAGCCATCCGGACTTGCTGATTTACTACAATCCCGAAGGCGGAACGTACTACCACATTGACCCGAATTGCGAATCGCTCAATCCGAAATACCGCCCGCTGTCCGGCGTCATCAAGTGGTCGCAGATTGAGGATGACCCCTACGACAAGCTCGAACAGTGCAAACGCTGCGGCGCACCCCTGCGCGAAAAAAAGGACAACGCCAACTAAGTCAACATAGAAACCTACATATATTTAGGAGGACAACACGATGGACACCAATGCCAAGCTGTATCAAGACATGACGAAGATTCTCGTCAAGCGTGAGGACATCCAGAAGGCCGTTGCCCAGCTGGGACGGGAAATCACCCACGATTATCAGGGACGCGATCTGGTGATGGTCTGCATTTTGAAGGGCGCGAGCGTCTTCTTCTCCGACCTCATCCGCGAGGTCGATTTGCCCGTGACGCTGGATTTCATGGCGCTTTCGAGCTATCGCAACTCCACCAAGTCCTCCGGCGTGGTCAATCTGGAGAAAGACCTGTCCGTTTCCATCAAGGGGCGCGACGTGCTGATTGTGGAGGACATTGTGGACAGCGGCAACACGCTGTTCTACCTCGGCAAGTATTTGATGGGCCGCGGCGCGTCCTCCATCCGCATTGCGACGCTGCTGGACAAGCCCGACCGCCGCAATCCCGAACACAACCTGACGGTGGATTACCACTGCTTCAAGATTCCGGATGAGTTCGTCGTCGGCTACGGGCTGGATTTCGCCGAGAAGTACCGCAATCTGCCGGACATCGGCGTGCTGGACAGCCGCGTGTACGGCGCGGCGCGCGAATAAATCAGCCGATTCTTCCCCCAATAAAGATAAAATTTTTGTAAAGATGGATTTTTCCGCACACGTCATTCGTCTATATGGGTATACGCCGCAACAGGCGGATGGCGCTGGAACGGAAGGAGGATGCTCGCATTGAAGAAGTCTCGCGGGATGTTCGGCTACGTCGCGGTTCTGCTGCTGATGGTGCTCACCATTTCGATGCTGTTCACCAACGGCTTTGGCAGCAATATCCGTGACCGCCGCATCACCTATCCCCAGCTGCTGACGATGATTGAGGAGGGGCAGGTTCGCTCCGTCGCCATCCGCGGCACGTCGCTGGTGGGCGTGACGACAACAACAACGGTCGCCGACGCGGATTTCCCTGACAAGAACTACGATTTTGAAACCACCATCGGCGCTGATTTCATCGTCACCGCGCGGCAAATGCAGGCGGCGAAGCTTAATAAGCCGCTGGATGAGGTGTCCGTCAAGGATTTGCCGTTCACCATCATCTACCGTCAGCCGCTGACCACCCCGTGGTGGTATGATTTGATTCCGCTGGCAATTTCGCTGGTGCTCTGCGGCGTGATGTTCTGGCTGATTATGCGCGCGCAGACCGGCGGCAACGGCAAGGTGATGAACTTCGGCAGAAGCCGGGCGCGCATCCATGACCCGAACAAGAACAAGGTGACGTTCGCCGACGTCGCGGGCGCGGAGGAAGAGAAGGAAGAACTCAAGGAAATGGTGGACTTCCTGCGCAACCCCAAGGCGTACATTGACATGGGCGCGCGCATCCCCAAGGGCGTGCTGCTCATCGGCCCGCCCGGCACGGGCAAAACCCTGCTGGCAAAGGCGGTTGCGGGCGAGGCGGGCGTGCCGTTCTTCTCCATTTCCGGCTCTGACTTTGTGGAGATGTTCGTGGGCGTGGGCGCGAGCCGCGTCCGTGACCTGTTCGACCAAGCCAAGCGCGCTGCCCCGTCCATCATCTTTATTGATGAGATTGACGCGGTGGGTCGTCACCGCGGCGCGGGGCTGGGCGGCGGACACGACGAACGCGAGCAGACGCTGAACCAGCTGCTGGTCGAGATGGACGGCTTCGCAATCAACGAGGGCGTTATTGTCATGGCGGCGACGAACCGCCGCGACATTCTTGACCCCGCGCTGCTGCGTCCCGGCCGCTTTGACCGCACGATTCTCGTCAATTACCCCGATATGGCGGGGCGTGTTGCCATCCTGAAGGTGCACGCCAAGGGCAAGCCCCTTGCGGATGATGTGGATTTGGAGAATATCGCCAAGCGCGTGCCTTTCTCCACCGGCGCGGAGCTGGAAAACATCATGAACGAAGCCGCGATTCTGGCGGCGCGCGGGCGCTTGAAGGCCATCAATCAGCAGACGCTGGTGGAGGCAATCTCCCGCGTGCAGATGGGCCCGGAGAAGCGCAGCCACAAGGTGACGCAGCGCGACAAGCGCATGGTTGCCATCCACGAGGCGGGTCACGCCATCGTCGGGCACGTCCTGCCCAACTGCGACGAGGTGCACCTGATTACCATCGTCCCGCGCGGGCAGGCGGGCGGCTACACGCTGTCCCTGCCGACGGAAGAGGACGATTTGCAGACTTACAGCCAGCTGATGGACTTCGTGGCGATGGGGCTGGGCGGTCATGCCGCGGAGCAGCTTTATCTGGGTGAGTTCACCACCGGCGCAACGAGCGACCTGAAGAAGGCGACGGAGGTCTGCCGCCGCATGGTGACGCAGTTCGGCATGAGCGAAAAGCTGGGCCCAGTCTATCTTGACGGCGATCAGGAAGTGTTCGTCGGCATGGAGTTTGGGCAGAGCCGCGGGTACAGCGAAGAAATGGCGGCGCGCATCGACGCGGAAGTCAAGCGCCTGCTGGAGGAATGCTACCAGAAGGCGGTGGATGCCCTGAGCGCCAACCGCGACCGCATGGAGAAGCTGGTGGACGCGCTGCTTAAGTACGACACCATCAGCCGCCGCGAGTTCGTCACCCTGATGGAAACGGGCGCGCTGCCGGATATTCAGGATGCCGACACCCGCACCACGGGCGACGTGATGATGCAGGATATGGCGGACGAAAAGAAGAAAGAAAATTCCGAAAAGTCCGCTGAAACGGCTGAAAAGAGCGCGGAAGCCCATGAAAAGACGGCGGATGCGCCCGAAAATCACCCGGATGCCCCCCATGAAGCCTGATTTGCACACCCACACCACTTCCTCCGACGGGCTGCTTACGCCCGCGGAGCTGGTGGCGCTGGCGGACAAGCACCGCGTGACGCTCCTGGCCGTGACCGACCATGACACGTTTGACGGCGCGGCGCAGCTGCTGGGAAAACCCGCGCCGATGCCGATTCTGCAAGGTGTCGAATTGTCCCTGCGCGATATGCCCGGCCTGCACCTGCTCGGCTACGGGCGCGGGACGGATACGCCCCTGCACCGCAAGGTTCGGGCGCTGGCCCAAATGCGGCTCGGACGCGCGCGGCAGATGGTGGAGAAGCTG
>OHMI01000743.1_pt1 | contig 11051 bp, 9 predicted proteins | sample 1569271 | NCBI WGS metagenome assembly OHMI01 (sample SAMEA3879529, study PRJEB24766) | human gut metagenome | biome: human-associated habitat; feature: feces | place: USA | collected 1985/1987
TGCGGTGCAAGGATGTCGTAGCCATAGGCCGTGCTCCTTATACCAACTGGATAGGCAGGATGCAGGAGGCGGATAAGGAGATAGTCATGCAATCGCTCGTCTCTGTAGGAATGGAGGCTTACGCAAACCGCACGATGGATAAGATGTCGGATGGCGAATGCCAGCGTGTGATGATCGCCCGTGCATTGGCACAATCCACTCCCATTATCCTGCTGGACGAACCGACCTCATTTCTTGATATGCCCAACCGTTACGAGCTATGCACACTCCTTGCACGGCTCGCCCACGATGAAGGAAAGTGTATCCTATTCTCTACTCACGAACTGGACATAGCCTTGTCACTCACTGATGCAATAGCTCTTATCGATTCTCCACGACTATTATGTATGACGACGGAGAAAATGCGTCAGAGCGGCTGTATAGAGCGGCTTTTTCAAAACAGCCGGATATTGTTCGATGTTACAACAAACACTATAAAAGTAAAAAACAGTCCTATATAACTGAACGATTTTATATAGAACCAACATAAGGGGGAACAAGCTCATTTTATACTTCCAGAACGAGGAATGCTTTTACCAATACCGACCTTGCCGTGCAACACAGCTTTCCTTTCGATCACGATACAACACTGGACGATAACCTGCAAAAGGTAAACGAAAAGCTGGAGGGTATGGAAGAATACCAGGCCGAAGTGCAAGAGGAAAGCTACATCAGCGGTCTGCACCGATAACGGAAACGAGTGTGAGGTGGCGTTGAAGTGAAGCCACCTCACATTCTTATACATTACATTAAGACAACAGTTTGTCAATCATTGACTGTAGCTGTGACATATCGCAATATTGATTGATACCACCGGTATAATCCTTTGCGTGCCGGGCGGTCCGTATCAGGAACGAATCAAGTTCTATCTTTACCATATCATTCATCCGCATATTCGAAAAATGGTGTATGTATACGAATTTACCGTTACGTTCAATAAAGCAACTTGTAAAGTAATGTCCCTTATTCTCGGACACGACGACCGCATTCACCGCTTCTGCATATTTGGAAATTTCATGCAGCAATGCCGTTTGGAAATTGCGATATTCTTTTGAAACACAAGTCCCTGCGTCCTCCCCAGCCTTGGGGTTGCTATATGCACCTTACAAAGCACGCCTTATGAGGGCAAGCACAATATGGCAGGCGGAGTGAGATACACGCTTTTTTATGTACAACGGATATTTTATACCTCCGGGGACTGTTTACGGCATTCGTCCATCAAGAACTGTTCCAACTGCCGGCGATCCGGCAACTGCAACTGATAGGTCGATACGAAAAGCCGGTTATCCATGTTGCCGAGGGCGTATTCCACCATCTTCTTTCCCTTGCGGGTGCAAAGCAGGATTCCCACCGGAGGGTTGTCGCCTGGCTGCATTTCATGCTCGGCATAATAGCTGACATAGGCATTCAACTGTCCTATGTGTTCGTGGCGGAACTCGTCGTTTTTCAACTCCACAATGACGTTGCAGTGAAGCAACCGGTTGTAGAAAACGAGGTCTGCAAAATAATACTCCCCGTCTATGACGATGCGTTTCTGACGCGCCTCGAAACAGAAGCCTTTCCCCAATTCCAGCAGGAACTCCTGCAAATGCGCAATCAAGGCTTCCTCTATGTCGCTTTCCGTAAGGACATCCTTGGCTTGGAGACCGAGAAACTCGAACGTATAGGGGTCGCGTATCTGAAGAAGCGGGGTATGCCGCTCCGCCCGGCTGTCTGCAAGCATCATCGCTTTCATCTTATCCTCCGACAGCCCGACGCGGACATGGAGATTGGAGACAATCTGGCGGCGCAGTTCGCGCACGCTCCACGTCCCCCGGATACATTCCGTTTCGTAGAAAAAGCGTACCAGCGGGTCGTCCACCGTGAGCAATTCCCGGATATGCGAAAAGGAAAGCGCCGAAACCAGCTTTTCCGCCGGTGTACCGAATGCTTCGGGCAGCTTGTCCGCATACTTCCCGCCAACGGCAGGACTATGAAGCCGACACAATTTGTGCGACAGTGTCGCACAAATTGCCGTTGCCGGAGAATTATGCGACGGTGTCGCATAATTCGCGGAAACCAGCGTACCGACATGGGGATAATCCCTGTAAAACAGTCGAGAGAGCTGGAAAAGAGTGACATTCAACCCTTTCTGCCCGATATGCTGTTCCAGACTTTTCAGCAGCCTGTCGCCGTATTTGGCCCTGTCGCTGCCGTTCTGTTCGTATTCAACGATATAACACCCGATGATCCAATTCCGCAACGTGATTGCCTGATTGATGGTCTTGACCGCCAATCCCCGCATCGAATCGTCAACGGTCATGATATTTTGAGCCAACTGCTCAAAGGTCATGCTTTGCACCGAATTTGCCGTTTGTTCCATATCTACCTGTAAATCGGGAGCAAAAATACAAAAAATGCGGAAGATACAGGGTGTTTTCGTCAGGTTGTTTATCCCGGCATCGGGATTTTCCGTACATACCGTGGAAACGAACGCAAAGGCACGCCTGTCTTGCATGGTTCATCAAGGAGAGAATGGCACGGAAACGGATATTCATTAACCATAACGGAGCGAACGGATAAAGAAGAAAGGCGGCGCATCCGGAAAGAAACGGAGTGCCGGGACGGGGCGAATGATGCGAAATAAGGGGAGGGAAAATCGCTTGTATCAATATACACCTGTCCATGCTTCAGCCCGTTTCCGTTTCATAAAAAAACGGCGACCATGTTTCCGATGGCCGCCATCTGGCTGTATGGTTTCGGGGTCCCGTCAGAAGGCAAGAACGGGGCGTACAATATGATTATCGAGTGTCTTATCGCTGGTCATAAATGTTATGTAATTACTGCTCAAAACATAATGTGCGCTCTTGTTAGTATTATATTCCGATGAAGTCCGATGATAACCGTACGAAAATTCATCTTTCCCCTCCGAGGGAATTTTTTCCATCCACTTGTTCAGTGTAGTAAGAAGGTTTACCTGCCTAAAATCATGCTCATCTGCTATATCAACTTGTGAAGTCTGCCACTCCGTTTCTGCCATTTGTTGACAATCGCCCAGATTCTGATAAATATCCCACACCTGTCCGGCCGCAGGCAGGTACCAGCCCGTAGTCTTATTGCCGATGGGTATGGGGCAGGTTTTCCCGTGCTCGTCCGCCGCCTTGAAAGCGGGGAAATTATCGAAACCATTGTAATTCTCCTTGATATAGGTGTGATTATAGAAACCGCTAATATTGTTGTAACAGTCCTCCAGCGTCGTGCAGTCAGCCAGTCCCGTTTCATTCTGATTGTTAGACCATATAGCACTCTCTGCTTTCTTTACAGATACGACCAGCCTGTGCATGGCTTCCCGTCCCCCGAAGAAATCCGTCTCGGCAGAACCGAAGCGGCGTTTGTCGGTCTGGAACACGATACCGGAAGGTTCGTCGTCATCGGCAAGCTCTTCTACCTCGTGAGGCACGAGATACCAATCCGAGAGGTTTGCGGTCGGACAGAACAGGTCGCCGATGCGCACGATTTCGAGATAGTGGTAGTCTCCCTCTACCTCCTTCAGCCCGCCGTCCACCTTGCAGAGAGTGTAACAGCCCGCTTTCAGGTCATCCGCGCAGATTGCCACCTCGTAGTTGTGTACCACCTCGTCGGCCTTGTCCATATACTCGCCGTTTTGCGTATAGCCCTTATCCGGGCGGACGATGTAGCGGAGGCGGTAGTGGTAGTCGGCACTGCCTTCGCCTACGGGGTGGTCTTCGGGACGGTAAGGTTGGTCATTCCCCTCGAATTGTGCCTCCACACCGTCCAAGAAATAGAAGTCGCACTTCGTCGTTTTGGAATTGTAGCTCGTGATGTGGTAGAGCGTGCCGGGCATCTCTATGACCGCCAGCGCCATGCAGTGCTTCATGGTGAAATTCACCGCGACAGAATGCGCTTCCTTATCGACTGTCTCCACCACGCCTTTCGCCACCATGAGGTCGCTCGCCGTATAGTCGGCATATCTGCTCTGGTCTTCTTTCGGCTTCCACTCGTCGATGAGCGGCTTGAAAAAGTCCTCTGCTGTCTCCGCATAGACATCGACCTTGTTATGTGCGTCATTCTGAAAGGGGTAATACAGGAAATACTTCGTTTCCGGGGTGTGCATGAGCGTTTGCCCCTGTACGTCCCATGTGACTGTACCGTCGTCGTTCTTCTCTGCTGTCACTTTTATGTTCTGTATCCAGATTCTTCCCTCGGCATTGACGGCAAACAATCCGGCAGCATCCCCTTCGGTAAACTCGGTGGCATAGCCTTTTTCCACGGCGCGTGTCTGCGGCTCTCCGGACGACTGGTAGCCACCGTCCGTCACGGTGACGACAAGGCGTGTGCCGTCGGCAGGGTAAGCACCGTTATCCAACATATCCTCTTGGCTGCACGAGAAGGCGAGCAGCAATGCGGCGAGCAGCGTCCCGGCTATGCCGCACCGTGCCGCTTTCTTATCGGTTGTATATCGCTTGTCTGTTTTCATCGTTTTATGTTATTTCTTGATGTTCATACTTTGCGCCCGCTCAGAAGGCGAGGACGGGGCGGACATATTGTGCGGATAATCCCTTTTGATGGAAATATAATATCTTCGTAGAATTTTTGTTTTCTAAATCCCATGAAATAGCATAGCCTGCATTGCTTTCCGAAGATGTCCATATAGCCTTATCGTCGTTTTCCGGATTGAAGATGTCTGCATCCTCAATTCCCGACAGCCAACTGTTCAGGCGTGCCTTTTCCTCAACCGAAATCGAGATTGCGTCGTTGCCGACAAACTGTTCCGAGGTTTGCAGACTTTCATCCGCCAGACTCTTGATGTTTCCCAAGTTCTGGAACACATCCCACAACTGTCCGGCGGCGGGCAGATACCAGCCCGTTGTCTTCGCATCCTTAGTCAAGGCGCCGTATTGGTGCTCGGTGGCTTCCTTGAATGCGGGGTAGTCGCTGAAACCGTGTGTATCCTCGATGTGTCGGCTGTTGGCCAGCCCGCTTATATCCTTGTAGCAAAGGGACGGTCTGTTGGTTTTTGGCAGCCCGCTTTCAGGGGATTCATCGTCATTGTACCACTTGACGGAAGATGCGTTTTTCACCGCCACCACCAGCCCGCGCGGTTCGCGCCCGTACTGCCGCAATAAGGTATCCCGTTCCGCCTTGCCGAAACGGTCAGGGTGGTCTCTGAAAGTGGCGTACACGATGCCTACCACGGTCTTGCTTGCAACCGGCGTGGGTTTCGGACTGGCAATCACATACTCGCCGTCCTCTTTGATCCAACGCAGCCCGCCGTCGGAATAAGTACCGTCCGAATAGAAATAGTCGCCTATTTTCAACCGCTCCGGCAAGTAGGCAGGTTCGCCCTCTTCGTCAACTTCTTTATGCTTATTCCAAGCTGTGACATCCACGGATTCTATTATCAGTCTGTCTTCGACGATTTTTATCGTGTACGTCACATGCTCGCCCGGTTGCCATGCCTCCCTGTCCGAGAGGGAGGCGGTCAAGGTATGCCACTCAAACTGCTGGTCCTTGAAAGTCACTTCAAGTTCGGCATTTGCCAAATCCTGCGGCAGCAGCATGAAGGTCTGCGCCTCGGTCGTGATGGGCTTGTCTTCTTTTCCATTCGCAGAGATTGTGACGTTCGGGTCCAGCGAAAGCGAATAGGTGCTGTTCGGCTCGCTATAGTCTGTCCACTGAACTGTTCCCGTACCGTCGGATTGATACACCGCCTTGCCATACAACCCTTTCAGCGCGATGCGGGAAAATTTTGCATATGCCATCCCCTTACTCCCGACAAAGCTCACGGCGGTCAGCGCGTGGTGGAATGCCAAGTTCACCGTGCCGTCTTCCGTACCCCCCTTGAGGGTGGCGGGTACGGCGAAGCACAGGTCGGACTGCTGCGCCACGTCTTGCGGCACTTCATACTCATAATTCGGTGCGCCGATTGTACCCCGTTCGGGCAGGGTCAGCCCTTCAGCCCCGTAGGGCGCATAGGCGAGGAAAGTCACGTTCTGCCCTTTGCCCGGCACGAAATAGGTGTCCTTGGTGGTATAGTTCGTCCCGTCCTCTGTCGAGGCTTCGATGTTGAACATAAACTTAGGGGCTACATCCGTCCAATTCTCTTCACCGAGATGGGAATAGCCGAACACGCCGAAAGCGTCGTGAAACTTATTTTCGGTGACGGGCGTGGCGCGTGTCATCGCACGTTCAGCGTCCGCCTCTCCCTGCTGCGAGACACTGAATCGCAGCTCATTCCCCGCAGAGGGGAAGCCGTCGTACTCCTTCGTGCAGGATACCAGCAGCGCACCTGCTGCCGCGAACACCGCCACCCGGCGGAGCATTCCGGCAAATGGCAGTTCTTTCATTCGTTTCCTCATATTGCTGTATCTTTATTTGTTTCTCTTTGCCTCCCGCTGCGGGAAGTCTTCGTGACCGGGAGGGGACATTCAACCCCGCCCGGCCTGTGTGTCAGTCCGTCTACGATAGGGTAACGGACAAAAAGTCGTTAATCGTCTGTGTCATCCTTATCCGCATCCCAAGACAGGTCGGGGGTCTGATCTTTATCTATCCACTTTGCCACTTCGACCGTGAACTTAATCGGGCCGCCGAGGATCGGATCAACCGGTTCGTTCGGTTCGGGATTTTCCGGGTCAGGTTCGGGCTTTCCCGCACCCTCGGAGAAGTCGAGCGTATAGATGTACTTGTTGCCCATCTCCCACTTCGTGCCGATGCCCACAGCTACCCACGCATACTCCTCGGTGCCGTCGTCTTTTTTGGGATGAACCTGCGCACCGTCCTTGGTCTCAACATTCACCAGCACGGCGAGGTATGCGCCGCTGTTGGTATTGCCCGCCGTACCGTCCCATGCGGTCAGTTGCTGCGGAATCAGCATGGCGTTGCCGTTGGCCTTTGAATTTTCCTTATCCATAATGGTTACAGCTTCCTCACCCAACGTGATCTCAGTATCGTACTGTACCGTATAGATGGCTTTATCATCGGAAAGGTTCGACCATGCGTTTTCCTTTTCTGTAGCTGTTTCTGATACCGCCTTGTCGAAGTTGAGGTTGCCCTGCTTCTTGATATAGGCAATCTTCACGCCCTTGACCTTGTAGACATAGCCCTTGTTGTCGTTCTTTGCCTTGATTTCAATCTGCGAGAGCATGTGCTTGAAGTCGAGCTTCACGCCGTTTGCCTCGTTCGTTGATTTCTTGCCGGTAGCGGTGGCGTAGATAAGGTCTACTTGTTCTGCGATGTTATCTTTCGGCGAAAAACTGGTCAGCGTGTTGTTGTTATCGTCCAAAGCGAGTGTCATTGTACCGCTGATCCCGGTTGTCGGGGCATAGGCACGGAACGTCAGTTGGGTGTCATCGCCCGGCCAGTAGTAGAGCGGGTCGGAAATGTAAGCCTCGCCCTGCTTTCCCGTGAACTTCGCTTCCTTGAAATACGTCGCCCCTGTCGGGTCGAATGCCGACACGTTAAACTCCTCAATGTTGTTGGTCGTGATTTCGGCACCGCGCGTGAGGTTGTCCGCCGATGTGCGGAAGCCGATGCCCTTGCCCTCGTTGATACCGATCGTCTCGTCCTGCGAGCACGATGCCATGGCTATTGCCGCCACGGCCATATATGTCTGTTTTACTGTAATTTTGCGGTATAATTTAAAATTGAGAACGCAATGAAGAAAAGATTGATTGGAAATCTCGAAGTTTCCGAAATAGGAATGGGCTGCATGGGATTCTCCCACGGCTATGGCAAAGTACCCGAAGAGGGGTACGCTCTCGACGCAATACGGAAAGCGTATGAAACGGGCTGCACGTTCTTCGATACGGCAGAGGTGTATGGCGATGTCATGTTCTATCCGGGGCATAACGAGCAGTTGGTAGGAAAAGCAATCTCCGGTTTCCGCAAAGATGTCGTGCTGGCTACCAAACTGTTCATCTACTCCGAAGAGCTGTGCGGCGGGAAAAGCGTCTGCGAAGCAGTACGCACGCATTTGGAGAAATCACTGGCCAACCTGAATACGGACTATATCGACCTTTATTACCTGCATCGCATCAACGCGGAGATTCCCCTTGAAGAGGTGGCCGAAGCCATGGGAGGGCTCATCAAGAAAGGAGTTATCCGTGCGTGGGGACTGTCACAGGTAGGTGTCGAGACATTGGCCAAGGCACATGCCATCACGCCTGTCGCCGCCGTGCAGAATCTCTATTCCATGTTGGAGCGCGACTGTGAAAAGGAGATATTCCCTTATTGCATGGAACACGGTATCGGCGTCGTGCCGTTCTCCCCAATAGCCAGCGGGTTTCTTTCGGGAAAGATCCATGCCGACACGCAGTTTGAAGCCGTGGACGATGTACGGAATTTCGTTCCCCAGCTGAAAAAAGAGAATATCGAAGCAAACCTGCCCATATTGGACATCCTCCATGAATATGCAGACAAGAAAGGCGCCACGCCCGCCCAGATTTCACTGGCATGGATGCTCCACAAATATCCCAATGTCGTGCCTATTCCCGGCTCGAAGAATCAAGAGCGCATCCTTGAAAACCTCGGCGCGGCAAATGTGGAACTGACCGACGAGGAGTTCCGAATGCTGGAGGCGGCCTTGAACGCCTGTCCGGTGCACGGCCATCGCGGACATGTGGAGACCGTACAAGGTGATTTCGGGAGCAACTGGAAAAAGAAAGAGGATTGAAAGGAGATACGGACTATGAAAGAAGTAAGACTGAACAACGGGGTGATGATGCCGGCCATCGGTTTCGGCGTGTTTCAAATCCCCGAAAACGAAACGGAACGTGCTGTAAGCGACGCCCTCGAAACGGGCTACCGCCTGATAGACACGGCGGCTGCTTATTTCAATGAAGAACAGGTAGGCAATGCCATCCGCCACAGCGGACTGAAGCGAGAGGACTTGTTCGTTACCACCAAACTGTGGGTACAAGACTACGAATACGATAATGCCCTCCGGGCTTTTGACCTCTCGATGAAAAAACTCGGACTGGACTATCTTGACCTTTATCTGCTGCACAAGCCCTACGGTAACTATTACGCTGCTTGGAGAGCCTGCGAGCGGCTATACAAGGAGGGGCGTATCCGCGCCATCGGAGTAACCAGTTTCTCCAATGAACGCCTGCAAGACCTTTTCCTGCACAATGAGGTGAAGCCTGCCGTCAATCAAATAGAAACGCATCCGTTTTTCCAGCAGCAGGCTGCCAATGCGTTCTTGCAGAAAGAGGCCATCCAGCATGAGGCGTGGGCACCGTTTGCCGAAGGCAAGAACGATATTTTCAACCATCCGGTACTGAAAGAAATCGCACGGAAGCATGGCAAAAGCACGGGGCAGGTCATCTTGCGCTGGCTCAACCAGCGTAACGTGGTCGTTATCCCCAAGAGCGTGCGGAAAGAACGAATGGCGGAAAACCTCGATATTTTCGATTTTACCCTGACCGGAGAAGAGTTGCAGTCCATCGCCGCACTGGATACAGGTCGCAGCCCCATCTATGACGATATGGATTTGCCAACCGTTAAAAGCATAGGAACCCATAAAATACATGACTGACATGAAAACAATCACATTGAACAACGGTATCGAAATGCCAACATTGGGCTACGGAGTATTCCAAGTAAGCCCGAAAGAGTGCGAACGTTGCGTAACAGACGCCATACACACCGGCTACCGCCTGATAGACACGGCGCAGGCTTATTACAACGAGGAAGGCGTGGGCAACGCCATTGTCCGCCTCGGCGTGCCACGCGAGGAACTGTTTATCACCACCAAGGTGTGGATTTCCAATGCAGGTGAAGAGAAAGCGGCACGCAGCATAGACGAGTCGTTGCGCAAACTCCGTACTGACTATATAGACCTGCTGCTTGTTCACCAGCCTTTCGGCGATTATTACGGAACGTACAGGGCCATGCAAAAAGCCTATCAGGAAGGTAAAGTACGTGCTATCGGGTTGAGTAATTTCTACGGAGCCCGCTTCGTGGACTTGGCCGAGAACATGGAAGTGAAACCGGCTGTCCTGCAAGTGGAAGCGCACGTGTTTGCCCAACAGACTGCCATGCGGGAAACGATTGCGCCTTACGGTACACGTCTCATGGCATGGGGACCGCTCGCCCAAGGTGCGGACAATCTTTTCAAGGATGAAACCTTACGGGGTATCGGGGCTAAATACGGTAAGAGTAATGCACAAATTGCTCTGAAATTTTTAACGGACGAAGGTATCATCGCCATACCGAAGAGTGTGCACAAAGAACGAATGAAAGAGAATTTCGAAATTTTCGATTTCGAATTAACGGAAGAAGACAGAAAGGCAATCCACCGTCTGGACACCGGCAAGTTGAAAGTGGACCACAACGACCCTGTACTGGCAAAGTTCCTTTTGGATTACGACAAGAATTTCAATCCGGACAACTGATATGGCCTGCTTAAAGAATCCGGGATACGGCACATAACAAAGCAAGAGAGTACCGATGATAAATATCGGTACTCTCTTGCTTTCTATCTGTTTACGGACGAACCTTTGTTTTTTTCACATTTGCCGAAGAACAATTCCACCTTTGTATGTCGGTTGGCTTCCGTGGGGGCATAATCGGAAATACCGCCTTCGCCGGTCTTGGTCATCCTGTCGGGCGACAAACCCCGCTTGTTCAGCTCCGAGGCGATATAGTCGGCTCTCGAAGCACTCAAGGCATTGTTGATACCAATTGTTCCGGTCGCACTATCGGCCGCTCCCGTGACTTTAACTTTCAGACCGTATTTCTTTGCCACCCGTGCCAGTTCGTCGAGATTGACCAATTGGGAGGGGTCTGTCAGGTGCGACGTGCCGAGTTCGAAGAAAAAGAAGATGGGAGCACCGATACATTCCCGTCCGGACTGCATCAGCACGGCGTAGTCTGCCAAGGTGCTGTCGGGAAGATTCTTGAACTGTCCTGTTCCGAGGTCAAACACGCTGTCCTGCCTATGCTGCAGGCTGTCTGTCCGGCCATTCCCATTCGGGGCTTGTCCTTCCAATGGTGATTTTCCGTTCCAATGC
>OHMI01000749.1_pt1 | contig 11001 bp, 7 predicted proteins | sample 1569271 | NCBI WGS metagenome assembly OHMI01 (sample SAMEA3879529, study PRJEB24766) | human gut metagenome | biome: human-associated habitat; feature: feces | place: USA | collected 1985/1987
CCCCGAAAGTGGTATAATTTCCTTACAAGCCCATGTTTTACCGGATTTGAAACTTTGTAAGGAGGTACCACTTATGATCTCTTATCGTAAACTCGCCATGCGTGTTCTGGGGCACAGCCCGGTTTCTGCGGCCAGAACAGCCCGCCGCTCCACCGCAAAGCGCGCCGCCGCCCTCGCCCTCACCGCCGCCCTTGTGGTCGGGATGACGCTCCCCGCCTTTGCGGATACATGGTACATTGACGATGGTGACATCTCGATTTCGGCTGGTGAAAACGGCAACAAGGTCACACAGGGAAGTACGACAAAAGAGAATGATACGGACACGGTTATTACAAACCGCGAACCTTCTACCGCGTCTTCGAATACAGTAACGATCAATGCAGATGAAGGCAAGACGGTGAATGTCACGCTGGATAACGTAACGATCAATGTAGACGAAGGGTACAAGTATGGTTATGAACCGAACGCCTATAAGACCGCTGTAAGCGTTACCGGCAGCGGCAATACGAACATCGAGCTGAACGGCAACAACACGCTGACAAGCGGATATGGCCACGCCGGTCTGGAGCATAACAAGACCGATGGCAGCGGCACGCTGACGATTCAGGACGAAAAGAATGATGATGGCTCCGCAAAGGGAAGTGCGTCCGATACTACTGGCAGTTTGACTGCCACGGGTGGTTACCACAGTGCTGGCATCGGCGGCAGTGACAAACAAGACGGCCAAGTGACCATTACGGGCGGTGAGATCACTGCCACGGGTGGTAATGGGGCTGCCGGTATTGGCGGCGGTGCCTACGGCAATGGTACTGTCACAGTTACCGACGGCGATATCACCGCAAAGGCTACGGGCAATTATGGTGCCGGTATTGGTGGCGGTTTTGGCGCGATACCGAAGGACACTCTTATTGGAGGAAATGGCACTGTCACCATCAGCGGCGGCACCATCACCGAAGCCTCTGGTGGCTATATGGCTGCTGGCATCGGCAGCGGCTATCAGGGTCTGGGTACAGTGACCATTGAAGGTGATGCCGTCATCAAAAACGCACAGGGCGGTGAAGCTGGAGCCGGCATCGGCAGTGGCACCTATGGTGACAGCGAGATCATTATCAGAGGTGATGCAGTCATTGAAAATGCGGAAAGCAGCGCAAACGGCGCTGGCATCGGCAGCGGCCAAGGCGATTTGTATCCCGATGGCGATGGCATGGTAATCGATCTAACTGTAGGCAACGTGACCATTGAAGGCAACGCCAAAATCGAAAATGCAAAAAGTGGTTCTGGTGGTTCCGGCATTGGTGGCGGCGCTGTTGGCATCGGCAATGTAATCATTAGAGGCAACGCTCAAATCGGAAACGCCACCGGCGGCGATGAAGGTGCCGGTATTGGCGGCGGTGTTCTTGGCACTGGTGACGTGACCATCGAGGGCAATGTCACCATCGAAAATGCACAGGGCGGCGCTGGTGCTGCCGGTATCGGTGGCGGCGCAGAAACACAACCCGACACCGAGGATACCAGAAACAAAGTTTCCATCAAGAGCACCGAAGCTGGTTCTCCCAACATTACTGCTAAAGGCGGCGGCGTTCTGAATGGCGGCGGCGTTCTGGATGAAAATGCTCCCCTTGCCGGTGCTGCGGCCATCGGCAGCGGCAGCGTTGCTGACGGCGCTACTGAGGTAAAGTCTGATATTACCATTGAAGGCAAGGTGACGATCGACGCCACTGGCGGCGGCGATGTGGCCATTGGCGATTCGACCAACGGCGAAACGCAGTTCTCCGGTTTGCAGGTGGGCACGACCATCACCCGCCGCAATGCGAAGGGCGACGACGTTTCCCAGCCCGGCGATGTTGTACGCGAACCCGAAAAGCCCGCCCAGCCGACCGTGACGCCCACCGAAGGGGCAGAAGCACCTTCCAACGGCTCGGTGGAAGTGGAGCGCCCGGTCACGGTGGAGGGGCTGTATGTCACCAACGTTCTGGGCAAGCAGATCACTCACACCTGCACCCAGAACGGCACGACCCTGACCATCCGCGCCAACGGCATCGTGGCCTCGGCCCACCTGACGCTGGGCATGGTCCGCACCCTGAAGGCTCAGGGCGTGAAGACCCTTGTGTTCACCACCCTGCTCTCCCGCTCCACCACGGTCTCGGTGGATGCCCTGCTGGCGGCTGAACCCGACGCCCCCGATGAAATGGCCGTCGTCTGGACCCACACCGGCCCCCGCGCGGCATTGACCATTGGCGGCGCAGACCACAGCGACCTGCTCAAGTAACCGAACGGAGCACACAACTTATAAAAACGCAGCCGGGAGGCTTCCGCTTTTGGAACGCCTCCCGGCTGTTTCGTTATGCCGTTTTGGTTTTAAGGTAGTACCCGATGCCGATGGCAGTGGTTGGCATCGTGATGAAGTTCTTCCAGATCGTCATCTCCATCGTGGTGGGCATGACAGCAGAATCCACCGCCCTTTCCATGGTGCGTGAGGTGGTGTTTGGTGTGGGCTTTGCCCTGCTGCTGCCCCGGTTTTTCGGGCTGGACGGTGTGCTGTACTCCATGCCGCTGTCGGATATCCTGACCTTCCTGATCGCCGGCTATCTGATTTACAAGACCTACCATGAACTCAACTATCATATCGCGCTGGACAGCGGTGATCGGCATTGAAAAGTGTGCGGAGATCATCGAAAGCCTGGTTTGAATGAATCGGAGTCTGCTGCCATCCGGCTGTCACTGATCCAGAAAAAGCACCCCATGTCCAGACTGTTGTGTGAACGGCCCGGACATGGGGTTTTATGGTTTTAATGCAGTTACGCCCAATTCTTCCGCCCGTAACGGGTGGTCAGCTGGCAGATCTCCTTTTGGAGCTTCTTGGTCAGCTGGGGCTTTTTCAGCCGCCAGCGCCAGTTCTGGCCCACGGTGGAAGGCTGATTGATGCGGGCGGAGTTATCCAGCCCCAGCCAGTCCTGCATGGGAATGATGCAGGTCGCCGCTGCGCTGCGCAGGATCAGTGCGATCATGCTTTTATAGAGCTGCTCCTCCGGGGTGGCGTAGTCGAACAGATAATCCCGCACCATGGCGCGCTCCGCACCGGTGATGGTCTGGTACCAGGATACCAGCGTTTCGTTGTCGTGGGTACCGGTATAGGCTACGCTGTTCACCGGATAGTTGTGGGGCAGGTAGTCGCTGGCGCTGCCGGTATCCCGGGAGTCAAAGGCAAATTCCAGCACTTTCATGCCAGGGAAACCGCTGTCCCGCACCAGCTGACGCACGGTGTCGCTCATGTAGCCAAGATCCTCCGCAATGATCTCCCGTTTGCCCAGTGCCTGCTCCACAGCACGAAACAGCTCGATGCCGGGGCCTTTTTCCCAGTGGCCCGGTGCGGCAGTCTCGCTGCCGTAGGGGATGGAGAAATACTCATCGAAGCCGCGGAAGTGATCGATGCGCACCACATCGTAAAGCTCGAAGCAGTACCACAGGCGGGTGATCCACCACTGATAGCCGGTTGCGCGGTGGGCTTCCCAGCGGTAGAGCGGATTGCCCCAGAGCTGGCCGGTGGGCGAAAATCCATCCGGGGGAACGCCAGCCACCGCCGTGGGAATATTGTCCTTGTCCAGTTGGAACAGACCCGGGTTTGCCCATGCGTCCGCCGAATCCAGCGCCACATAGATGGGGATATCGCCGATGATCCGGATGCCCTTGCTGTTGGCGTAGGCCTTCAGCCTGCGCCACTGCTGGTCGAACTTGAACTGGAGATATTTGTGGTACTCCACCTCAAAATACAGCTCCCGGCGGTAATAGTCCATCGCGGGCTGCCAGCGCAGACGGATATCCTCGGCCCACTCGATCCACGGCTTGCCCTCAAAGCGGCCCTTCACCGCCATGAACAGAGCAAAATCGTCCAGCCACCACTTGTTTTTCTCGCAGAAGGCTGTAAACGCTTCGTTGTGGCCGATGTCGCTGCGGGAGTAGGCCAGCCGCAGCAGGCGGCCCCGCTCGGCATACAGGCGGCTGTAGTCGATATCATCTGCCTTGCGGCCAAAGTTTGCCTTTTTGCACTCGGCGGCGGTCAGCACCCCTTCCTCCACCAGTGCGTCCAGGCTGATGAAATACGGATTACCCGCAAAGGCAGAAAAGCTCTGATAGGGGCTGTCGCCGTAGCTTGTCACACCCAGCGGAAGGATCTGCCAGTAAGTCTGCCCGGCTTCCTTGAGCCAGTCCACAAAGTCGTATGCTTCCTGCGAAAAGCAGCCGATGCCGTAAGGGGACGGCAGACTGCTGACGGGCAGCAAAATACCTGCACTTCTCTGCATCTTCATTTCCCTCTTCCTTTATAACTCGATCAGAACACCCGCGTGGTCGGATACCTGCGGCTCCCGCAAGCCGTCGAACACCACCCGGGTGCTTTTTACAGCGATCGCCTGGGAGCACCAGATCTGGTCAATGCGCTTTTTTGCCGCCGCATCCGGGGCATCCCGCCAGCCATCAATGGCCTGCATGACGGTGTAGCCCTCGTCCCGCTGCTGTGCCAGACGGTAGGTGTCCTGCCAGCCGCTGCGGAGCACAAGGTCGTAGCCCTCGCCCCGCACGTCGGCCTCGCTGTTGAAGTCTCCCAGCAGAAAGGCGGTCTTTTTTGCGCCTGCCGCCCGGGACAGCGTTTCCCACTGGGCGGCAAAAGGTTCCACTTCGTCCTTCCACCAGCCCAGATGCACTGTGTAATACCAGACATCTCCTGCGCAGATGCCCAGGGTGCGGCGGGTCTTCCAGCAGCTGTAATCATCGGACTTGCTCAGCAGCAGGTTTTCAGCGGCGGTGATGGGTGCACGGCTGAACACTGCCGCGCCCTCATCGTACCTGTCGTAGCCGATCTTTGCCGGAAGCCAGCTCCAATGGTACTGCACGCCCTGCTTTTCCAGCATCCGGGCCACGGCTGCGGCGTGGTTGTCCGCTTTCAGCAGCACTGTATTGCCGGAGCAGGGATAATACCTTGCCGGAATCTCTCCCAGCAGCGGAGCGGCGGCGGTCTGGTTCACCTCCTGCAGGGCGAACACCTCCGGCTGCTCCCTGGCGATAAAGTCTACAAAGATCTTCCGTTTTGCCTCATAGTCCGGCTCGATGAGGCTGTGGGTATTCAAAGTCAGCAGTTTCATAGTTTTTTACAGAATATCATTGATGTCAGATTTCAGAACGTCTGCCTTGGGGCCGTACACAGCCTGAATGCCGTCGCCCTTCACCAGCAGGCTCAGAGCACCCTCGGCCTTCCATGCGGCAAGGTCGGCCACCTTGGCAGGGTCCTTCACGGTAACACGCAGACGGGTCATGCAGGCATCCACCAGCACAATGTTCTCCCGGCCGCCCAGCAGGGCGATGATGCGCTCGGCCTGGCCGTTATCGGACTTTTTATCTGCCTTCTTCTCGGCCTTGGTATCGGCTGCAGCATCGTCCGCGTTGTCATCGGTGTAGTTGCCCAGACGGCCCGGCGTTGCCAGCTTGAGCTTGCCGATCATGAAATAGGCCACGAAATAGCCGATGACAAAGAACGCCACCACGCAGAGCACAAAGTTGATGATGTCGCCGCCCAGACCGGCCTGCAGGGACATGGGGATACGGGTGATGAATTCCAGATTGCCGAAAGAGTGCAGGCGCAGATGGATGATGCCTGCCATGGCAAAGGCACAGCCCTGCAGCAGTGCGTACACGATGTACAGCGGCATGGCGCAGAACATGAACATGAATTCCAGCGGCTCAGTCACACCGGTCAGGAACACAGCCAGCGCGGTGGAGATGAACATAGACTTATACTTTGCGCGCTTGTCGGCATCCACACGGCGGAACATGGCCAGCGCAATGCCCAGCAGCAGACCGGTTGCACCGATCATCTGGCCCACCTTGAAGCGGGCGGGGGTAACGGTGGTCAGCAGGTTGTTGTAAGCGGCCATGTCGCCGGCTTTCTTGAAGTTGATGAGGTCGTTGGCCCATGCCAGCCACAGCGGGTCCTGGCCAAACACCTGACTGCCCGCATTGACACCGGTGGCAATGGTGTAGGTGCCGCCGAAGGAAGTGTAGTTCATGGGGATGGTCAGCATGTGGTGCAGGCCGAAGGGCAGCAGCAGACGCTCCAGCGTGCCATAGATGAACGGAGCCAGAACGGGAGAAGTCTCGGAAGAGTTTGCGATCCAGATGCCGAAGTTGTTGATGCCGGTCTGGACCACAGGCCAGAACAGTGCCAGCACCATGGAAATGACCACAGAATAGGCAATGACCACCATAGGCACAAAGCGCTTGCCGTTGAAGAAGGCCAGTGCATCCGGCAGCTTGCGGAAGTTATAGTATTTATTGTAAGCCACGCCGCCCACAAAACCGGCAATAATGCCCACGAACACGCCCATGTTCAGGGCCGGGGCACCCAGCACAGAGGTGAAGTAGCCGTTGACGGCGATCTCCCGCCCGAACAGGGTGTGGGTCACGGCGTTGGGGTCTTCCAGCATGGCGCTGGTGACACCGAAGATGTTGCCGGTGATGACATTGATGAGGGCAAATGCCAGCACAGCCGCAAAAGCACCGCCGGCACGCTCCTTTGCCCAGCTGCCGCCGATGGCCACGGCAAACAGGATGTGCAGATTGTTGATGACCGCCCAGCCAATGTTTTCCATGGTGGTGCCAATGGTCATAACTGCCGCAATGTCACCGCCGCCCATCTGCACCAGCTTGCCCAGACTGATCATCAGGCCGGCAGCAGGCATGACGGCGATGACGGTCATCAGCACCTTGCCCAGCTTCTGTAAGAAGTCAAAGTTGATAAGCCCCTTTTTCCCCGGAGCTGCTTGTGTTGTTGCCATAATGTTCCTCCTTGTTTCCTTTTGCGCCATTTTACGCAATCGTTGCGCTTCAGTTGCGTAACTTTACGCAACAAGAATAATCCAACTCTGCAATTTTTACAAGAGTTTTCTAGGTCAAAAATATATTTTCTTCTTTTTGCACAACAGCCCGCAAGTTTCTTTGTTGAAAACATCGAAAGTGCGCAAAGGGCGCAGTTGCATACTCTGCGCAAACTCGTGCGCAAATCATTGACATTGCGTGCAAACCGCTTTACAATAGACCTATTACATCAGGGAGGAACAGACTATGGCAGTTACCATCAAGGATGTGGCAGCAGCGGCGGGGGTTTCGCCTTCCACGGTGTCCCGCACCTGCAAGGACAGCCCTTCCATCAGCCGGGAAACCAAGGAGCGGGTGCGCCGCATTATGGCACAGCTGGGCTATGAGCCGAACTTTGAGGCCGAACCGGTGGAGGCCTTTTCCAAGACCATCGGCATCATTCTGCCCTCCTCCCAGAGGGATGTCTACGAGAACGCCTTCCATCTGGAGATCATCCGCGGCATCGGGCAGTTCTGCAACCAGCGGAGGTATGTGAACACCGTCATCACCGGGCAGGACGATGCAGAGGTTCTGGATGCCATCCAGAGCATGGTGGCCAACGCGCAGGCAGATGGCTTTATCCTGCTCTATTCCAAAAAGGACTGCCCGGTGGCAGCCTACCTGCGCAGCGAAGGGCTGCTCCATGTCATTGTGGGCAAGGCGGCGCAGTCTGCAAATCAGACCATCTATATCGACAACGACAACGCCCTTGCCGGTGAGGAAGCCACCGATTACCTCTATGAAATGGGCCACCGCCGCATTGCCTATTTTGGTGTCAGCAACGCCATGCTGTTTTCGGCAGAGCGCAGGCGCGGCTACCAGATGTCCCTGCTCAAGCACGGCATCACCCCCCGGGAGGAGGACTGTGTGGAGGTCAATACCCTGAACGATGCTTACGAGGAGCCACTGAAGTCTCTTCTCACCGCACCGGACCATCCCACAGCCATGCTGGTCAGCGATGACATTCTGGCCGTGGTGCTGGAACAGTTCTGCGGCAAACTGGGGCTGCGCGTCCCGAAGGACCTTTCCATCGTTTCCTTCAACAATTCCCTGTTCTCCCGCATCACCAGCCCCCAGCTGACCACCGTGGATGTGAACCCCTATCAGCTGGGCATGGAGGCCGCCAGCCAGACCATCAACCACATCGAGAACCCGAATCTGCTGGCAACAAAGATCCTTGTGCCGCACAAGCTCATCCCCCGGGAGAGCTGCTGCCCACCGGAAGTCTGATCAAAACAATGAGGCCGTTCCCTCTCTTTCTCAGAGAAGCGGAACGGCCTCATTTTGCTTATTTTTTCCGGTACTCCCGCGGGGTCATGCCAAAATGTGCCTTGAATGCCCGGTTAAAATAAGAGAGGTTTTCAAACCCGCACCGGGAAGCGATCGTCAGCACCGTCTCGTCCGTAGCATGCAGCGCTTCGGCGGCGGCATTCAGCCGGTATTCGTTCAGAAAGGCAACAAAGCTCTGCCCTGTCATCTGCCGGAACCAGCGCATGAAGTGGCTGGAACTGAAGGAGCAGACCCTGGCGGCATCGGCGACCCGAAGCCCCTCGGCATAATGGACAGAGATCCATTGCAGAACGGCTTTCAGCCGCTGGGTATCGGCAGTTTCCGCGGGGAGCTGCTGTTTCCCCTGCGCAATGAGCAGGGAAAGGAAGCGCAGCAGTGCTCCTTTGACCAGCAGCTCATAGCCGGGAAGCTTGGCACGGTTGGCTTCCTCCACCTCCCGCAGGCAGGCGGCGGCCTGGAGATAACACAGGTCGTTGGGAGTCAGCCGCGCTGGCAGCAGCAGCCGCCCGCTCTGGAGCGGAAGCAGGTATTTTTCGGCGCAAAGGTCCTCCGCACCGCCCAGAAGCTCCAGCTCAAAGATGATGTTCTCGTATTCCATGCGCTGCCCCTCTGCCTGCCGCAGGGCGTGAAGGGTGCCGGGCGTAAAAATAAAGATATCCCCCTGGTAGGCCGGGCAGGACGCAGTGCCCACCTGCACCAGCCCCGCGCCCCGCTTGACAAAGACCAGCTCCATGCTCTCCTGCCAGTGCAGTGCCACCTGTGGGAAATCTCCCGGAATGGTGCAGGGATACAGATTGAAGGGGAACCGCACGGCACCGTGCTGCTTGGTTTCCTGCAAAGAAGCCTGATTATGCATCATCTCACCTCCAGATGATAGGATTGTACCATAATTTGCTCCTTTAAGGCAAGATTTCGATTGTTTTATCTGGTATATCTTGCATTATAAATGTCAAACCTGTTTTCCGTAAGGTGTATCTGAAAACAAAGGAGGATCCATTATGAGCTTTACCGAAACATTACAGAGCCTCACCGGAAAGCTGCTGGCGGACTGCACCGATCAGGAGCTGTATCTGGCACTGCTGGAGCTGGTGCGGCAGAAGAGTGCCGACCGCGTGCAGCCCGTCACCGGACGGAAGCTATACTATATCAGCGCCGAATTTCTCATTGGCAAGCTGCTGTCCAATAACCTCATCAATCTGGGACTGTACGAAGAAGCCCGGGATGCACTGGCCGCTGCCGGAAAGCGTCTTTCGGACATTGAGGAGGTGGAGCCGGAGCCCTCTCTGGGCAACGGTGGTCTGGGCCGTCTGGCAGCCTGCTTCCTGGATTCGCTGGCAACGCTGAACCTGCCCGGCGACGGCGTGGGCCTGCGGTATCACTTTGGCCTGTTCCACCAGTCCTTTGAGGATGGTGTGCAGAACGAAAAGCCCGACCCCTGGCTCACCGCCCACAGCTGGGCTGAAAAGACCGATGTGACCTACCCGGTGGAGCTGGCGGGCAAGGAATACACCGCCCGGCTGTACAAGCTGGCTGTCACCGGTTACGAGGGCCGCACCAACACCCTGAATCTGTTCGATCTGGATACCATCGACGAGAGCATCGTCCATGACGGCATTACCTTTGACAAGACCGCCATCGACAAGAACCTGACCCTGTTCCTCTACCCGGACGACTCCGATGAGGCAGGCCGCCGTCTGCGGGTGTATCAGCAGTACCTCATGGTTTCTGCCGGTGCCCAGCTCATTCTGGCAGAGTGCGCCGCCCGGGGCTGCAATTACCACGATCTGGCCGACTACGCCGCCATCCAGATCAACGACACTCACCCCAGCATGGTCATCCCGGAGCTGATCCGGCTGCTGGGGCAGCGGGGCATTGAGTTTGAGGAAGCTGTGGAGATCGTTACCAAGACCTGCGCCTACACCAACCACACCATTCTGGCCGAGGCGCTGGAAAAGTGGCCCCGCTCCTATCTGGATGCCGTGGTGCCGCAGCTGATGCCCATCATCGAAAAGCTGGATGCACTGGCCCGCACCCGCACCGAGGACGAGAGCCTTGCCATCATCGACAAGGACGACCGGGTGCACATGGCCCACATGGACATCCACTTCACCCATTCCACCAACGGCGTGGCAGCGCTGCACACCGAGATCCTGAAAAATTCCGAGCTGCACGGCTTCTATGAGCTGTACCCGGAAAAGTTCAACAACAAGACCAACGGCATCACCTTCCGCCGCTGGCTGCTGGAATGTGACCCGCGCCTGACCGCCACGCTGGAAAAGCACATCGGTTCCGGCTTCCGCAAGGACGCTGCCGAGTTGGAGAAGCTGCTGGCCTTCGCCGACGATGAAGCCGTGCTGGGCGAGTTGACCGCCGTGAAAAAGGCTAACAAGGCAGCGCTGGCAGACTGGCTGCTGCGCACCCAGAAGGTGGCAGTGAATCCCGATGCCATGTTCGATATCCAGTCCAAGCGGCTGCACGAGTACAAGCGTCAGCAGCTGAACCTGCTGTACCTCATCCATCAGTATTATGAGATCAAGGCAGGGCACCTGCCTGCCGTACCGCTGGTGAGCATCTTTGGTGCCAAGGCTGCTCCTGCCTACACCATTGCCAAGGACATCATCCATGCCCTGCTGACCCTCTCCAAGGTCATCGCCGCCGACCCGGAGGTGTCCAAGTGGCTGCAGGTGGTATTTGTGGAAAATTACAACGTCACCGCTGCCGAAAAGCTCATCCCTGCCTGCGACCTGTCTGAGCAGATCAGCCTTGCCTCCAAGGAGGCCTCCGGCACCGGCAACATGAAGTTCA
>OHMI01000760.1_pt1 | contig 10889 bp, 7 predicted proteins | sample 1569271 | NCBI WGS metagenome assembly OHMI01 (sample SAMEA3879529, study PRJEB24766) | human gut metagenome | biome: human-associated habitat; feature: feces | place: USA | collected 1985/1987
GCAGCTTGGGGGCGCGTCTGAGGACGCGCAAAGTTACTGGCAGGGACGCTTCGCTGCCTGCGCCTTTGTTGACTGTTCCCTTTGAGCTGAGCGCACGAAAAACAGTTGGGGCGTTGCCCCAAACCCCACAAGGGAGCTCCGCCCCTTGACCCTGCAAGGGGCAGACGAAAAGGGACGAAGTCCCCCCTTGACCCTTTTTTTGCAGCCATACTTGGTCGCTTTTCCCTTCACCTTGGGTTAAGTGGCTTTTTATTTTCCACCCAGCAATTTATTCAGCGGGCTGCGATACACCGAAATCGCCTTCGCCGGGCACATCTCCTGACAGCAATAGCACCGAATGCACTTCTTGTAGTCGTATTTCGCTTTCTTCCCATGCCCGCTGTGCACCGCCTTCTCCGGCACAGGGCATGCCTCCTGACACACCCCGCAGCCAATGCACTTCTTCAAATCCACCTTCGGGCGGTGCTGCAAAAACGGCAGCAGCGGCATCAGCTTCGGCAATAGGCCCTTCTTCATCGTGCCGCGGAACACATCAAACTGCGCATTGCCGTACTTTTCCCGCGCCTGCGATACCGTCAGCACCCCGTCCGGCGTGAGCACATCAATCAGCCCTTCGTCCATCACGCCGATGCCGCCCTTCGCGCCGCGCACGCAGGTGGGGACAGTCGCCGGGTCAAGGTGGATGAGCGCGGCGTACACCGTGTCCAGCGCAACGGGGTCGGCGGAGAAGAGCAGCACATTCATCGCAATCGGCGTGCCGGAGGTTGGGCCGTTGCCTTCCATCGCGATGATGCCGTCCATGATGTGCAGGCGCGGGCGGACGCAGCGGTGCAGGTCGGTCAGCATATCCGCGAAAACCCAGCTGTCGGGGTACGCGGCGTGTCCAGCCGCCTTGTTGACCCCGGTGATGCAGCCGTACAGATTTTTGACTGCGCCCGTGATGCGCTCCAGCGCGTGGGTTTTCATCTTGCAGATGTTGATCATCGCGTCGGCATCCTGCACGCCCCTGCAGAGGTAAAACGACTTTGCCGTGTGCCCGTCGGGGAAGGGAACGACACTGCCGGAGAAGAAATCCGCCATTTCTACGCCGTAGCGCTTGGCGGCCTCCGCAATGCCGGATGCCTGCGCCGCCTTGTCGGGCGAGGTGGTCGGGTTGCCGGGGCTGTCGCCGTAAGACAAATGCGTATAGCCGCTTTCGCGCAGCAGGCGGCAGACGGCGGAGAACACGGCGGGGTGCGTCGTAATCGCCTTCTGCGGCAGGGCGCGGGAGAGCAGATTCGGCTTGAGCAGAATGCGCTCTTCGGGCTGCACAAAGCGGGCAATGCCGCCGAGCAAATCAACGCCCTGCAAAACAGCGGTATCCACCGCGGCTTGATCATAAGTGGCAATCGGAATCAGCGCGACGGGATGCTTCTCCATGCGCAAAATCCTCCTTGATGAAAAGCATTGCCCCCATTATACACCGCGGAAAAAGAAAAATCCACGATTTTCTGGGTGCAATCCTGATTTTTGCTTGCAATTTTTACAATTGACAGGCTTTCAGGGGTTGAGATTATCCGCCGTTTAGGGTATAATGGGGGTATGCCTGAGCGCAACTAACGGAGCAAAGGAGTAAAGACGCTTTGGATCAGAATAATTATCAGGATAGATCCGTGCAGCAGCCAGCTGCCGAAGAAAAGACCACGCCGCGCCGCCGCCGCGCAGATATGTACCAGCAGCAGGGGAACGCGGCAAATGTGACGAACACGGAAACGGCGAAGCCCGCCGTGGAAGATGTGTCGGGCACGACGCAGAAGATGCCGCCGATTCGCAGCACCTTCCAGCGCAATGCGGAGGCTGGGGAGACGAAACAGGTGAAGCCGGTCGCGCCGGTCGCGCCGGTCGCACCGGTCGCACCGGTCGCACCGGTCGCACCGGCAGCGGAAAAGCCCAACGCGCCGTTTGGGCAGAATCGGAGTGCGAATATCCCGACGCCCGGTGTGCCGCGCCCGGATGCCTCGCGCACGAGCCTGCCGCCGATGCGTCAACCGCAGAATGTCATCCGCCGCCCGGTTAAGCTGGACGGCATGGGCGAGGTGAAATCCGCCGCGGAACGACAGGAGGAAGCCCGCCATCGCACAAACCTGAACATGGAGCACGCAGGCGCGTCCTCGCGTCGGAATCACTTGCAAAACGAGTTCGTGCGCCCGCAGGAGGACGTGGAAGAGGAAGCGCCGCGCGGCAAGAAGAGCGCGCTGACGGTGGTGATTGCCATCGTGCTGGTGATTGGTCTGCTCGTGGTGGGGCTTCTGCTGATTCCGGACAGCAATACCGGCTTCCTGGGCAACCTGAAGCGCACGATTACCGCGCCGCTGACCGGCCGCACGCAGACGCAGGCTGTCGCACCGACGGCATCGAGCTTCACTGCGTCGATCACCTCGTCCACCGCGCCGTATCAGATTACCTTCAACCTCGTCACCAGCAACAATGTCACGGACGTGCGCGTGGTGGATGAAAACGGAAATCCCTTTGACACGGTGACGCTGATGAGCCAGTCCAACACCGATAACACCGTCGTCTGGATTTTCACGCTGACGACCGCTGACGCCTACTCCGGCGTGATTGAGGCAGAAATGCTCAGCAATGAGGCGTGGATTCCGACCGGGTTCCGGCAGACGGTTTCGCTGGGCGGAAATAGCCCTGCGTCCATTTCCAACCTGCCGACGAATTTCTCCACAGCCGCAAACAATCCGGCTCAGCCGGATGCTCACGAACTGACCGCCGATTCCACCACGGAACCGACGGTCAGCCCTGCAATGGCGGAGAATACGCAAAATTTGGCGCTGACGATTTCGACGGAAGCGCCGACCGAAGCGCCGACGCTGATGCCAACCACAGTGCCGACGGAAATCCCGACGGAGATGCCGACCGAAGCCCCGACGCAGGCGCCCGTGCTGGTGACGCTCGCGCCGACGGAAGTGCCGACCGTTACCCCGACGATGGCCCCTGCGCCGCAGGAAACGGAAGAAATCATCCTGCCCGAAGAGGAAACGACGGAAACGCCTGAACCTGATCCCACGGAAGTGCCGACCGAAGAGCCGACCCCCGAACCGACCGCTACCCCGCGCCCTGTGCTGACTTTCTCGGCGGATGCAAGCGCTGATCCGTCGCTGATCGCCGACACCGTGGTCTATCGAGATGACAGCCGCACCGCCGTGAAGGAATACACCCGCGACGAGAAGGAAATCATCGACATGCCCGCAGGCGACGACTACACGACGCGCAAAATCGGTGTGCTGACCTACCGCGGCACGGCATTCCGCCAGAACGCCGCCGTCGGCACAGTGGAAGACGCGACGCAGCTGACGCAGGTGTGGGCGGTCGAAACCGGCAGCCTGAAGGGCAAGAGCCGAACCTACTACGGCTTCTCGTGGGCGAATCAGCCTGTGATTGAGCAGTGGGCGCGCCGCGTGCGCCAGGATATGCCCCTGCTGGACGGCAAGAACGATAAAACCGCGCTGAAGGAAGTTATCGCCGCCAGCTTGGACGGTAAAATCTACTTCCTTGACCTTGAAGACGGCAGCAAGACCCGCGAACCGATTGAACTCGGTTATCCGATGCGCTCCACGCCCAGCCTCAGCACGCTGGCGTATCCGCAGATGTCCGTCGGGCAGTACGCGCGCTTCCTCGCCAACAAAACGGGCAGCATCGGTCAGCACTTCTATGATCTGCTGACGAACAAGGAGAACCTGACCATCGACGGTCTGGACGGCGGCAGCAAGAAAGACCGCGCGTACAACGATGTTGGCGCGTTCGACGGCTCGGCGCTCTATGACCGCAACAGCGATACATACATCACCGCCGGCACGAACGGTATGCTCTACACCGTGCACATGAACACGGTCTACGAAACGCCGACGGATGAATCCGGCAACCTGAAAGTCAGCCCGACCATCACGATGATGAAGAGCCGCACGAAGAAACAGAAGGATGCCTACACGGCGGTGGAAGCACCCATTGCGATGTACGGCAGCTATGTGTTCTATGCGGATGTGGAGGGCGTGCTGCGCTGCGTTGACACGACGACGATGACCACCGTCTGGGCAGTCGAAACGGGCGACGCGGTCAAGTCTGCCGTTGCGCTGGATTTTGACGACGACGGACGCCTCTGGCTCTACACGGCGAACACGCTGCTGAACCGCTCCAAGGGCGACGTTGCCATCCGCCGCTACGACGCGACGACGGGCGCGGAGGATTGGTCGCTTGCCCTGAACGCGACGAAGAAAAAGGACTACACCGCGGGCGCGATGGCGTCCCCTGTCATCGGGCAATATCAGCTGGGCGACTTGGTGTACTACACGCTGTCCTACATTTCCGCTTCCGGCAGTGAAAAGCTGTTAGGCAGCGGCGCGAAGGCGCAGGAGGGCGTGCTGGTTGCGCTGAACAAGCAGACGGGCAAAGTCGTCTGGGCGAAGTCGCTGGGCGGCTACTGCTACTCGTCGCCCGTCGCGGTCTACAACGAGAACGGCAAGGGCTGGATTATTCAGGCGACGAGCGATGGCGTGCTCATGCTGCTGGACGGCTTGACGGGCGAAACCATCAACACCCTGCAGCTCAATGGCACGATTGAAGCGTCCCCCGCCGTCTACCAGAACATGCTTGTCATCGGCACGACCGGCAAGGGCACGAGTTTCCTCTACGGCGTGAAGATTGACTAATACTATTTCCAAATTCACCTGCACCATCTGCTCGCGCCTTTTTCCTTCTGGCGTCCGGTCGTTCCACTTAGCGTAGCGCTGCTACGCTGCGTTCCACTCCCGTTAGCCAGAAAGAAAAATTCGCTTCGCATCTTGGCGCATTCTCATCTGGAAATAGTATAAGGTCTTTTTCAGCAAAATCAACTGTTTTGCCGAATCTGGGCGAAGGAATTGCATTTTCTCCATATTTATGCTATAATAAGAATGTCACATTTTATTTTGCGGAAAGGAGTGGTGGCATCGTATGGATCAGCCTCCTTGTAGTCCGATACCCCGCAAGCCGTCATTCCCGGTACGCAGGGGTTTTTGAAAGAAAGGAATGCTTGATTTTCCATGACGCCTGAACTATATGGCACTGTTGTGATTCTGGTTGTGCTGGTGATGCTGTCGGCGTTTTTCTCTGCCTCGGAAACGGCGTTTACCTCTGCCAACCGCGTCAAACTCAAGACGATGGCGCAGGGCGGCAACAAGCGCGCGCAGATAGCGCTGAATTTGGCGGAGGATTATGACCGCTTGCTCAGCACCATCCTCGTGGGCAACAACGTGGTCAACATCGGCGCTTCGTCCATGGCGACGGGGCTGTTTCTTGCGCTGCTAAGCGGCAATCAGTCTGCTGCGACAACGGTTTCGACCATCGTGATGACGATTGTCGTGCTGATTTTCGGCGAAATCAGCCCGAAAGCGATTGCCAAGGAGAACCCTGAGACGGTTGCCGCTGCGTTTGCACCTGTGCTGCTGGTGCTGCGGACGATTGTTACGCCGATTAACGCCCTGTTTGTGCAGTGGAAGAAGCTGCTGGCAAAGCTGTTCAAGCCCGCACACACGGAAAGCTTTGTTGAGGCGGAAATCATGACGATGGTGGATGAGGCACAGAACGACGGTGATATAGATGAACATGAGGGAGAACTAATTCGCTCCGTCATTGAGTTCAACGACGACCGCGACGTGCTGAACATCATGACGCCGCGTGTGGACGTGACGGCGCTGGAAGACACCGCGACGATGGAAGAAGCCGCGAATCTCCTGCGCGAAACGGGGTATACCCGCGTCCCGGTCTACCACGAGGACATGGATCACATCGTTGGCATCCTCAATGAAAAGGATTTTTATGCCTGTCAGCATGAGGGCGTGGATAGCATCGTGGACATTATGAAACCGCCGGTTTATGCCCCTGCGACGCTGAAGCTCTCCAAGCTGCTGAAGCTGTTCCAGACGCAGAAGACGCATATGCTGATTGTACTGGATGAATTTGGCGGAACTGAAGGCATCGTCACGATGGAGGATGTGCTGGAAGAACTCGTCGGCGAAATCTACGATGAGCACGACGATGTGTCCGAGGAAAGCGTCGAGATGGCGGACGGCTCACGCGTGGTTGAGGGCGGCATGGAACTGACTGAACTGTTGGAAGGCATGGGGTTGAAGGACACCTTCAACGCCGAAACCGTCGGCGGCTGGGTGAGCGAAATCATGGGCTGCATCCCGTTCGTCGGTGCGCGCTTTGAGACGGACCACCTCCGCGGCATGGTCACGCGCATGGAAAAGCGCCGCGTAACGCAAGTCCGCATCTGGCGCAAAGAGGGTACGGACGGGCACGCTGCACAGGCGTGATTTCCCCTGCTGCGGCAAAATCATCATTCAGGCGGAAATATCAATCAGAAAAGGAGCCTACCACCATGGCAACCACCAAAAAAGATAAGAAGCAGAAGTCTGACAGGCGTCAGCTTGCCATCAGCATTACCTGCATCGTCATTGTCGCAGCCATGCTGCTGACCTCCCTGATCACCCTGCTGCCCATTTATAACTGACGGAAAGGCATCACATGAAGAAAGACCATCGCGGCATATCGCTGGGAACATATGTCATGCTTGGCGTGACGGGCGCGGTGCTGCTGGGCTGCTTCTTGATTCTGCCCGGTCTGCTGGGGCAGGCACGCGGCACGGTGGATGTCCGGCAGGTGCTGTCCATCTTCCAAACCGACGGAATGCCCTCGCTCACGCTGAGCGATATTCCCATTACCCGCGGCGATTCCACTGGCAATCTGCCCGCGCCGGAATCCACGCAGCCGCCCGCTGAAACCGCCGCGCCTACCATTCCGTCCGCCACCCAAGCCCCCAAGCAGGGCGGCACGGTCACTCTTACTCTCGGCGGCACGGTCGATATGGATGATGCGGTGCGCAAAGCGGGCTACTACTCCGACTCGCAGAAGTACGATTTCACGGAGATGCTTGCGCTCCTGCGGAGCGAAATGACGGGCGATATCACGTTCCTGACGCTGGAAAACCTGATTCAGCCGGACGTGAAAGTCTCCGCGCTGAACGCTCCCGACGCCGCAGCGGAACTGCTCCGCACTACCGGCGTGAACCTCGTTGCCATCGGCTTCCCGAAGGTGTACGACAAGGGCGCGGATGGCGTTCGGACGACGCTGGAGGCCCTGCATGACCGCAATTTGCTGACCATCGGCGCGTACAACACGCAGGAGGAAGCAAACGCCATCTGCATCCGGACGCTGGACAACGTGCCCGTCGCGTTCCTGCACTACACCGAAGCGCTGAGCGGAACGGGCAAGAAAGCGATGAAGTCCTCCGGGGCATCCTACGCTGTCCCGCTGGCGAATGCGGAAACGATTTCCGCTGATATTCGCCGTGCACGCGAGCAGGGAGCGGCGGTGGTCGTTGTATCGCTGAACTGGGGAACATCCGGCACGTCGAAGCCGACGAATGCGCAGCGAAAACTGGCGCAGGCGATTGCCGATGCGGGCGCGGACGTCATTGTCGGCGCGGGGACGCGCGTCGTGCAGCCGGTGACATGGCTGACGCACAAGAATGCGGATGGTACGGCAGCGCAGACGCTGTGTGCGTGGTCGCTGGGCAGCCTGCTGAACGAATCGCGGAAGGACGGAAACGTTGCTGGAATGCTGCTTCAATTGCAGATTTCGTGGGACGGGCAGAACATCAGCTTTGGGCAAGTCAGCTATACGCCGACGTACATTTGGCGGCAGAAGGTGGATGGCGCGTATCAGTATCGGGTAGTTGCGAGCGACCAGAGCGCGCCGAGTGGTATGTCGGAGGAACAGCAGGGATATATGGCGAAGGCACTGCGGACGATTCAAAACGCGTTGGCGGATTCGCCAATAACGATTCGGATAAAGTAAGGGAAAATGCTCAATTTTGTCGCGCTGATGGCTGCGGCTGAATGGCATCGAGAGAAGGTTTTGGCTTTCTCCCGGTGCTTTTTTGTTGCAGGGGGCGGACACGCAAGGGAACAATGAAAACAGACGAATGTATGCGGTCACAACAAAAAGCACCGCCCTGCCCGACACACAACGCCGAGCAGGACGGTGCTTCATTTATCACACCATTACAGATTGTTTACGAGGTCGTACAGGTCGCGGCGGAAGTGCTTTTCCACCTTCAACGCGTCCACGATGGGCATGTTGAAAACCTTGCCCTGCCGCACGCCGATGACCTGATTGGAAATGCCGTCGCGCAGCAGACGAACCGCAAGGTTGCCTGCCTCAAAGGCGAAGGCGCTGTCCTTGGCAACCGGCAGCGCGCCGCGCTGGGTGTAGCCGACAACCGTCGAACGCGCTTCCACCATGCCGCACATCCGCTTCATGATGGAGGCGAAACGCATGGCGCTCATGGGTTCGCCCTCGAAGCACTGCTTGCCGTGGCTGGTCAGGAAGCCGTACATGTCAAACGGCGCCATGGATTCCCAGCAGCCCTCCGCCAGCACGATGGTCGAGCGGTAGTTGCCCTTGGCAATCTGCTTATTCAGGCGGGACGCCACTTCTTCCACGCTCCACGGCACTTCCGGCACAACCACGATTTCCGAGCCCGTGGCGCAGGCGGCCTTCAGGGCGATGTCACCGCAGTGGCGGCCCATGCACTCCACCACATGCGGGCGGTCATGGGAGCGGCTGGTGGCGCGGATGGCGCGGATGGCTTCGGTGCAGACCTGCACAGCCGTCTCGTAGCCCAGCGTCATCTCGGTGTAGGCAAGGTCGTTGTCAATCGTGCCGGGGATGCCGATGCAGGGGATGCCCAGCTCGCACAGACGCATTGCGCCCTGGAAGGAGCCGTCGCCGCCGATGACAACCAAACCGTCGATTTCCATCGCCTTCAGCGTCTGCACGGCGATTTCGCGCCACTTGGGGTCTTTGAACTCCTCGCAGCGCGCGGTGCGCAGATAAGTGCCGGGCTGGTCGGCAATATCCAGCACGGTGTCCAGATACAGCTCCTGCAGGTCATCCTTGATGCTGGTGGACTTGCGCAGCAGACCGTTGTAGCCGTGCTTGATGCCAATCAGGGGCATACCATAAGCCGCAGCACTGCGGGCAATGGACATAACGGCTGCATTCATGCCCGGCGCATCGCCGCCGGAAGTCAAGACGCCGATTTTTCTCATCATGGGAACATTCCACTCCTTTTCAGAAGGTTATGATGGCGGGCAAGCCCGGCGAATCCGGAAATTGCCCTGCGAAACGGTACGCGGAATGCGTGGCCGTATGCTTTCATCCTGCATTATACCACAATTGATAGGAAAAAGACAAGCTGTGCAAACGCTTACATCAAACGTTTTCGGACGAAATTTCACGAAAAGCCGACGAGCTTTCCAGAAATAGGCTGGGGGAAATGTGCAACTGTCCTTGACAGACCGGATTACCCGTGATATGATGAAAAAAACGCAGGAAAGGCGGCGAGCAGGCAGAATGGGCAGGGACGAGCGGCAGCTGCGTCGGATGCGCGGCGAAGCGCTGTCCCGATTGCTGCAGGGGCTGACGTACGGCGGCTGTCTGGTGATTTTTTACGCGCTGATGGCGATTCCGAACTGGCCGCTGCGGAATCTGTCGCGCACGAGCGCAACGACGCTGGTGACATGGGTCGCCATGGGCGCGGCGATGCTGGCGGTGTTCGGGCGCATGACGGTGCGGCGCGGGAAGCATCAGCAGCAGGCGGCAGGGCAGTGCATGGGCGTGCTCATTACGGACGCGGTGACGTATCTGCAATTGCAGATTATGAACGTCAACCCCAATAACCGCACGCACTTGACGCTCTTCGGGGCGGATTTCGCGTATCTGCTGATTGCTGCCGCGCTGCAGATGGCGCTCGTGCTGCTGGCAATGTCCTTCGGTGCGCGTGTGCTGCCGAAATTACAGAAACCCGCGCTGCTGCTGCTGATTACCGAGGCGGATGCGGACGAAATTCGGCAGAAGCTGGCGAAGGAGCGCACCTTCGGGCAGCTGAATGATATTTGCAGCTGGCGAGCGGCGGAATTGCCCACGTTTTTGGCGCAGAATGATGCAGTGCTCATTGCGTCGGATGTGCCGGATGAAAACCGAATGGCGCTGATGAAGGCGTGCTATGCGCTGAAGCGAACGGTGCTGGTCAGCCCGCGCGTGCAGGAAATCATGCTGTCCACTGCGAATCAGGTGATACTGGATGATGCGCCGCTGCTGGAAATGCGCGCGGACGGCATGACACTGGGGCAGAAAATCATCAAGCGTGGGGCGGATATTGTGCTGTCGGCGCTGGCGCTGCTGGTGCTTAGCCCGCTGATGCTGCTGATTGCGCTCGCGATTCGCGTGGAGGACGGCGGAAACGTCATCTTCCGGCAGAAGCGGCTGACGGCGGACGGAAAAACCTTCACCATCTGCAAATTCCGCACGATGCGGCGGGGCAGCGGGGGCGCGTCCGCACGGGACGCGGATGACCGCGTGACGTATGTCGGGCGTTTCCTGCGCCGGTGGCGGCTGGATGAGCTGCCGCAGTTCTGGAACATTCTGCGCGGGGATATGTCGCTGGTCGGCCCGCGCCCGGAAATGCTGGAAAACATCACACGCTATAAGCGTGACCTGCCGGAATTCCAGTTCCGGGAACGCATGAAGGCGGGTTTGACCGGCTATGCGCAGATTGAAGGGCGCTACAATACCTCGCCGGAGGATAAACTCGCGCTCGACCTATTCTACATCGAGGGGTTCTCTCTCTGGACGGACATGAAGCTGCTTCTGCGGACAGTGACGGTCTTTTTCCGCCCTGACGCGACGCAGGGATTTCCGCCGGAGGATTCATCATTCATTCCCAATCACGACAAAACACAGGAGGAAGAGCAATGAAAACGACGCTTTTGATTATGGCAGCAGGACTCGGCAGC
>OHMI01000762.1_pt1 | contig 10843 bp, 10 predicted proteins | sample 1569271 | NCBI WGS metagenome assembly OHMI01 (sample SAMEA3879529, study PRJEB24766) | human gut metagenome | biome: human-associated habitat; feature: feces | place: USA | collected 1985/1987
AACTCGCGACCCTAACCTTGGCAAGGTTATGCTCTACCAACTGAGCTATTTCCGCTTATCCTGCAACAACCGGCGATTGGTTTCCCGATTGCGAGTGCAAAGGTATAGCTTTTTCTGAAACCTCCAAAACATAGCGACACTTTTTTATCAGAAAAATCGCATTTTTTCTACAAACGACTGATTTTCAAGCTCACAAAAAGTTTCAGGCAGGTACAGGGAACAGGGAGTCCTATACCTATATATAAAAATAAGCACTGAAATACTCGTAAAAAACGAGCCCGCTACAATGCATTTTCCTACTTCGCCGCTACTTTTTTCTTCTCCATTCCCCGATAAATATCCTTCACCAACCGGCAAGCCGTATCCAGACCGATACTTCCCGTATTCAACATCAGCTGATATTGATGAGGACTTCCCCATTTCCTACCGGTATAATATTCATAATGATGAATACGGTTCCGGTTCACCCGACGGATTTCAGCTTCGGCATCTTCCGCAGAAATACCGTAGCGGGTGATGCAACGCTCCACCGCACTCTGCAAATCCGAATAACAGAACACTTTCAACACTTTCGGATAATCCTTCAGCACAAAATCCGCGCACCGTCCCACAATGACACAAGAACCTTCCTCGGCCAAATCCTGCACAATCCGGCTTTCGGCCACAAACAACACGTCATCGGCCGAAAGACTACCTTCCAAAGGCTGTTCGCTGTTCTTGGAAAGGATACACTTCAACCAGAACGAAGGAATAGACTGTTCATTCTTCACGATATACTGCTCATCCATTCCACTCCGTTGGGCTGCCAGGCGAATAAATTCATTGTCATACAGTTTGATGCCCAGCTCCTTGGCAAGCATTTCGCCCAACTGGTGCCCGCCACTTCCATATTCCCGCGCAATGGTGATGACAATGTTTTCACTCCGTTTCGTACCTTCTTCCCGACTACGGAGAGGGTCTGTAATCCACTTGTCCAGGAAACGATAATACGGGCTCACGAAATGCACAATCGGGCCGACCAGCAACGCCGCCACTACAGTACCTTCACGCACCCCGTAAATGCCGGACATGAAAACAAGCGACAAAGTACACGCTATACCCAGCAGCGTAATGTCAAAGCCCAATTTCACATAGCCGAAATCGCCCCGGAATCTGCGGGTAATAGCCTTCACGAAATACTCTCCCGCCATCATGGCAGCATTTGCCTTGACCTCCAAAGCAATACCCAACGCCAGAATGGTACAACCTATCAGCAAGTCCACCACCTGCGAAGCATACGATGCCGGTGTAAGCCAGGAAAGCATCATCATAGAAAAATCGATGAACAGTCCGAAACAGAACGAAACGGGAATCTGAAGCAGATACATGCGCAAATCCTCTTTCAAGTCTTTCCGTGTCATCAAGAACAATTCCAGCACCACAAACAAAAGGTTTAGCAGAATAGTCCAAACTCCCATCGTAAAGGGAGTAAACATACTTAGCACATAAGTGACACTGGTAATGGGCGAAGTTCCCAGCAACGCTTTGGTGATGAATGCGATACCGAATGCATTGATGAACAACGAAACGACAAACAGCAGATAACGCCTGAACATATACTTACTCATAAGTCTCTTTTTTAAACATGCCGCAAAGTTCATACTATTTTTCATTTCTTCGGTCGAAAAAGAACGACTTATCTTGGTCGGAAACGAAACAACACCTACCTTTGCGTGTAAAAACCGATACCCATGGATGTTTCTTTCAATGAAGTGATGAAAAGCTTGAGTCCAGGCCTTGTAAAGACCGGATGTCTACAGATAGAGAGCTCGTTTTCAGCCTATGACACTGTCACACTGGAAAAAGGATTCTTCTTCCTGCTCGTCATTAACGGAACATCCTCCGTCAATGACATTTACCATACCTACACACTCTCTGCCCGACAGTTACTGGTAGTGACTCCCAGCGTGCAGGTCCGGCTGACCGGCAAGAGCGAAGATTTCCGTTGCATTTGTCTGTACATCGTCCCCGACTACTTCGACACACTGGCTGTAGGTCAGCTGGCCTACAATCAGGTATCTTCCTACATCGGGAATTTCCGCCTGCCCATCTTCCAACTCGACAAGGCACAAACGGAATACCTGCAGAAGACCATGGCTTTATTCACCCCGCAACTGGAAAAGATGCAACTGTATCAGGATGGAGCCATCCGACACCTGTGCAGTTTCCTGCTGTTGCAGATAGCCGATATACTGTATAAGAAAAACCGGGACACTTCGGGATGTGTAAAACGCTCAAGCGAGATTTTCAGGAATTTCAAGCGGTTACTGGTACACCACTACCGCGAGCAGCACACCATCCAGTTCTATGCCGACCAGTTGAACATCTCTACCACCTATCTGTCACGCATCGTGAAACACATCACAGGACGCACCGTCTGTTTCCACATTTCGGAACTGTTATGTGCCGATGCCCGAAAGCTGCTTGAATGCACAGACCTCGACGTCAAAGAGATAGCCGACCAGTTGGGATTCTCGGACCAGTCTGTTTTCGGAAAATTCTTTCACCGCAAAACCGGCATTTCCCCCATCAGGTTCCGGACACAAAAAGACCGGTCCAAAAACGTCTAGACGTTTCAATTAAAACGTGCGCACGCTTTAACCAAAACGAACGCACGCTTCCTATCAAACGGACGTTCGTTTTGAACGACTGAATTTCAGCCTATGCTAGCAGAAAAAGAAAATCTCTTCATCTGAAATCGGAGCCACAAACAGGTAAGATAAAATAAAAGGATTTTTCATCATTTGACAATATGCACAGGCGAGTCTGTTTCTTTCCCGTTCAGATAAACAATGGTTTTCTGGTTCGGTTCGTGATTCTCCCACCAGAAAGAATGGCTGAAAACGATGGTGTCATTCGGAGTTCCGTCGTTCCAGTCAATTACCAGTTCCTGAGGTTCATAATTCCTGTCCCCCGCAAATTCGCCGAACGAAAGCCTGTAACGGCCGTCAGGCCATTGATTGGCATACAAGCCTCTGAAAACAGCAAGAACAGCCCGAGACTGACCATCGGGGACAAATATGGAATCCTTTTCGAATGTCCTTCCCGTCCAAATGGCCTTTATCCCATTATCGGCAATGGACTGCGATGTTTCCGGATTCAACAAATCATTTCCGTCCTTATCAGAGACAGTTATATGAATCACGAAAGGAGCGATATCCCATATCACATCAGGCTCCGGTCCATCCGACTCTTCACCGGAACAACCGGTAAAAGACAGCAGTCCGGACGCAAGAAACAAAACGCCGAGAAATTTCTTCATAAGTTTCAGTTTAAATCATCTAACAACAAAAATAACTCAAAAAACAGAAAACTCAAAAAAAAATACTACTTTTACACCACTGAAAAACATCAAGAAAAATCTCATGAGAATCACCCATGCAACCCGTATATTGATTGTAATTATCAGTATCTTCTCTTTGGTCGGTTGCCAAAAAGAAGATATACCACCTGTCTCATCAAACGAAAGGACTATCTTCATGTACCTGCCATGGTCTACCAATCTGACCGAATACTTTTATAACAACATTTCAGATATGGAAAAAGCCATTTCCCGGCGAGGGCTTCATAATGAGCGGGTGATTGTTTTCCTATCCACCAGTGCATCTGAAGCTGAAATGTTCGAAATCGTATATGAAAACGGTCACTGCCGCAGGGACATGTTAAAGGAATATACGACGCCAGCCTTTACAACCGAAACAGGATTGACGGCCATCCTGAATGACATGAAATCTTATGCTCCGGCAGCCAACTATGCCATGATAATCGGTTGCCACGGCATGGGATGGCTACCTGTTGAACAAAGCCGAGGCAGAGCTATCACAGACTTTGTCTACCATTGGGAATATACCGATGTACCTCAGACCCGTTTCTTTGGCGGATTGACAGCCGAATATCAGACGGATGTCACCACCCTTTCACAAAGCCTATCAAACAGCGGACTGAAAATGGATTATATCCTGTTTGATGACTGCTACATGTCATCGCTGGAAGCAGCCTACGACTTACGTCATGTGACCGACTATCTGATAGCCTGTCCTACCGAAATCATGGTATACGGCATGCCCTACTCCACCATGGGAGAATACCTGCTGGCTGAAAAGCCGGACTATGCCGCCATCTGCAATGCCTTCTACCAGTTCTATTCCAGTTACCAATATCCGTACGGGACCATTGCCGTTACGGACTGTTCCCAATTGGATGAACTGGCAGACCTGATGAAACTTATCCATTCCAGCTATTCTTTAGACAATTCACAGATAACTTACATTCAACGCATGGACGGTTATTCGCCTGTCATTTTCTATGATTTCGGTGATTATGTGCGTACACTGTGCGGAAACGATTCTGAGCTGTATGGTTACTTCATCGCCCTAATGGAAAAAGTCATTCCTTATAAGGCACATACAGAAAGGTTTTATACCGCCTCAAGAGGTCCGATTACAGTGGAGCAATATTCAGGTATAACGACCTCCGAACCCAGCTCGAACAGTAGGACCATAGACTATCCACAGACTTCATGGTATCTGGCAACACATTGAGAGCCATAAAAAGGGGATAATTATTTTTTGTGACAGACTATCCTGAACTGTAAAATTCATTACATTTGCATGAAACAAACCTGACGATTATGAAACACAAACCACTTCCTGTCATTGTATTTCTGACTCTCATGCTAAGTTCCCTATTGGCCGGAAGACACAGCTATTGCACCGCCAAAGAAGAGCTGACAGCCGACCTGAACCAGGCACTGGCACTGATTGTCAAAGAAAAGACAAGGCCTATTGTTACACAAGATACCATCAAAGTGTACAAACAACTCCGTAAGACATCCGGCGGGAAAGTCCTGATAGCCGTTTCGGACGAGCGCTTTTGCCGGTACCTGAAGAACAAACGGCTGAAAGAATCGGCGTTTCTTACTTTCGATGTGGTGGATAATCAGTATACCGGCCATGCTACGGATGAACCGGCCATCTGCAGCGATACCTTGATTGTTACAGACCCGGCCCTTCAAGAGACCCTCGCATTGAAAGGATACACCCGCTTGTCTGCTGCTGCCATATTCGGCCTTTCCGACCAGCGCCTGTCAGCCGGACTGATGGTAGCTGCCTTCCTTTGGGGGATATTCGTCTGGTTATACATAAGAAGAAAAAAGGAAGAAGTAAAAATGCAGGTAGAAAGCATCGGGTTCGGCGGACTGGTCTACTCGGAAACAGACAACCGTTTCTACAATGCCAGCCACGACCTCATCCATTTCACTCCCATGCAGGAACAGCTCATCCGGATGTTCTGGAACGCTCCTTCCCATGCGCTGACAAAAGAAGAAATCTGTACAGCCCTCTGGCCCAAGAAAGACGACGCCAACGACACACTCTATACCCTTATCCGACGGGTAAAGCCCATCATCGAGAGCCATACGAATCTCAGAATCGTAGCCGACAGAGGGAAGAGTTATTCCCTGGAAATCAAAGAACAGGAAAACTGACAAGAGATTGTCAGACAAATGTCAGCTCCCGATTTTGCCGTCTTTACCGCAGAAGCCTACTTTTGTTCCTGAACAACAAAACAGGAACACATGAAAGCACTCATCAATCTGACAGTAAAAGATGCCTGCCATAGACAGACTTCGCAGAACGGTACCCTGGACAAACGGATACGAACCGTTCTCATATTATCCATGTTTATTGGCTATACAGCCACAGCAACGGCACAAGAAACGGAACAGACGATAGAGCTGAAAGAGGTAGAAGTAAAGGCAGCCCGTGTCGTCCATAAGACAGACGGCCTGCTGCTTTACCCCACCGACGAACAGAAGACGTCATCCGCTTCAGGTTACAGTGTACTTCAACAACTGACTTTGCCGAACATCCGCATCGATGAAGTCTCACATAGCGTAACCGCCATCGACAACAAAGGAAGTGTACAACTCCGTATCAACGGAATCATTGTAGACCAGGCAGAAATGTTGGCACTCGACCCGAAAACCATCAGCAAAATCGATTTCATTGACCAACCTGGGGTACGGTACGGCGACGAAATCGCTTACGTCATCAACATTACAACCCGCCGGAACGAAAGCGGATACACTGTAGGAACCGACATGACCCAATCCCTTACAGCCCGGAACGGCAATTATTCGGTATATGGAAAATGGAATACCGGGAAGAGTGAATTTTCGCTGAATTATGGATTCGGGTACCAGGATTACAATGGCAACCGGATGGAAGAAACAGCCTGGTATCACCTGAACGACGGCTCTGTCTATACCATCCGCCGTAACGACACCGAGTCACGTAGCCGGTATTTCAACAACAACATCAAACTGACCTATAACCTGGCGGACTCTACCGACTATGTCTTTCAAGCTTCGCTGACCGGAAACTTCAACCACATTCCGGGCAATTTCAACCGGAAAGAGATTCAAGACGGAACGAATGACTATCTGGCTACCCAGACGAACAACAGCCTGTCCCAAAATCCGGTACTGGACCTTTACTATTTCCGACAGCTTACTCCCAACCAATCGCTTACCTTCAATGCTGTAGGTACTTATATAGACACCCGTTCATCCAGCAGTTACAATGAAGGCTCCCCCTACGTATACAATGTAGAAGGAAAGACCTACTCCTTTCTGAGCGAAGCCATCTATGAAAACCGGCTAAAGCCCTTCACCCTTTCCGCAGGACTCAACTACAGCCAGAAATACACTGACAATGAATATACAGGAGATGTTTCCTCGCTCAATCTCATGCACAACAGCCGGATATATGCCTTTTCCGAGATAAAAGGTACATGGGGCAAGTTCCGCTACACGGCCGGTGTGGGAGTAAGTTACCTGTATTACCGTCAGGATGAACATTCCTATAACCATTGGACTTTCTGCCCCAAAGCCTCATTAAGCTACAACTTTACCGACAGGCTGCAACTCAGTTACAACGTCCAATCCAACGAACGGGTTTCACGGATAGCCATGATAAGCGATGCCAGCATTCGTACGAACAGCATGGAATGGACCGTAGGAAGTCCGGAACTCAAGCCAAACCGGGACACATACCAAACCCTCAGACTCTCTTATGCCGATTCGCGTCTACAGGCAGACCTTCAGGGTTACTACAAGATTTGTCGTCACCCGAACATGGCCGTGTACGAACGGACAGCCAACGACAAGTTCATCTACACACAGCGCAATCAGAAAGAAATAGATGCCCTGCAAGTTTCGGGCTATGTAAATTATTGGCTACTGCCGGAGAAACTGTCCGTGGCCGGCTACGGAGGACTGTTCCGCTGCTTCAATTTCGGAACCGATTACACTCACTGCTATACCTCTTATTTCGTGACAGGCAGTCTCAATGCCTACTTGGGCAATTTCTCCATACAGGCATACGCAGACAACGGATGGCGCTTTCTGGAAGGGGAAACGAAAGGCTATAACGGCTCTGATGTTGCCCTGAAGACCTCTTACCGATACAAGGACTGGCAATTCGCCCTTATCTGGCAACAGCCGCTGATGAAACGATACAAAATGTTTGAAACCGAAATCCTGAACCGGAATCTACAGAAGCAGATAGCCCTTTACAGTACCGACCGCTGTAACCTGGTCAGCCTCAACATCAGCTGGCGGCTGAACAAAGGACGGAAATACCGTACCATCAACAAGACCATCCAGCTGAAAGACAGTGATACGGGAATCATCCGATGAAAAAACGACTTATTTTCCATGCAGATTATTGAAGTCCTTTACCCGAAGGTTCGAAAGTTACCGGAAAAGTAAACCTTACATTCCGGTTCTTTCCGGCCTGTCTTCCCGGTTTCCATTTCGGCATCAGACTGACCATACGTAAAGCTTCTTCATCCAATATCGAGTTTACGCTCCGCAGTACAACAGGATTTGTTACATTCCCCTCCTTATCCACTACAACCTGGAGAATGACACGTACCTTTGTTTCTGCCTTATCATGCCGAAGGTTCTTCCGGATGAACTCCATCAAAGCAGGCATTCCACCGGGGAACTCCGGCATTTCTTCTACCACCTGATAAACCATTTGCTCATCGGTCTGAGGAACTTCCACATAATTCCTGCCAGTAGTTTTCGGAATCGGAGTTTTCCCGGCCCGTCGGGCTTCTTCGTAATCATCTGTCAGACGGAATTCCGCCATCATCCGGATATTTTCTCCTGATTCCAAAGACACCTCATAGAAGAAACGGTAACGCCCCGGTTTATTGTCATTGACCGCAGGATATAACCTAGCCACAAAACGATGTTGTGAATCCGGCTTCAGCACATAAGCAATATCATTCGCAAAGGTATTGATAGGCAATTCATACCATTGTCCGTCTGTTCCCTCGTAAGTGATAAAATAATGTTCGCCACAGGTAATCTGTCCATTACTCCGGTTCAACAGAATGAATGAAGCGGTATCAGCTGTATCCGGATAAACGGTATATTCGGGATACAAGCAAATGCCGTATACTTCCGATGCTCCGGTCGTATTGTTTCGGACAGGCTGCTCCGGTCCGAAGAAACGGATGGCAGGCGAATCCATCAACAGCCTACGGAACTCCGCACGGGCCTCCGGAGTGTTACGGATAAAGATCACTTCAATGTAGTGCGCCGTACTCCCCCAACTTATCATATTGGCCTTCAGTTTGCTTTCCGGCAATGAATTAAAGCGACTGTTCAGCTTATCTAAAAGACATTGAAGCTGTTTCTCTGAAAAAGTACTGTCCGTCAACTGCTCTATCCGGAAAGCTTTGCTACCCGATGTCTTTTCCAGCGTCTGCCGTGCCGACGTTGTATCTCCCCGCACCTGGAAAACCAATGTATTCCCGTCAAAATACCGTCCTTCCAGAAAGTCCGGACATCGGGAACTCCCAATGAAATCTCCGATGAGGTTCGGATTATCCCCGTAAACCTTGGTCAACGCTTCAATAATTTTCCAACCTTCGCTCTGGTCAGGAATCTGTTCCTGAGAAGGCGGTTCGGAGACCTTCGTCTCTTTTTGTGCTGGTTTCCAGATACATCCTGCAACAAGAAAAACAGGTAACAGTAATATGAGTCGCTTCCTTATTTTCATATCATCCCTAAGCCTTATCATAAAATCTAAATCTTTCATAAAATGCCAAGCAAATTTCTTGTAACAGCACTCAAAGTCATCCTTTTCTAATGAGTAAAACAATAACGACAATGAAAGAAACGCATGCCCGTTTACATTCGAATGATAAGTTAAAGCCTAAAATGGATTTCTTTGAGCCGCATTATTTTTTTATTATCCATATTCAAATGAACTTGCCTGACAAATGCTTCCCGATCTTCCATTTTAAGGAACAAAGCAGCTTTCCAGGTCTGTACAGTCTGATGGAATAATCTCTCGAAAAGCCGGGAGTCCCAGTACCTGATTTCAGCATCTATTTCTTTCTCTATTTTTTAGAAAAGATTATTATCATCAAAGAAAAGAGCTAAAGCTAATTTAAATTCAAATATCCGATACAGTTTTATAGGATTATGTTCCGGAACAAATGAAGAAGAGAGCTTTTTAAGCCAACTACAGACATCGTCCACAGAAATATTTTCATTTAAAAATATACCAAATTGTTTCTCTACACAAGCTACAGCCATCGGAAACAATCTGTCATGCAACCGATAATCAATGAAGAATTGTAACCCTTTCCCGTCCAGAAGTTCAGAACAAAAGACCGGTATCATCATTTTCTTTTTCTCGTTTTCCCATAAAGGTAGACACTCAAAAAAAATTCTATAAACACCAGACATGACATTCTCGCATCGTAGTCCCATCAAAACAATATCTGCCTTCATATACAAAGTGGACGAAGTATAGGGAGATAAAGCAGGGAATCGTTCTTGCCAGTCACGTAATACATCTCTCTTTTCCATAAAACTAGTGAATTGGAGTATTCAACAATATTCAAATGACACTTAATCTGTAATTTCAAACCGTACTTGCATGGAATAATGCCTTTTTATCGTGCGGAAACCGTCGAACGAAGCAGCATCCGATGCACGGACATTACTCTGCGCACTGAAAAACGAGGACATTCCTGCATTGCCATCCTCTACAATACGAATTACCTCCCCCAGTTTCTTTCCCAGCGCCTCCACCAGATAAGCAGCCTTCCGTTGTGCAGCTTTCAGGGCCTCTATTTTCCCTTTCTGATGATAAACCAACATATCCTTGTTTTCCAATTCTCCGATACGCATGGTATTCACACCTCTGGTATCAATACGTTTCACGATTTCATCGATCTGCTTGAAATCGGTCAATGTGATGTCATATTTCTTTGAAACCAGAAAATCCTGTCCTTGTCTGCGCCAATAGTCCCCCACCTCTTGTGTACGGACTGCTTCTTTCAGAATGCCCACATCGGCCAATACCTTCCACAGCTGCTGCTCTATCTGCTCCAAAGGTACTTTCGTACGGTATCCTTCCGGCTTGGACTTACCGTCGAACTCCTCTTCAAAATACTCCCGGATTTCTATGAGATAATGAATCTTATCCGGCACAATTTCTATTTCCGAGGTACCCGTCACCTCGATATAACGGTCATTCACTTCCTTGGCTTGCAATGTACACGCAGCAAACCAAGCCAATACCCCTAACAATAATTTTGTTCTCATAACATAATATTTTTCCGTGAAACAATTTTCCGTTATTTATCTATCCAAAACTCGGCACTTACTGTAAGTTCTTTCCTCCCGTCATGGAATGATTGAATAATCCGATATTTTCCGGATGTAATTCTATAGCAACTGACAGGATAACTAAAACAATAATAATCAGGAGCAAAG
>OHMI01000776.1_pt1 | contig 10583 bp, 10 predicted proteins | sample 1569271 | NCBI WGS metagenome assembly OHMI01 (sample SAMEA3879529, study PRJEB24766) | human gut metagenome | biome: human-associated habitat; feature: feces | place: USA | collected 1985/1987
CATCCATTGGTTTTAAAATGCCATAAAACGCAGACAAGATTCTTAAATGATTTTGCAAATACTCAAACTGCTGGATTTCAAACACAGATGGTGCCATATATTGAAATGCAATCCCTTCATATGCTAAAACAGCCGGAGTAAGCCTGTTATAAAGATCCATATTTTCCAATCTGTTAAAGTTCTGCTCTGCAATCTTGTCATTACATTTCCAGATAGCTTTCAGTTCTTCTTTTGATTTGCTTTTCATCCAGTTTAATACTTCTGCTGTCTTATCAATATAGACAGGCAGTTCAACCGGTGCTAAGTTATCGGTATCTACAATCATCTTTTTTGCAGGTGATAAAATAATCTTCATTATGCCAATTCCTTAAGCATATTTTCAGGATCATCTGCCGCCTTGACTTTATCATTTGCCTTTATAATGATTCCCTGCTCATCAATAAGATATGTAGTTCTTACTACACCCATAGATACTTTTCCATAATTTTTCTTTTCTTTCCAGACATCATATGCTTCAATAACTTTACGCTCCGGATCTGCTAATAGCGTAAATGCCAGTCCGTATTTTTCTTCAAATCTCTTGTGAGACGCTACAGAGTCCTTGCTTACTCCGAGAATAACAGCTCCCTTCTCAGTAAACTGTGGATAACGCTCAGAAAAGCCACATGCCTGCTTCGTACATCCTGGTGTATTATCCTTTGGATAAAAATATAAGATCACTTTTTTTCCTGCATAATCGCTTAATTTATGCATTTCTCCATTCTGATCCGGCAATTCAAAATCCGGTGCTTTTTTTCCTACTTCTAACATATTTTATTCCTCCAAATTAATTAAGCTGTTTTCTTCTCTGCTATACAAAAAGGCTCATTCCCATAATTAGTATAGTCTGCTCAACCTTCTAATATATACTCAAAGCCTAAATTTATTGATTGCAGAAACCGAAAAATATATCGTATTTTATTCTTTTACTTTTATTTCTAATCTGTCAAAACATTCCTTAGCTGATTCCTCAGAAATATTATTAGCAATTAACATACCGGTATTTGTACCATTAATTTTCACTACGTAATTAAACTCAGAATCATTATAATTCCACATTACATAACTACAATCCGATTTAGTACCTTCATCAATAATTTCTGCTTTTTCGTTATTTTTTACACTATCAACATATGCAGTAAAATACTCAGCTGAAATAAATATACCCTGACTTAACTCCTTTTTATCCTTAGAAATGACAAAAGGAATGTCCGACGTTAACTCATATCCATCATTTGTTGTCAACGAAATTGTAATGTTATCACCTGTTTCGACCTTATAGGTATACGAAACAGTTGTTTTTGAATTACCACATCCCGTGACAAATAACATAATGACCACTATTAGACTAAAAATAATATTTAATTTCTTTTTCATATTTATGCCTTTCTAATCTCATCAGTAGTTTTTTCTGCTTTCTTTTAAATGCCATCTGCTCTTCATCCTAATTACTGCTAGTATACCAAATCCAACCAGTATTCTCAACTCACCTTTTGTATCATCTCTACATAAAACTATATTTTCACCAACAATTTCCACTGATTCAATTCCTTTAGGTGACACCATGTAATCCACTTCTACTTTTTTCCTGTTGGTAAACTTTTAGTCTTTGACGAATAAAAATCCGACTTAACATTAACTACTTGACCATTAATATCAACATCAACATAATATCTTACAGTTCCTCCGTCTCCATATATTTTTCTTTCAATAATTCCTGTTGTGTTTTCTTTGAAGAAAAGACGGACATGCATGCCCGCCTTCTCCATGGTTATTTTCTCGTTTCATTTTTTAACTATCGTTTCTATGAATTCAAATTTTCTCTGCGTTTCTTTACGGTAATAATCAATCCCGTTCCGGAAAGAATTGATAGTATAAACAGCCATACACTCGGTGTGTTGTCCCCGGTTTTAGGTGCATCATCCTTCTTATCAGTTCCACTCGATGGCTTGTCATCAGAGGTATTTGCTTTGATGGTAAATGTGGTGCTTGCAGAACCATCCGTCCAAAGGATTTCAACTGTATGGGTTCCTGCCGAAAGTGTATTCAGGTAGGAAGCTTTCAGTGTGATAATGGTAGAGCCTTCCTTTGCAGTGTAGTTGCTCTTGTCTATCAAATTTCCGTCCACCTTAACTCCGGTAAACTTGGAGAAGTCTCCGTTACCCCGGATGGTGATATTACCATCACTGTCATGCGTCCAACTACTGTTTGCTCCATCAATAATCTGATAGGTGTTATCCGGTGTCTGGCTTTCCTGTTTAAAGGTAACTTCTATGGTGTGATCAGTATTCACATCACTAAAGGTGTAGCTTGTGGTTGCTGTCACTTCCGAACCATCCACCTTTACGTCCGCAATATAATATCCTTCGTTCGCCTTGATTGTATATGTAAGCTGACCTGCGGCAGATACCGTTGTCGTGCCACCGGGAGAGATTGTTCCACCGATACCTGCCGTTGCGGTAATCTTGTAGCTTGCTGTACCGCTCGGAGGCGTTATCGGCGCTGTATCCGCCGTAAAACTCCAACTTCCACGGAATACCACGGTTGTGCCGTTTAGGTTGCCGGCATCCCAGCCCGAAAAAGCCCATGTGCCGTTTTTACCATCCTTTTGTGCCTGAATGCGTGTTGTGGAGGTATATTTCTTATCCACAGCCGCCTTCGCCTGTTGCACACTCGAATAGGAGCTGCTATTTAGCGGCAGCGTTGCGCCTGTCGGGAATACAGAGCCCCAATTGTATTGCACCGTATAATTTTTTGTCACCGGCGGCTCGGGGCGTTCCTCAGACCTTTTATAAATATAACGAATCGTCATACCACTGTTCGGGACAGCATTTTCCATCCCCTCCGCTTTAACAAAAGTGTAGCCGTGCAGTTCCTGCGGCGGCTGCCAATCAACCTTTTTGCCTACCGGAACAGTAAAGGTAGTCGGCATGGTGTTTGGAACATCTGTGCCATCCTCCAGCTGATATTGGATGGTGACATTGACATAACGCTGCTGCTCCGTATCATCATCAGCCAATACCTCGCCTGTCGCATGATCTACAATCTCAAAGCCGATGGTATCGCCGGATTGCAGAATGGCATTCTCCGGAATCGTGTAAACCAGAGAGCAGTTGACAAGGCCGGAATTAAAGTCGCTGCCCTCGTAATCCAACGCACCCTTTGTCCAGAATTTGCTTTTCTCTTTCCAAACAGGGATGTCAAACTCCTGCGTAGTGAAAACCTGCTCCCCATCTGTCGTGACCGCTTTTTCGCCGTTGGAATGTTCCACCCACAGGCGCAGGGTCACAGTCTTCGCTTGGGTATTCGAAAGATTTTGTATAATGGTGCGCAGCTCAACCTGCTGCCCCTTCATGCTGCTATAATCAAAGCTGTTTTTACTGCCGCCGCTTAATAGACGGCTATTCCTGTCATTTTGATAGCTCGCATATGCGGAGGAATTCGCTGCCTCAAAGGCAGAAGGATCTTTTGTGGGATTTCTGTAACCGCCGATATACTTTTTCACCTCAGGAACAGCCACATAAAGCGCAGGGGGATTTGTAATGAGCTGACTCATGACCTTTATGCCCTGTAGCTTGCACACATCGCAAAAATCATTCTGAAAGGTCTCTCGCATCAGACAATCCCTGCTGGAATTATAGGTATAAGGATAGTAGTCAAGATGCGGGCAGGTATAGGTATTACGGAAGCCAAGCAGCTGCTTCCACTTCACTTTCGTGGGATCTTTTGTTGCAGTCATATTCAGTGATGTAGTGTAATTCCACTCATCTACAGGAACAGTGCTATAATTATATTCATCTCCCAGATGGAACAGACCGTGTCCCAGTTCATGCCGCTGGGTAAACGCAGAATATGCGTTTCTCGCTGACGCAACAATATAGTGAATACCATATTGTTTATTATCATGAGAGCCACCGAAATACTCACCGCTATTCGCCAACACAACGAATTGGTTGATATTTTCATACACATAATCATACTGTCTATAATTATGATCCATCGTGTTTTCGTTTGGATGCGTTTCATTAGGAATATGTGCGTCATGAATCTTCTCGATAAACGCAGGGCCTATGATGCGCTCCAAAACATGGTTGCGCCAGTTCCCTTTGTTAGTAGAAATTCCTCCTTTGGCGGTCGCAGCAAAAAATGTGCTGGTACCGCCATAGCCATCCACCGATGCCGTGCAGAGTGCATAGACATTAAAGCGATCCGCCATGCTGCGATATGGCTCTATCTGCAATACCTCCCCCCACAGCTTTTTTACATCCTCGACAAACTGCTTTTGCTGGCTTTTGGTGTAGCCCTCGGCGCAGTACACAATCACCATGTTCTCCTTATCGCTGCGAGGCTTCTGGATTGTATACACCGGTACGGTTACATTTGCATATGCAGGATCCTCAGTGTAGAGGGTACTCATCTCCAGCTGTAGATACTCATCCGTGTTCACATTCCAGTCACCATTCACATCCTCTCGCACAGCGCCGGATATGCCAATACTGTCATCCGGCGCATCCGGTGCGGAAACAACATAGGGGTCCTGTGCGCTCTGTCCTGTGCCGGATGATACGGTGTAATTTTCCGTATTCAGATAGAAGGCAGGACGAACGCCGTAATATCCCTTATAGGGTGCGTCACGCAAAATATTCCCTTGAGGGGTCACAAATCGCATATCATGGTTACAGGTTGTAATCGGTGTACGCAGCCAATAGTTCCATGCTACACCGCTTCTGTTTTTTGCGATATGGTAGCCGTTCAGGTTATCATTAACCGTTTTGAGCTGCTGAACATCCAGCAGAAAAACTCTATCCCAAATATATTCATAATGGGCACTGTCATACCCATCCGCTACCGTATCAATTGTGGTGTTATAGGGAAGATCAACACCGGCTGCGTCGATATAACCTGCCGTATACTCCGGATGGGAAACGATAGAACGCTGCTTCACCGTTCGAATCGCTCCCAGCTCATCCGAACGAAAGCTACGAAGGAAGCCCTCCTTTTGGTCATATGCTGCCGTTTTAGGATAGACAGAATCCTCTGTTGGCGGATTTCCGCAAAGCCATTTCACTTTTCCTGCTTCAGCGTTGGAATTGAGCCAAGAACGTATGTTGCTGTCTCTCCAGTGGTTAGAACCAAAATTATCTCTCCAGCTATTGCGCCGGTGCGAGCCTGTTTCGGCATTTTTGTTGGTTTTTGCATCATAGGGCATGTAATCACACAATACTCTATCCGAAAGCATCAATGGCCCATTGCTATCCTTCGCTACACAACGCCACACAATTGGCACTCCCCCATAAGTACCCATCTGAATGTAGTCACCAATTTCGATGGTTGGCTTGTTATCTGCCGCCCTAACCTGCAAAGGGCATAGCACCAAAATTACCGCAAGCAGCAGAGATACCGTTCGTTTGCCATATTTATGTTTGATAATATTCATAAAGTCCTCCTTAAATTATGCTTTAATCTTTTCATCTGAATCCTCCTTTGATTTTGTAAATATTGTATTGGAATAGATATGTTTTCTTAATTTCCATGTATGTCCATGCTTTAAATTTGATGTCCGGAGTCTTTTAATCACCTTTCCTGTATCTGTCAGATAAAAATGAAATCCAAGGAAATCCACTCCCTGTGATATAGGAAAAATTTGTGTCTTGGCTAACGCTTTCTTTAGAAACTCTTTATCGTGGTGAATGAGCACTCCGTCATCCATGTATCTTACATAGTATTTTACTTTTAGCCTCTCCTTTATAAATCTGTCCAGCCTGTCCAGATAATATAAAGCAAACCACTGGCTTGACTGATTGCCCATTGGAACACCTCTGTTTTCACTGTGTTCATAGCTGTCAATAATATGATTATACCAAAAAAATTGGAAAAAGGCATCTGTTTTTGTGATAGTTTTAAGATTTTGGTTTTAAGATATGTTCACTGATTATATACAATACTATTACATTCAAAGGGATTAAAGGTAGAATATTCCCAAAAAAAAGGCGTACCACCATTTCTGATGATACGCCCCTCGCTATTTGGCTTCCTGACACTTTTTACAAAGCAGCCCTGTTATTCGAAAGCTCTGCTTACAGGAATGAACACATTTCTTTCACTGCTCATAGTATTCAATCTTTCCATGCACATTCAGAAAATATGCCCAGTACCTTTTCTCCTTATCCGTCATAAGCCTCTACCTCACCTTCCCGGTCTTAGGAACGGAAGGGTCTTTTTCATCCGGCTTGATGACAGAATCCATTTTAGGATATGCTGCCTCAAATGCCTCTGCTCCAAACTGATACTCCGTCGGTTCTGCCACGGAAGATACCGGTGCGATTGTTTCCCGGATATCTGTCACCTGCTGCAAAACAAGTAGTGCTCATAAGCATTACTCCCATAAGTGCTCCGGATAATGCCGGAACGAATCTCTTCTTAAAGTGAATGAATCTGCTCTTCATGCCTTTCTCCTCCATCTGATTATTGTTTGTCGTAATAATATGTTCTTTTCTCATGTTGTGTCTCTCCTTTTAGATAAAAAAATAAGCCAGCAGGGATAATCCCTAACTGGCTGTTAAAAGTTACTCTGTATGATCAGGCAATGCCTGTTGTAATGATTAAATCGGGCTTTCCCCGATGTGGTATGCTTCAACCACATCCTTTCAAGGCGCAAAAAAGCACCTTAACCATATTGGCTAAAGTGCTTCACTAAATATATTATACTAACCGAACAAATCAAATTTTATAAAACCTCTATGCTACCTACCGCACCGCCGACAATGAATTTTGGAGTAACCTTGCAAGGGAAAGCCAGCAGGAATTTAAGCGAAGCGGTACAGAGGGCAAATGTATTGAAGCAAGGGAATTGATTATCGCCCTGCCCGAAGTATATACAAGATACGAGCCGCAGGAAGTCCTTGAAGATTTTACAGAGTAGTTCCACAGGCGGTATGGTGTGGAGTGCGTGTCAGCCCTCCACCACAACAAACGTAAGACGAACTATCATATCCACCTTATCTTCAGCGAAAGAAAACTGCTTCCTGAACCTGACATCAAGATAGCCACACGCAGCGTGTTCTATGATGAAACGGGAAAAAGGGTACGCACCAAGAAAGAAATCACAGGGGAGGACGGGCAGATACGAAAAGGCTGCACTGTCATAAAAAAGGGAGAAATTTATGAAAGCCACCTTTTTACCGTGAAAGATGATAAATTCAAAAGCGAGCCTTTTCTTCGGGAGGTAAAGGAGATTTACACCGACCTTATCAATCGACATATCTCTAATCCTGAACAGCAATTAAAGGTATTTGATAAGAACAGCGTTTATCTCCCTACAAAGAAAATCGGTAAGAACAATCCCAAAGCCGCCGAGATTGAAACGGATAATGCCGCAAGGCAAGAATGGAACAGGACAGCGGATATGGCACTCATATCGGGTATTTCCGAAGCAAAGATTTTAGAAGTCAAGCAGACCGAGATACACGACAAAGCAAGCCAATCTATCAAAAGCAAAGGCTGGCTGCCCAATCTATTCCGTGGGATTGTGACAAAGGCAAAAGATTTTCTTCAAAACCTTATTCAGGAAAAAGATATGCCTCCCAAGCCTACACTTGATATTAATATGGCAGAGTTCCGCACCATGCAAAAGCTGATGATAAAAGCGCAGGATAAGGCGAAAGAAATCCGGCATTTGCAGGATACGGTACTTCCGAAGCTGAAACAGCAGCTCGCCGACACAAAGGGGATTTTCAAAGGTAAGGAGCGCAAGGCGCTCACAGAGCAGATACAGCGGACAGAAAAGGAAATCGCTGAAAAGCTGGATAAACTACCCGATGTTCTGAAAGAGGACGGTTATCCCGATGTGCAGGCGTTCATGGCAACCTACCGCAAGGCGGAGGCTGTTGTGGAGCAGTACAACCGTGACCTTGCCGCATGGGAGCGGGAGGTCAGGGAGAACCGCAGACCAGCCGAAAAAGAAAGGCTTACACCGCCCGAAAAGAAAAGTATTCGTGACCAACTCAGGCGGCTACAGGCAGAGAGCAGACAGAGAAGCCAGCCAAAGCGAAAATCCCACGACAGAGAAAGATAGCTTTAATGCCGAAAACAACACCGCAGGGCAGTACCCCTGCCTTGCGGGATTACATACATTTTAAGACAGAGAAACACCCTGCAAGATTTTGAAGTCTTACAGGGCATAGGTGGTTCATTCAGGAATTAATACATCTCCATCGGAGATTGTTGCCTTAAATGCCGAAATTGCACCTGCAATGGTGTTACCACTGGTTTCATCAATTTCGCCTTCATAGGAAATTTGCACGGTATCACCAACCTTGACAATTCCATAATCTACATAACGGGAGATACGAAGGTCATTTAGCAGAACCTTGTAGGTGATACCGTCCGCCGGATTCTTGCACAGGATAGAATCATCCACCAAGATATATTCTTCCGTAATCTTAATGATTGTACCGGCTACCGAGTTTCTGTACGGTTCATACTCTACTTCAGTGGAATTCTCTTTCGCATAATGGATAATCCTGCTTGCAGCATCCTCGCCGATGTTGAATAGATACTGCCAATTAAATGCGTTTGTCCACAGATAGCCGTCTTCCGTCACATACAGAGCAACTTTGTAAACACCAAGTGCTTCGGAAGTAATCGTAAAACTGAGGTAACTTCTGTCACCAACCGTCCATGTTTGATCTTCAACGAAAGGGGCGTTCCTACATTCGGACAGAACTTCCCACACATAATCGTCACTGCTCAATGCAAAATGTTTGCTATCAGGACTATTGTCTCCTTCGGAAAAGCGCTGAAGCTCCACGACCTCGGACAGATTTACGACATCCATAAGCTCACCGAGGGTGTTCGGAGGAGCATACTCGTCATTCTGAAAGACATAATAACTGTCCTCCATCTTTACGGCTATAAACTGACATTGAGCAATATCCTTCAGTGCATATGCTTCAAACTCGGCAGAATATTTTTTTCCATTATTGACTTCATCATATCCAACCACAGTGTAGTTGCCAATTCTCTCGCCAATCCATGCTTCTGATACCGCACGGCCTTTTCCATGATACTCAATACCGTCAATTTCGACATTTCTATATTTTTCATATACAGTCTGATACTCCCATGGCCATACAATTGCAGATTCGCTGGCTTGGATAGAAAAGTCCTTGTATCTGCCGTCGGTTCCCTCCGGTGTTACATTTTCCCGAAATAGCGATGGGAGGATTGCCGCCCCTACAATTACAAGCACTGCAAAGCATGCTGCCAAGGAACCCCATTTTAACCAATGTTTCTTATTTTTCTTCTTGCACTTAGCTGCGTCGGTGACAAGATCGTCATCAATTTGCCCGATGGCATTTGCGATTCTCGGTGTTTTCATATTTCAACGTCCTCCTTAATCAAGTAATCTTTTAGCTTGTTTCGGGTGTAGAACAACATATTTTTGACCTTACTCTCAGTAAAAGAATAGCGCTTTGCAATCTCCCTTATAGAATCGAAATAGAAATACTTGCGGATGAAAACATTCCTGACATATTCCTCCTGACTGCGAAGAAACTTACTGATCAGCTTACCTACATCCTCGTCGCTCACATCGGGAGCATATCGTTCATCCGGCAATACTGCCGCAAGCTCATCCAAGGATAAAATGATTTCCGCCGACCGTTTCTTTCGCTTCATAAACTCCAGTCGCTTCAAAGAGAGATTTCGTGCAATCTTGCAGATAAAGGACATGAAATTGTGCGGTCTTGTAGGCGGAATGGTGTTCCACACACTCACATAAGTATCATTAACGCATTCCTCAGAATCTTCGTGATTATTTAGAATGTTATAGGCAATACTGTGGCAGAGTTTTCCGTACTTTGTATCCGTCTCCTTGATCGCCTGTTCATCTCTATTAAAGTAGAGTTCCATGATTCTCAGATCATCCATGTTGTTCACCTCCCTAATTTGACCTAAAAGCGCTTTCACCTATTAAGTACGTTTTTTGAGGCGATGGTCTTAAAAAAATAATTCTTTTAGAATTATACCATAAATCTTTGATTTTTCGGTCATATACATAAAAACGGCGGCAAGGTTTTCCTCGCCGCCGCTCCGGCTTAACTGCAAATCAGTTCTGCATTTACAATCTCCACCGCTCTACTGCGAATATTATTCATCCTACCAACCCACTCCATTTGATTTTCTGTCTTTAGTTGCTCGGTTACGCCCTCACGCTCCGACATCTGTTTTATCAACCGAAGGAACATATCCTTTGCCTGTTTGTCTATCTCGGCAATGTATTCGTTCAGCCTTCCGCTTGTGAGCAAATTGGTATATGTAAGCCTGTGATATTCTTTCAGATAGTGCAAATGCCGCTGTCCCCACAAACCGATAGGCTGTTCTTTTTCGGTTGGTAAGATAAGACAAGGAATATAATAATCTCCTTGCAGTTCATACCACAGACCATTTTTATCATCGTAAATATACTTGTCCATTGAAAATCCTCCGTTATAATATATTCGCACATACATCACAGTTCTCCGATTGCCACACTCTGTTATATC
>OHMI01000781.1_pt1 | contig 10528 bp, 9 predicted proteins | sample 1569271 | NCBI WGS metagenome assembly OHMI01 (sample SAMEA3879529, study PRJEB24766) | human gut metagenome | biome: human-associated habitat; feature: feces | place: USA | collected 1985/1987
GTGAACCGGGAGTTACATCTGCTGTTCATTGAATAACCAACTAAAATTTTTTGGAGGAACTAGTATGATTGCACCATTGCAAGGTATCAAGGTAATCGACTGGACACAGGTTCAGTCGGGTCCGTCATGTACACAGATGCTGGCTTGGCTGGGCGCCGATGTGATTAAGATTGAACGTACCGGAGTAGGCGACCCTACCCGTTCGGAACTGTTGGATTATCCGGATTTTAATGAGCATAAAAATGGCGGTAACTTTTGATTACCGCCATAATAACATCATATATTTTTCAAGTAATATGCATCTTTTTGCCATCAAAAAGCAAAACTACCACTAGAAGTAATACATCACCAGTCCCAATATGCGGTGGTTATTGACCGAATGCGTATTGATGATTTTGCCGTTGGCCGGATTGGTATCGCCGTACCAGGCCGTAGTCGGTACATATTCCACTCCGATTTGCCAGTGGGGGAGGTTATAAGAGAAAGCCAGGTTGAACGAACAGAGCTGGTCGATGTCGAGTCCCATTCCGTATTTCTCATCCGATACCAGCGCTTTGCTGCATCCCAGGTTCTTGGTATATCCGGCGTACAGATGTCCTTTCCAGCGGGTACCTACCGTCAGGTTTACCCAAGAAGTGGAGTGGCGCATCGGAGTATATTCCTGTTCGCCGGTTACCGGGTCGATGCGTGAAATGCCGTAACCTCCCAGCAAGGCGGTATGGTCCAGGCAGGAAGCCAGCAAAGTCTTGGCGGCAAAACGCCAGGAAGGTGCCTGGTACTGCAGGTGCGCTTCGCAGGAGAAGGTCGTCATCCGTTCATTCACCTTGAAACGTTGTTCGTTGCCGGACGCGTCTGTGACGGTGGACGAGGTGCGTGGCTTGAGCGAAATCAGGTGGACGCCGGCTCCGGCCAGCCACCGTTCCTGCCGGTAATCAGCCCCGAGGAAGAGTTCCGGCACACAACTGTTTTTCAGGTAATTCTCGCTTGCCCCTTCCGGTCCGGAAGACATGTATTGAAGCTGCCACAGAGCGGAGGCAGTGAGGCTGAACCGTCCGGTACGCCAGGTAAAGGCGATTTGCGGCTCACGGTTGAACGGCTGGAAGGGCGCTCCGGTAGAGAGGTTCAGTACATCGGGAACGACACTGCCGAACAGCGGATGCCACGTCTGCCCGATCAGTAACCGGGTACGTTCCCAGTCCAAGGCTACGTAAGCCTGCCGGATGCGGAGCATGGTGGTACTGGCCGAGAAGCCGCCGAAATCCACTTCCACCTTGGCGCTCGTTTTTGCTTTTCCTATTTTCGGTCCCTGCATGTCGATGCCCAGGCGGGTCGTGAAGGTATAGAAACTCCCGTTGGGTGTGGCGTTGATGTCCTCTCCCCGGCTGTCGTAGTCGTGGTCCAGCGGATAGAGGTAGAAGTTCCCGTCTACGGGAGCCTGGTTGGCACGGGTATTGTAGAACAGATCGCCACGGACAAAACCGTAGAACTGGTAAGAGAAATGTTTCTTTTGGGCGATGCCCGGGCAGGCACAGGCCAGTGCCGCCCATAGGATCAGTGTCTTTTTCATGGTGTTTCGATTCAGGTTATAGTTGTATTCCGTGTTATTTCTTTTTGGGGGGATTATTCAGAAAATCTTCTGATACGATTGCTGATACGGAATTTCCTTTTTAATGTGACAAGGCGGAATGCCGTATCATTTCTTTGCTGTATGTCTATTCCTTATGTGTTATTTGTTAGTAAATATCGGTTAAACAGGTCAATTTGCGAATGTATAAAAGTTTTTTAATTAATCGAAGAAACCAGCAGAAAATGTTCTCTTCCGATGTAAAAATGACGGAAATGAGGTCTGTTGTGCTGTTTCGTTTCTGCATAAAAATCAAATTTTCTTATGTGTAAAAATTTTATGATTCGGAATATAATGCTATCTTTGTGTCAAACTAGACAACCTTATGAAGACAATACATTCTCAACTGATAGCGATACTCCTGCTTGTTGTCGGGGTATGCTTGTTCTTGGGAGGGGTGGCAGGACTCGGTTCGCTCTATATGGTTTCCAAAGACTGTGAAAGCACGACCGGTGTGGTCAAGAAGTACGACCGAAAGCGGGTTTACCGTCATCGGAAAATCAGGTATGAAAGCACGATGCTGGTCAGTTATTCCACGCCGAAATACGGTGAAATGCATGTGTACAAGAAAAGCCATTGTCCGTTCAGGGAGGTGGGCGATGAATTGACCGTATGGTATGACCGGAATCGTCCCGAAGCAATCCGCCTTCCGGTTTCAGAATCTATCCTTTTTGGTACCTTGGTTGTTTTCGGGGTATTATGTACATACGGTGGAATCTGTTACCGGAAAGCGACGAAGAACGAATGAACAACTATACTTAAATACTCTATTTAAATAATCTATCTTATGAAGAACAGTAATTTTATCAAAGTAATCTTGTTGTTAGTGTGTGCAGTCGTGACAGTTCCGTCCATGGCACAGTTTAATCTGAAGAAAGCGATCAGTGGCGCTACCAAAGTCGTGAGCGCGGCTACCTTGACCGATGAACAGATGACCGAATATGTAGCGGAGTACATCGACTGGATGGACAAGCATAATCAGGTATGTGCCGATGACAATGAATACACCATCCGTTTGAAGAAACTTACCGAAGGGTTGACCGATGCCGACGGTATTCCATTGAATTTTAAGGTGTACTATGTGATTGATGTGAATGCTTTCGCCTGTGCTGACGGAAGTGTACGTGTCTTTTCATCGCTGATGGACATCATGACCGACGAGGAACTGCTCGGGGTTATCGGTCATGAAATCGGTCATGTGGCCCATCGGGATTCCAAGAAAGGATTCCGTACAGCCCTGTTGACTTCGGCTCTGAAGGACGGTATTTCTTCGCAGGGTGGAAAGGCTGCTGCCTTGACGGACTCTCAAATCGGCGATTTGACCGAAGCGCTGGTCAATGCCCGCTATTCCCAGAAACAGGAATGCGATGCCGACGATTACGGCTATGAATTCTTGAAGAAGGCCGGCAAGAATCCCTGGTCGATGGCTCTGTCTTTCCAGAAACTGAAGAAACTGCAGGAAGAAAGCGGTGCACAGGGAACCAGCAAGCTGAACCAGTTGTTCTCTACCCATCCTGATTTGGACTTGAGAATCAAACGGATGGAAGAACGGGCTACGGAAGAAGGAATTGAAAAACCGGCATCGGCAACTACAGCCGAGTAATCATCGGCCGGGATAATAGCTTGAAATAAAGCGGTTTCTCCCGCAGAGATAACCGTATAACGACAATCCGGGCAGACGAGTGTCATCAGACTTGTCTGTCCGGATTGTCGTTTGTGGTTCTAATGGAATTCTAATGTCATTCTAATTTCTTTCTAAACGCTTCTTGCGCACGGTGTGTATACTTTTGCGGCGTGAAAGAGAAATACGCATAAGCGAAAGGAAAGGAGGGGAGAAATGAAGAAGAAATTGAGCATCCGGTTTTATTGCCTGGTTATATGCCTGATGTATGGGAGAAAAGTGACGGGTAGCGAACTCGACTTGACCTATACGACGGAGGTACGGACTTATTCGTCCATCGGGAAGCGGATACCCCATTCCTTACGGAGGCTGTCCAGCATCCGCATTACCCGTAGGGTTTCGGCATGAGGCATGGAGGCCGGTTCGATGGCACCCCGGCGGATGGCTTCGGCGGCTTCCTGTACCTGGTATTCGAATCCGGTAATCTGAGGCGGACAGGTATACCGGCCTGTCTCCTGATGGTCGGTGTTATAAACTACGGCCTGTTGCGGGTTGTTGATGTTGTCGATGACAAGGTAGCCTTTGTCGCCGGAGATGATTCCCTGGCGGTCGGAGGCACAGAAGGCGGTAGTCTGCATAACGGCCATGCGTCCGTCTCTGTAAGTGAATGTAATACTGTTCTGCATGTCTACTCCTGCCTCGTTCTTCATACACGTAGAGGTAATTTTTTCGAGGTCGTTTCCGAATGTCATGAGGGCGAAGTTGATGGGGTATACACCCAAATCATACAAGGCTCCGCCGCACAGTTCCAGACGCACAATCCGTTCTTTGTGGGCGATGGGATAACCCAGGCTGGCCGTCAGCATCATAGGTTTTCCGATGATGCCGCTTTCTGTCAGTTCGCGGATGGTCCGGGAGAAAGGCATGTAGCGTGTCCAGATAGCTTCGGCCAGGAATACTTGTTTTTCCTGCGCTATTCGTATCAGTTCTTCGGCTTCACGGGCATTGGCGGTGAATGCTTTCTCGCACAATACCGGTTTCCCTTTGAGCAGGCACATCCGGGCCGGTCCGAAGTGGTGTGAATGGGGAGTCGCGATATAAATCAGGTCGATGTCCGGGTCATCGGCCAGGGCTTCATAGTTTCCGTAGGCTTTTTGTGCGTGGAATTCATCGGCGAACTGTTCCGCTCTGGATAGTTCTCTGGCGGCTACCGCGTACAGTTCCGCTTCTTTCATGCCCATCAGGGTGGTAGCCATCTTCTGAGCGATGTGTCCGGCTCCGAGGATGCCTACTTTCAGTTTCTGTTGCATATTGTATATTTTTGTGGTAAATGGATGCTGTTGACTTTATCCGTGTGCTGTCTTTCTGTGGCAAAGGACAGATGGAAATCAATCTGTCTGAAGGATTGTTCTGTACCGGAAAAGCCGGTAAGCGGGATTCTTCCGGTACAGGATGTTTGGAAGCTATGCTAATCAAGCTGAAGCTCGATGACCTTGTCTGTTTCTGTCGGTACCTCACCGAGCTGGAGGGTGATTCCTCCCTCAACCTGTTTGTATTTCACCGGTTGTTTGTCGACGAAAGTAAAGGCACGTTTCACCTTCCTGTTTTCCAGCGGCAAGAAGAGGACCTTATCCTGATAGTCGAGGATATGTACAAACAAGCGGTTCCCTTTCTGGGTAGTTACTCCCCAAGGATGCGGAGCGACGCACCCTCCTCGGGTACCGTAGATGGTTTCGCCGTAAGTCTGCATCCATTCACCTACTTCCTTCAACCGTTGTACAGCGATTTCAGGCAGACAACCGTCCGGTTGAGGGCCGATGTTCATCAGCAGGTTGGCATCTTTGCCGGCTGCCTTTACCAGGAGCTGTATCAGGGTGCTGGTAGACTTGTAATTCTGGTCTGTAATCCTATAGCCCCACATGCCGTTCATGGTCTCGCAGGTTTCCAACGGTAGTTGGCTGACATCCTGTCCCGAATAACCAGCCTTGTTTTCTCCCGGAAGGTCACGTTCGAAAATCTGGATATCTTCTCCTTCGAACGGTGTCTGATGATGGTTGTTCCCTATCAGACATCCAGGCTGAAGCTTGTGTATCAAAGCATATTGTTCCGGAAGTTGCCAGTCGAAATCGGGATTCTGTTTCTGGTCCCACCAGCCGTCGAACCAGATGGCACCTATTTCACCGTAGTTGGTGAGCAGTTCGGTCAGCTGGTTGTTCATGAACTGATAATAACTGCTCCAGTTGCCGGCCGGATTCGGTCGTCCGGTTCCTCGTCCGGTTCCACCCCAGGGAGCATCCTCGCGGTACCAGTCGATGTGTGAATAATAGAGATGCAGACGGATGCCCTGTTTGTGGCATTCATCGGCCAGTTCTTTCAGAATATCGCGTTTGAAAGGGGTAGCGTCTACAATGTTATAATCGGAATATCGGGTATGGAACATCGAAAAACCTTCGTGGTGACGGCTGGTGAAGCAGATGTATTTGGCCCCGGATGCTTTGATGGCGGCTACCCATTGGGCGGCATCGAACTTGGAAGGATAGAATCCTCCGGCCAGCTTGGCGTATTCCTTGTAGTTCAGGTTCTTCTCGGTCATGGTCCATTCGCCCGTGGCCAGCATGGCATACAGCCCCCAATGAAGGAAAATTCCGAATCTGCCGTCTCTGAATTCTTGACGGGATTTCAGGTTTTCCGGAGTAGGGATGTAGTTCTGGGCATGTAAGGGAAGCGTAAGGCTGCTGATCAGCAGGATGATACTGCATAAATAGGTTTTCATGGTTACAGATTGTTTGGTGATAAGTTCTTCACGATTTGTACAAAGGTAATGATTTATTTTGATTATATAGTGACAAAACATGAATCAGCCTGTCCCTCGGAGAAGAGACAGACTGAAGTCAGGTATCATTTCAGGATGATTTCCTTGATGATCGGCCAGCAGGTATGGTTGCCCGTTACCTGAATCTTGACCGCTTTCACCGGCTTGCCGCCGATGTCGGCTTTGGCTTGTCCCAGTTCGTCGAAGGTGCCGACTTTCTGGAACTCGTTGCCGTCTGCACTGATCAGCAGGTCAGCCTTGGTGATGTAATCCTTCGAGTCACCTGTAATGACTTCGATGGAGTTCACATCGGTCGGTTCCGTCAGAATCACCGTGAAGTAATGCGTCGGATTGATGGTGCTGCCTCCCCAGAAGAAGGAGTTGGTCTTTCCGTCGAAGGCATATTCCGGATGATAAGGCGGGTTCAGCGGGATGTTGGTATCGATGCTGGCCGGACGTATCAGCATCGGTTTTTCCTGAGTCGGAGCGAATTCCTTTTCATTCAAAGCATCGTCCTCGTAGAAGTTGATACCGATTTGCTTCATCACCGGATAGAAGGCCGTGATGCGGCGGTAGAAGTCGTCCCAGTTGCGGGCAGAAGGTTCGCACCAGAACACTTCCGACAAGGCGGCCAGACGCGGGTACAGCATCCATTCCACACGGTCTTGCGTAGCTACACGCTCCGTCCACAACGCACCCTGTCCGCCTTTCACGAGCGATGCCTGTTCCGGACTCACCTGGTCGGTTATCGGGTCCCATTCATAGACCTTGCGGGTAGAGTTTCCGGCATATCCCCAGTCGAGGTAACATCCGTGTTGCGGACACATCACTACCGGAATGCCCCGTTCCAGAGCGGCCTTTTGTGCTTTCAGACCGTTGTCGCGCCATACGGTCAGCATGTCTTCGGGAGTAGCGGCATGGCGGTCGTTGATTTCGTCCCATCCCACCATGGTCTTGCCTTTCGAGCGGATGTACTCACTCATCTTGCGGGTGAAATAGTCCTGTATCTCGCCGGGTTCCTTCATGCCTTCTTTCTTGTAGAGAGCCTGACACTTCGGACATTTTTCCCAAATGGCGGTCGGAACCTCGTCGCCTCCCAGGTGAATGTATGGCGACGGGAATATCTGGATGAGGGCATCCACTACTTCCTGTGCGAAACGGATGGATTCCGGATTGCCGATGCAAAGCATGTTCTCGTTACCGCGTTTCCGCTGGTTGATGGGGAGTTCTTCCGGATAGGCTTCGAAGGTACCTCCCTTGCAGGAGAGTTGCGGCATGGCGGCCAGCAGGGCAGTGCTATGTCCCGGCAGGTCGACTTCCGGAATGATTTCAATACCGAGCGACCGGGCATATCTTACCAGTTCCTTCAAATCGTCTGTGGTATAGTACTTGCCGGACAGGTCTGGAAAGTCCGGATAGAAGGTACCTTTTTCGGTCAGTTCCGGATACTTGTCCATGGCCAGACGCCAGGCGTTGTTGTCGGTCAGGTGCATCTGCAGGGTATTCAGCTTGAAGAAAGCCATTTGTGAGAGGGTTTCCTTCAGTTCGTCTACCGTCCAGAAGTGGCGGCTACAGTCCAGCATCAGTCCGCGGTAACCGAAACGCGGCTTGTCTTGAATGCTCAGTACGGGCAGTTTGTTGTCTTTGGCGGTCAGGATGAGCTGATGGAGGGTTGCCAGCGCATGGCTGATTCCCTGTGCGTCCTTGGCCTGCAGGGTGATGCGTCCGCTCTCAATGTTGAGGGTGTAGGCTTCATCGCCCAGCTGGTCGTTCTTGACCAGTGATAGCGGTGCGTCAATGTCGCTGACGGTGAGTGAAATGCCGGCCGATTTCTGCAGGAGTCCGGCGAATGTCTGAGCTGTTTCGTTCCATTCGGCCGGAGCCTGCATGGTGCGTAAATCCGCCAAAGAGAAGGAACCGTTCTTGATGGTGACAGACTGGGCTTGCGGAATCAGGTCCACCTGCTCTACCAGTTTCCCTTCGCATCCGGTCAGGAACAAGGAAACGGCGGCTGCCAACAAGGGGAGCATAGTCGATTTTTTCATCATAGTGTATAGGGTTTATAGGTTGGTTGTATGCATTAGGAATTCTGTTTATCTGGTCAGACAAATTTAACAATAAATCGGGAATAATTCTTCTTGCGGATAGGGAAAAATGGGAATACTGACCGTTTCTTTATGCGATACGTAGAACCGGTTCATGTTTTGCGGCATAAAACATGAAATTGTGCCGTGAAAAACTTGGAGACCCTTGGGTTGGAAAGTTATCTTTGTGTATAGGAAATCTATAGATTCCGTCGGGGTTTATATAAACGCCGGCGTGGTTTACATAAACACCGTCGAGGTTTATATAAACCACGTCGTGGTTTAGAGAACTTGTCGGGACAGGCGGGATTTTCTTTGCAAGGATATTTACTTTTTCTTTTTGACGCCAAAAAGAAAAAGGTAACAAAAAGAAAAACCGCCGGCTTCCGTTTTGAGGCGGCTACAAACCGTTTTCCGGCGGAAGCGCAGGAACTCGCTTCGCTCAGACAGCCTGCGCTTCTTTTCGCCTGAATCCGGTTTTCCGCTATTCACCTCAAAACTAAGGCCGGAATAAATGTGCGTTGGTTCTTGGGTTCGTTGTCGTAACATCAATAGTTGGATATAGTCAGATTGGGTAAACTTTTTCCGTTCGAATGTACAACGCTATGTCTGCTGGTCCACTTGTTACTTGAATATAATAAGAACCTTGTCCACTTGTTACCTGCAAGTTGAGCTTGCGAAACTTGAATTGTTTAACTGATATTTAATTTCTGATTATGGTTGCGAAATACATTATGCAGGAGGTGAAGGACCTCAACAACGAAGGCGATACCTTGCTTTATCCGCGGATGGTTATCCGTGACAGTTGCGGTACGGACGAACTGGCGGAATACATATCGGCTCATACCAGCTTCAGCCCTGCCGAGGTGAAAGGTGTCATCGAGCTTCTGGGGCACGGGATAGCCCGGACTATGGCTCAGGGACGTTCGGTGCGGATAGACGGTATCGGTCTGTTTACTCCATCGCTGGTTATCAAGGAGGGGAAGGAACGTGAGGAACCCGACGGGAGCGGTACGAAACGCAACGCGGCAAGCATCCGGGTAGGGGATGTGCGTTTCCGGGCAGACCGCCAACTGGTACGGGAGACGGACTTGGCCTGTAATCTGGAACGGGAATCGGGCGGAAAGTCGGCACTCCGCCGTTCGCGTTATACTCCGCAGGAACGCCTCGCCCTGGCCAAACGTTACCTGGAAGAGCATCCCGTGCTGACGGTGGGTACCTATGCTTCCCTGACGGGTCTGAGCCGCACAACGGCCGGAAAGGAACTTCGCCGGTGGTACGAGACCGAAGGTTCGGGTATCGGAATCAGCGGGATGGGGACGCATCGGGTGTATGTGCTGGCGTTGTGATGGGATTGATAATGTCAGTATTGTTAAGTGTGTAAATCTCAAAAATCCTTTTCACCTTTTTAGGATTGCCGAAAACGGAGCATACCCACCCACTCTGAACGGCTTAATCCATCCAGTTTTACCGCTAAATTGGCCTTGAAAAGTGCCTGAAAAACGGAGTATATCCGTTCATTTCAGCTAAAAACGCCACAAAACGCCATAAAAAACGGAGCATATCCGTTCAGTGGTTTTGGATTACGATAAAATGTCCGTTTTAGTATACAGAAATCGGAGTATATCCGTTCAGAGATAAGAATGTAATGATACAATAATAAGTTGTTTACATTCGAAAAACGGAGCATATCCGTTCACCTTCTCACAGAAACGACAATGCCTGCATAAAAAACGTGGTATGTCCGTTCACTTTCCACTCTTTCCCGTATCTTGTATGCAGAATATAATCTTCATACAATACGACTATGGCAGGAAAAAGTAAGAATATGAGCCAGATCAAACAACTTCTTCTACTAAAGAAGAGCGGAATCTCCAACCGCAAGGCTGCCGATATAATCGGCATGAACAAGGAGACAGTGAACAACTACATGAACAAGGTCAACGCTGACAGCCTGAGCCTTGATGAACTTATCAGGTTGGATGATCCCATTCTTGAGCACCGTCTCAAGGGCGGCAATCCTGCATATAGCGACAAGCGTTTTGAAACATTCAAAGCCCTTCTTCCATATCTTCAGGAGGAGATGAAGCGCAAGCACGTCACGCTGAAGCTGCTTTGGGAGGAATACCGTAATGAGCATCCGGATGACCACTACAGCCTGACACAGTTCCGTTTTCATTACAATCAGAACACAGAGGCCAGGAAGGAGTCGCCATCCACCATACTTGCCGACATGCGTACGGGCGGCGAAAAGCTTTTCCTCGATTTTGCCGGTGATACTATGGGATACGTTGACATGGAAACCGGTGAGGTCGTCCAGTGTCAGGCTTTTGTAGCCACTCTGCCTGCAAGCGACTACGGTTATATCCTCTTCGTACGTTCACAAC
>OHMI01000787.1_pt1 | contig 10443 bp, 10 predicted proteins | sample 1569271 | NCBI WGS metagenome assembly OHMI01 (sample SAMEA3879529, study PRJEB24766) | human gut metagenome | biome: human-associated habitat; feature: feces | place: USA | collected 1985/1987
GCGAGGCTTACCGCAAGATCCGCAACACCGCCCGCTTCATTCTGGGCAATCTGGATGGCTTTGATCCCAACACCGATTGTGTGGCAGATGACCAGCTGCAGGAGATCGACCGCTGGGCACTGGCCGCTCTGGATGACCTGATCGTGAATGCCAAGGCCGGCTACGATGTGTATGACTTCAACAAGGTCTATCACGCCGTCTACAACTTCTGCGTTGTTGCCATGTCCAACTTCTACCTGGATGTGACGAAAGACCGCCTGTACTGCACCAACGGTGTGGGCCGCAAGGCTGCCCAGACCACCATGTACAAGATCCTGGTCGCTCTGGACAAGATCATTGCCCCCATCCTCTGCTTCACCAGCCAGGAGATCTGGGACTTCCTGCCCAAGACCGAAGGTATGAACAAGTACGTTGTGTTCGAGGCAATGCCCAAGGCAGGCCAGTACGCTGCAGACGATGCCTTCAAGGCCAAGTGGGCACAGCTCATTGCTGTCCGTGACGAGGTCAAGAAGGTGCTGGAGCAGGCCCGTGCAGAAAAGACCATCGGTGCTTCTCTGGAAGCTTCCGTTACCCTGTACTGCAATGATGCCGTCTATGACCTGCTGAACAGCATTCCCATGGACGAGCTGGCTGACCTGATGATCGTCTCCCATGTGGAGCTGGTCAAGGGCGAGGGTGGTTCCGCCTCCGCTGTTGAGGGTCTGGGCGTTGCTGCTGCACATGCCACCGGCGAAAAGTGCGAGCGCTGCTGGAAGTATTCCGCAGACATCGGCACCCACGCCGCACATCCCACCCTCTGCGCACGCTGCGCAAGCGTGGTGGAAGCATAAGTCTTCCTGAAATAAACGCTGCGGCGCTCCTTTCGAGCAGGGAGCGCCGCTTTTTGGTATCAGAACACAGGCGGCAGCGTGCCGCCGTTGGGAGTATTTTTATGGCATTTGTGATCTTCAATCTGCTGTGCGTTGCGGCGCTGGTCGGCCTCGATCAGGCCATCAAGTTCTGGGCTGTCAGTGCTTTGCAGCCGGTGGGCGCAATGCCGCTGATCCCCCATGTGGTGGAGCTGCGGTTCGTGCTCAATCAGGGCATGGCATTCAGCCTGCTCAGCGGCAAGCAGCTGTTTTTGATCGTTGCAACCAGCGCAGCGCTGCTGTTGGTTGCTTATTGGCTGTTCTTCCGCAGCCGGAACAACCGGCTGCAGCAGGCCGCACTCATCCTGGTGCTGGGCGGCGGCATCGGCAACCTGATCGATCGTGTGCTGAACGGCGAGGTGGTGGATTACATCAACCTGCTGTTCATGCGGTTCGCAGTGTTCAATTTTGCAGATATCTGTGTTTGTGTTGGTGTGGCACTCTGGGTGCTGGTCATTTTCCTGGAGGAGCTGCACGAGGATACGAAAAAGGGCCCGAAGGAGCAGTAAGCCATGGAGCAGCGTGAATACATCGTAGAAGCCGAGGGCGTAGGCCAGCGCATCGACCGCTTTCTGAGCGGCGAGGACACCGGCCTTTCCCGCAGTGCCCTGCAGGGCCTAGTGGCTGAGGGCCATGTGCTCTGCAACGGTAAGGCTCCGGCCAAGAGCCTGAAGCTCAAGGCAGGGGATATCATCCTGCTGGAGATCCCCGATGCAAAGCCCATCGAGGCTGTGCCGCAGGAGATCCCGCTGGACATCATCTATGAGGATGCGCACCTTCTGGTGGTCAACAAGCCCAAAGGGATGGTCGTCCACCCGGCTCCCGGCAACCCGGACGGCACCCTGGTCAACGCTCTGCTCTGGCACTGCAAGGGCAGCCTTTCCGGCATTGGCGGCGAGATCCGGCCCGGCATCGTCCACCGCATCGATAAGGACACCAGCGGTCTGCTGGTGGTGGCAAAGGATGATGCAACCCACATCGGCCTTTCCCAGCAGATGGCAGTGCACAGCGTGGAGCGGGCCTACAATACCATCGTCTATGGCGGCTTTGCCCAGGATGAGGGCTTTGTGGAGAGCAACCTGGGCCGCAGCAAGACCGACCGCAAGAAGATGGCGGTCTATCCGGCCAGTGAGCCCCACACAAAGTACGCCTATACCGGCTACAAGGTGCTGGAACGGCTGGGCGAGTTCACGATGCTGGAGTGCCGCCTGAAAACGGGCCGTACCCACCAGATCCGCGTTCACATGGCTTCCATCCACCACCCGGTGGCGGGCGACCCGGTGTACGGCCCCCACAACTGCATCACCAGCCTGCATGGGCAGTGCCTGCATGCAAAAACGCTGGGGTTCGTTCACCCCATCACGGGGGAACACCTGCGGTTCGATTCTGAGCTGCCGGATTACTTCACCCGCTTCTTGACCACGCTCCGTCAGCGCACAGGAGGAAATACCCTATGAAAGAGACGACCATTGACCAGACCTTAGTCCTCTGTGATCTGGACAGCCTGCTGCTGGATGCCGCAGGCAATCTGCCCCAGCTCCAGCGGGACGTGCTGCAGCTTTTTGCCAGCAGGGGCGGCAGGCTGACCGTTTTCTCTCAGCGCTCACCCCGGGCGGTCCGCTCTCTGCTGGGCGGGGTGCGGCTCAGTGCACCCGCACTGGTCTGCGGCGGCACACTGGCCTACAACTTTTCGGAGGGCTCCGGCACCGCGCTGTGCAGCTTTGAGGGGATGGAGGAGTCTGTCCTGAAGATACTGCCCTCCCTGTCCGGCGTGGGCATTGCCCTGCAGATGCGCGATGGCTCCACCCGCGCTGTGCGGATGAGCGAAGGGCTGGTGTTCCACCTCAAGCAGGAGTGGACTCCCTTTGTGCTGAGCAACGCTGCTGATGTCAAGGGCGAGGACGTTCTGCGTATCCTGTTCTATCAGGACAAAAAGCAGATGCCCATTCTGCCCACGCTGCAAAAGGCGCTGGGGGACGCGGCAGCCTTCCTGCATGCGGAGCGCCTTGCACCGGATACGCTGGTGCTTACCCCGGGCCTTGTCTCAGGCAGTGCCATGCTCAACGCCGTCTGCCCTCCCTCCGGCTATGCCGCCGAGCAGCTGACGGTGCTGGCCGGCTGCACCCAGATGCTCGACCTTGTCCATCTGGCGGGGGAGAGCGTTGTGCCTGCGGATGCCGCGCCTGAACTGCGCCTTGCTGCCAACCGGATGACCTTGACCGACCACGATACCGGTGCAGCGGCAGAGCTTTTGTATGGCATGGTGCGCCGTGCGGAAACTTCTGCGTAAAATCATTGTAAAGCTCTCTGCAAATTCTCCGCAGAGGGCTTTCTTTTTTAGAGAAAGTCGGGTACAATGGAATGAAGAAAGCCAGTCTCACTAAAACGGAACAGAGATTTCTGTGGACAGCGGCCCTTGTCTGCGCGGTGTGCGTCGCGCTGGCGTTTGGGTTTGCCGTTCCGCGGCAGGCAGAACCGGACCGTGCAGCCGGGAGTGAAACACCGCTCATTCAGCTGGCACGGGTCGATCTGAACACCGCCGGGTTAGATGCTCTCTGCACCCTGCCGGGAGTGGGGGAGCAGCGCGCCCGGGCCATCATTGAATACCGGGAGCAATATGGGCGCTTTGCTGCGGTGGAAGAGGCCGCCGCTGTGCCCGGCCTGACAGAAGCGGTGGTGGCTGAGTGGGATGGACTTGCTTATGTGAGCTGAAGCGCTGCGGCGAAAGCCGCAGGTCAGGGAAAAAGGGAGTAAACTACTATGAAAGAGGATACGATCTTCATCAACCGTGAACTCAGCTGGCTGGACTTTAACCGTCGTGTGCTGGTGCTGGGCAAGGACAAGAATGTCCCGCTGGCAGAGCAGGTGAAATTCCTTGCCATTTATGGCTCCAATCTGGATGAATTTTTCATGGTGCGTGTGGGCTCTCTGCAGGAGCGCGCCAACCTTGCACGCAGTCAGAAGGACAAAGACAAGCGTGAGAACAAGACCAACATGACGGCCGAGGAACAGCTGAACGCCATCATGCCCAAAGTTGCCCATCTGCAGGAGGATTGCGATAAATACTACGAGAAGGCGCTGGAAAATCTGGATGCCTGCGGCTATAAAAAGGTAAACTTCGATGCGATGGATAAGGAGCAGGAACGCTTCTGGAAAAAGTACTTCCAGAACGAGCTGTTCCCCATCCTCAGCCCGCAGATCGTGGACAACCGCCACCCGTTCCCATTCCTGCGCAATAAGGAGATCTACCTCGGTGCTCTGCTCAAGGAAAAAGAGGGCCAGAGCCTTGGTATGATCCCCATCTCCAGCCAGATGGAGCGGCTGATCCTGGTGCGCCGGGAGGGCAAGACCGAGTTTGCCCTGACAGAGGAACTGGTGCTCCACTATGCGTCCCTCATCTTCGGCAAGGATGCCGTCCAGGAAAAGTGCCTGTTCCGCGTCACCCGCAACGCCGACATTGATGTAAAAGAGGGCATGATGGACCATGATATCGATTACCGCGAGATCATGGCCGACCTGCTCAAGCGCCGCCGCAAGCTGGCCGCTGTCCGCCTGCAGGTGACCCCCACGGCCCCGCAGGAGATCCTTCGTCTCCTCTGCGACAAATTAGAGTTGAGCCATAAGCGGGTATTTGCCCAGAAGAGCCCACTGGATCTGAGCTTCTTCTACAAGCTCACCGGTAAAATGGAGGCCGAGGGAAACCCGGAGCTGTTCTATCCCACGGCCCGGCCCATGCTGCCGCCCCAGGATTATGACCTTGCTGCCGAGGTGGAAAAGCACGATGTCCTGCTCAGTTATCCGTATCAGTCCATCCGCCCCTTCATCGCGATGCTGAAAAAGGCCGCGCGGGATCCGGAGGTCATCTCCATCAAGATGACCCTTTACCGGATGGCGCGGGAATCCCAGATCGTGCAGGCCCTGATCGAAGCCGCCGAAAACGGCAAGGAAGTGGTGGCTCTGGTGGAGCTGCGTGCCCGCTTTGACGAGCAGAACAACATCGACTGGTCCAAGCAGCTGGAAGAGGCTGGCTGTACCATCCTCTATGGCTTTGATGATTACAAGGTGCACTCCAAGCTGACCCTCATCACCAAGAAGGGCCCGCAGGGCTACAGCTACATCACCCAGATCGGCACCGGTAACTACAACGAAAAGACCAGCGAGCTCTATACCGATTATTCGTTCATCACGGCAGATCTGGGCATCGGTGAGGAAGCCTCCAACGTGTTCCAGAACCTTGCCGTGCAGAAGCTGACGGAGACCACCGAGAAGATGCTGGTGGCTCCTCTGCGCTTCAAGAGCGTGCTGCTGGACGAGATGGACCGGGTCATCAATGCAGCCAAGCTGGGCCGCCCGGCATCCATGATCCTGAAAAACAACTCCATCTCGGATCGGGATATCATCCTGAAGCTCGAAGAAGCCAGCTGTGCGGGGGTCCGCATCGATATGATCGTGCGCGGCATCTGCTGTGTCCGCGCCGAGGTGCCGGGCAAGACCGAGAACCTGCATATCCGCAGTCTGGTGGGCCGCTATCTGGAGCATGGCCGCATTTACAGCTTCTTTGACGGGGTGCATACCCGCATCTACATTGCCTCCGGCGACTTCCTCACCCGCAATACCGAGTGCCGCGTGGAAGTTGGCGTCCGGGTGGAGGATCCCGCTCTGGTGCAAAAACTCACGGATATCCTTCAGCTGCAGCTGCGGGATAACGTCAATGCCCGGGAGATGCGGGCAGACGGCAGCTATCAGAAGGTGAAAGCGGCCTCCGGTGAGCCCCTTGTCAACGGCCAGATGGACATGTACGATCTGCTCCGGGATGACTGGCTCGCCCGGGAGGCTGCTTCTGCGGCAGAACCGGAGCAGCCCGAGCCAAAGGCACCGGAACGGCCGTCTGAGCCCGAAACGAGACCGGAGCCGGTTCAGGTGGCGGAGCAGCCCCCAGAACCAGCAAAACAGCCTGCCACGGTGAAAGCAGCACCTGCTCCGGCTGTGCAGAGCACACCCATTCCGCACGCTGTTGATCGCACGGAACGGCACGGCCAACCCAGCCTCTTCCAGCGGCTCCATGACTGGCTCCGCCGGTAAATGCGGAAAGAGCACCCTCTGGGAAATCTCCCAGGGGGTGTTTTGGTTCTCAGTGATCTTCCTTCTGCATACACTTTCCAGAACGGAGGGCGAAAAGATGCAGGCAAAACATGGACGAGCAGGGAAACACAAGCGATATCAACGGGCGGCGGTGCTGGCTCTGACGGTGCTGCTGATCATTCTGCTGGCGGGCAGGGTGCTCCCGGTCTGTGCGGGCAAAAATGTCCCGGCGGGAGCCAGCCTGAAACAGGCAAAGCCGGGGCAGATCCTCTGCTTCCCGCTGGAAACGGCGGCGTGGCGTGTCTCTGACCCTTATGGCTGGCGGAAGGATCCCTTTACCGGGGAAAAAGCCTTCCACCGGGGCGTGGATCTTGCCTGCGAGGAGGGCACACCGGTCCTTGCGGCACTGGACGGCGTGGTGACCGCCGCCCGGCGTGGAACCGCTTACGGCAACTATGTCCGGCTGACCCATGGGGACGGGCAGGAAACGCTCTATGCCCACATGCAGTATCTCTATGTCCGGGCCGGGGAGGTGGTTGCAGCGGGCCAGCGGCTGGGCACTGCCGGACAGACGGGCCGTGCCACCGGGGCACACCTGCACTTTGAATTTCTGACAGGCGGCATCCGGTATGATCCTTCTGCCGCGCTGAGCCTGCCATGATGCGGCATCGGCTCCGGTACGGGCCGCTTGTGTTCCGGGACCCGTTGCTGCTCTGCGGGGCGCTGTACGTTCTGCTCTATTTCGATGCAAGCGGGTTTCTGCGGCTGGGGCTGCTGGCGGCATTCCTGCATGAGTGGGGGCACATCGGGGTATATCTTGCCCTGTTTGGGCAGTTTCCGGTCATTGAAGTCACCTTTACCGGCTTTTGTATGCGCACCCGGGGCAGGGAAATGACCCTGTGGCAGACCGCTCTCCTTGCCGCGGCAGGCCCTGCGGTGAATTTGGTGCTGGCCGGGCTCTGGATGCTTCGGCTGGAACAGCGGGCCACCATCCGGTCCAGTGCCTTTCTGGCGGCCAACCTCCTGACCGGGGCCTTCAACCTCCTGCCCATCCCGCCGCTGGATGGGGCACAGCTGGCGGCGTGCGGATGGTGGTGCCTCCAAAACAATGATTGCATTTCCCGGCAGAATCGGGTACAATAAAACGAATGAAGTAAAACTGTTCTGTCAATGGAGGAACTTGATGTTTGATCCCAAGCTGAAAGAAGCGCTGGGCCGGGTACAGAAGCCGGGCCGTTACACCGGCGGCGAACCGGGCAGCGTGTATAAAGACAAAGAAAAGGTGGATGTCCGGTTTGCATTCTGCTTCCCGGATACCTACGAGGTGGGAATGTCCTTCCTCGGTGAGAAGATCCTGTACGAGCTGCTCAACAGCCACGAGAACTGGTGGTGTGAGCGGGCCTTTATGCCCTGGCTGGATATGAAGGCTGAGATGGAGCGGCTGGACCTGCCCCTGTACACCATGGAAAGCAAGGACCCCCTGACCGATTTTGATGCGGTGGGCTTTACCCTGCAGTACGAGCTTTCCTATACCAACATCCTGGCCATGCTGGATCTGGCGGGCATCCCGTTCTATTCCAAGGACCGCGACGAGCACTGGCCCCTGATCGTGGCGGGCGGCCCCTGCGCCTGCAACTCGGAGCCCATTGCGGATTTCTTTGATGTCATCCAGCTGGGTGAGGGTGAGAACCAGCTGCCTTCCATCTGCGCCGAGATTGAGCGTGCCAAGAAAGAGGGCAGCGTCTCCAAAAAGGAGCTGCTGCGCCGCATTGCAAAGATCCCCGGGGTCTACATCCCTGCCTTCTACGATGTGACCTACTTTGAGGACGGCCGGGTCAAGGCCATTACCCCCAACGAGCCGGGCATCCCGGCGGTCATCACCAAGGCCATCATCAAGGATCTGAACGAGTTTGCCCCGCCAACGAACTTTGTTGTGCCCATGGTGGGGGCCATCCAGGATCGTGCCAGCATTGAGGTGCTGCGCGGCTGCGTGCGCGGCTGCCGGTTCTGTCAGGCAGGCTTCCTGTACCGCCCCATGCGCCAGCGGGATGCCAGCCTGCTGAATAAGGCGGCACAGGATCTGTGCGCCAACACCGGCTATGAGGAGCTGAGCCTGTCCAGCCTGTCTACCTCCGACCACGGCCAGCTGGAAGAACTGCTGGATGATCTGAATGAGTGGGCCCCCAAGGAGCACGTCAGCCTCTCGCTGCCCTCTCTGCGGATGGACAACTTCTCCCAGAGCCTGATCGAAAAGACCACCAAGGTGCGCAAGAGCGGCCTGACCTTTGCGGCCGAGGCCGGTACCCAGCGCCTGCGGGATGTCATCAACAAGAATGTTACCTGGGACGAGATCGAAAAGACCTGCTCGCTGGCCTTTGCCAACGGCTATTCCTCGGTCAAGCTCTACTTTATGATGGGCCTGCCTACCGAGACGATGGAGGACATCGAGGGCATTGCCGAGACCGCCCAGAAGGTGGTAGATCTCTATTACTCCAACCCCAGGCACGCCAAGGGCAGGGGCGTTCAGGTGACCATCAGCTGTGCCTGCTTTGTGCCCAAGCCCCATACGCCTTTCCAGTTCGTGCCCATGGACACGGAGGAAAGCCTGCAGGCCAAGCAGAAGCACCTGCTGGAAAGCGTCCACAGCCGCAAGATCAAGGTGAACTATCACGACAGCACCACCAGTTTTCTGGAGGGTGTGTTCGCCAAGGGCGACCGCCGTCTGGCTCCTGTTATTCTGGAAGCCTACAAGCGGGGCTGTTACTTTGACGGTTGGGAAGAGTGCTTCAAGTATGATACCTGGATGCAGGTGTTTGAGGATCTGGGCATTGATCCCAAGTTCTACTGCCAGCGTCCCATTGGGCTGGACGAGGTGACCCCGTGGAGCCACATGGACTACGGTGTGACCCACGAATATCTGGTGCGGGAGTACAACAAGGCCCTTGCCGCCCAGACCACCCAGCCCTGCAACCGCGCCTGCCATGGCTGCGGTGCCAATCATCTGTTAGGAGGTCCCTGCTTTGATTACAGTCAGAATCTCGTTTGAGAAAAAGAATGAGGCCTCTTACATCTCCCTGCTGGATCTGCAGCGGGTGATGCAGCGGGTGCTCAAGCGCAGCGGCCTGCCTGTGTGGCACACGCTGGGCTTCAACCCCCACATCTACATGACCTTTGCCTGCCCGCTTTCGCTGGGGCAGGAGAGCGAGTGCGAGTGCGTGGATGTCAAGACCGAGGCTGAGAACCCGGATTTTGCCCAGTGGCAGACCGAGCTGAACGCCATCATGCCCACCGGCATCCGCATCACCCATGTGGGCCCGGTGCAGATGAAGGCTGACCTCATCGCCTTTGCCTGCTACCAGATCACCTACCCGGCAGCGGCAGCGGCTGTGCTGGAACAGTATAACGCGCTGGAAAGCGCCCCGGTGGAAAAGCACAGCAAAAAGGGCAAAAAGATCGTAGAGCTCAAGGATCACATCCCGCAGGTGGAATATACCACCGCAGGGGATCGTGTCTGCATGGAGCTCTGCCTGCCTGCCGCACAGGAGCTGAACCTGAATCCCTCGCTGCTCACCGGCTTTCTGGAAGAAAAGTTCGGTCTGCCTGCCGCCAGCGCAGGCATCCTGCGCAAGCGCTTCCTGACGGCGGATCGGCAGCTCTTTGCCTGATTTCCCGGGCAAAGAATGCCTTTTGGGCAGAACAGAAAATTTTTGGGATTATTTTGGGCAAATCGCTTGATTTTACGGGCGTTTTGTGCTATCCTATTAGGGCGTTAGTGTCCGCTGATACCACAGCGGGGTTAATGACAATATCATTAAACGGGCGGTCCTCTGACGGCAAGGTGCCGTGCATGAACGTCTAAAAACAAATGGAGGATTCAAAAATGGACGCACTGAAGATTATTTCTGAAGGCAGCATCAAGGCTGAAAAGCCCCAGTTCAACGTTGGCGATACCGTCCGCGTTGATGTTCGTATCAAGGAAGGCGAGCGTGAGCGTATCCAGGCTTTCGAGGGCACCGTCATCGCTAAGAAGCACGGCGGCGTTGCAGAGACCTTTACCGTTCGCCGCGTTTCCTACGGTGTCGGCGTTGAGCGTGTCTTCCCCATCAACAGCCCCTTCGTTGAGAAGGTCACCGTTGTCCGCAAGGGCAAGGTCCGCCGCGCAAAGCTGTTCTATCTGCGTGGCCGTACGGGCAAGGCTGCCAAGGTCAAGAGCGATATTTGATCATCCCCGATTTGAAACCGGGAGAAAAGGGACAACTTGTTGTCCCTTTTTTCTTTTTCAAAGCCCGGGTGTATCATAAAATCAAGAAAGGCTGGTGGCAAAGCTATGGAAAAACAGCAGCAGTCTCCCTCCGCCGTACGTGGGCAGGGCATGCTGGAATGGTACGAAGCGCTTATCTCCGCAGCGCTGGTGCTGGTACTGATCTTTTCGTTTTTCTTCCGCATCATTCAG
>OHMI01000791.1_pt1 | contig 10432 bp, 4 predicted proteins | sample 1569271 | NCBI WGS metagenome assembly OHMI01 (sample SAMEA3879529, study PRJEB24766) | human gut metagenome | biome: human-associated habitat; feature: feces | place: USA | collected 1985/1987
ATGAAAGATTACAGTCAATCAACTTCTCTGACAGCTATACAACAGCTACTCAGGTAATTATAGTTAAAGAATAATTAAAGATTTTTCCGGAAAGGCAGCATAAAAGCTGCTTTTCTGATATATAAAGGAATTTAACATATGGATAAGTTTTTTCAAGAAATAGCTGCGAGCTTTCAGAGAACTTTTATTAATGACGACCGTTGGATGCAGTTTTTAAGAGGTCTTGGAGTAACGATTGAAATCACAGTCGTTGCTGCCGTTATAGGTATTATCCTCGGTTTTTTAATCGCAATGGTTCGTTCGACTTACGACAAGAACCTTGTCGGTAAAAAATGCAGAAAGCCGAGTGATTATTTACTCAAGTTTTTAAATGTTCTCTGCAATATCTATATTACTGTAATCAGAGGTACTCCTGTTGTAATTCAGCTTATGATTATGTATTACATCATATTTTCATCGTCAAGAAACGGAATTATCGCAGCGGTACTCGCATTCGGTATCAATTCAGGCGCATATGTAGCCGAAATTGTGCGTTCGGGTATTATGTCAATCGACAAAGGTCAGTTTGAGGCAAGCCGTTCGCTCGGATTTAATTACAGCAGCACAATGCTCCATGTAATTCTTCCGCAGGCTTTCAAAAATGTTTTGCCTGCACTCGGCAACGAGTTTATTGTGCTTGTAAAGGAAACTTCAGTTGCCGGTTATGTTGCACTCCAGGATCTTACTTATGTGGGCAATCTTATTCGTTCAAGAACTTACGAGGCATTTTTCCCGCTTATTTCGGTTGCGGCAATCTACCTTGTTATAGTATTGATTCTGACATACTTCCTCAAAAAACTTGAAAGGAGGTTGCGCAGCAGTGACCACTAACAATGATATTTTAATTAAGGTCGAGGGACTGAAAAAGTATTTTGGCAATAACGAAGTACTCAAGGGCATTAATGCCGAAATTCACAAGGGCGATGTAATGGTGGTTATCGGTGCGTCGGGTTCGGGTAAATCAACTTTTTTGCGTTGCCTTAACCTGCTTGAAGAGCCGACAGACGGAAAAATCATTTTTGACGGCATTGATATTAACGACAGAAATGTAGATATAAACCTCCACCGCAGAAAAATGGGTATGGTGTTTCAGCAGTTTAACCTTTTCCCTCATATGACAGTGCTTAAGAATATGATTCTCGGCCCTGTAAAACTTCTTAAAAAGAGTAAGGAAGAGGCTACCAAAGAGGCAATGGAGCTGCTTGAAAGAGTAGGGCTTGCAGACAGAGCAAATGACTATCCGTCACAGCTTTCGGGCGGTCAAAAACAGCGTGTGGCAATTGTCCGTGCGCTTTGTATGAATCCGGAGGTAATGCTTTTTGACGAGCCTACTTCCGCACTTGACCCCGAAATGGTAGGCGAAGTTCTTGAAGTAATGAAAAGGCTTGCAAAAGACGGAATGACAATGGTGGTTGTAACTCACGAAATGGGTTTTGCCCGTGAAGTAGGTACAAATGTTGTATTCGTTGATAAGGGCGTAATCGTAGAGCAAGCGCCGCCGCAGGAATTCTTTACAAACCCTAAGAATGACAGATTAAAGGAATTTTTGTCAAAGGTTTTTTAATTAAATAAACAATATGACAGTCTGATAAACAATGAGTTTGTCAGACTGTTTTTTGTGCGATTTTTAACGGTTGCTAAACAATTATAAAAGTTTAAGGCTTGACCTAAACTTTTAAATTATTTTGCTTAACCCGACTGCTATCGGTTCAATGACTCAATCTGAATTAAATGCCGAATTAATAAAGGGTGAAGAATCTATAAAAGCAGGAAAAACCTATACGGCAGATGAGGTGGACGCTGAACTTGCAAAGGAATTCGGTATATGAATAAGTTATATTCGGTTGTGTACTCTCCGAAAGCAAAGGACGATTTAAAAGAAATTTATACTTATATTGCTTTTACTTTGTCAGTTCCGACAACTGCCGAAAAGCGATAAATCGAATCAGAAAAGCAATTCGTTTACTTGATTTTATGCCGTTAAGAAATCCTGCCGTTGATTGGGAGCCTTGGAAGAGTAAAGAAATGCGCAAAGTTACAGTTGACAAATTCATTGCTTTTTATACGGTAGACACCCGCAGTTTGACCGTTACGGTTATCCGTATTTTTTACGGAGGGCAGGACATTGCAAATATTGCAGCGGATTTTGAAAACTTATAAATTGCGATTATCAACTGTTGATAAAATCTCAACACCTTTTTACCTCAAAATCGGTATTGATATTTCTTTACACGCTGTCGGGTGTTGCATTTTGCGGCAAAAATAATCTCCACAGGATTTATTTTCCTGTGGAGAATTTTATTTGCCTAAAAATCAAAATTTCTGAAAAATTTTTGCTTTTTTAGAAAAAAGCCCTTGACAACCTCCCTTTGGTAGCGTAAAATAGTACAATGTACCATAATGGGGTTATGTACCGACACAGTCGGACAAATCGTCAAAAAAATTTATCTTACAGGGGGATATTATCACAAAATCTCCAAAGTGTCAAGAGGTTTTTTTGACAGGGGCATTGCCCTCAAATTTATTAAGGAGTGATACGCCTATGGTTAATGTCAAACCCGTTAAGCTCGGCAATCGTGAACGAATGAGCTTTGGCAAAATCAATGAAGTTATTGATATGCCTAACCTTATTGATGTCCAGAAGCAGTCTTATCAGTGGTTCCTTGACGAAGGTCTTAAAGAAGTATTTAAGGATGTGTCGGGAATTACCGATTATCAAAATAATCTTGTGCTTGATTTTATTGATTACTCTATTGATGTTGATCACCCAAATTACAGCATTGTAGAATGTAAGTCAAGAGATGCTACATTCTCTGCCGCTTTGCGTGTTACAGCAAGACTTTTAAACAGAGCTACAGGTGAGATTAAAGAGAGCAATGTGTTTATGGGCGATTTCCCGCTTATGACACCGAGCGGCACATTCATCATCAACGGTGCAGAGCGTGTTATTGTATCTCAGCTTGTAAGAAGCCCGGGCGTTTATTATAAGATGGACCACGATAAAACAGGTAAAGAGCTTTACAGCGCTACCGTTATTCCTAACCGTGGTGCATGGCTTGAGTACGAAACAGACATCAACGATGTTTTCTATGTTCGTATCGATAAAAACCGTAAGCTTCCTGTTACAGCGTTCATCAGATCTTTAGGTCTTGGCACAGACGCTGAAATTCTCGACTTCTTCGGCGACGACGAGAGAATGAGAGCTACTATTGAAAAAGACCAGACAAGCAGTGTTGAAGAAGGTCTTATCGAAGTTTACAGAAAGCTCCGTCCGTCAGAGCCTCCTACAGTAGACAGCTCTCAACAGCATATCAATAATCTTTTCTTTGACCCCGGCAGATATGATATGTCAAGAGTAGGCAGATACAAGTACAACAAAAAACTCGGCATTGCCGACAGACTTGAAGGCCAGGTTATTGCAGAGCCTATCTCTAACCCACGCACAGGCGAGGTTATGGCTTTCAGAGATGAGAAAATTACTAAAGAAAAGGCTTTAGAAATCGAAAATGCCGGCGTTCAGATTGCTTATGTAAAAGCACAGGACGAAAAAATCGTTAAAGTTATTTCTAACGGTATGGTTGACATCAAGGCTTATGTTGACTTTGATGCAGAGGCTGAATGCGGAATCCGTGAGAATGTTCGTTTTGATGTTCTTTGCGAAATTCTTGACGCAGCACAGAACGAGGATGACCTCAAGGAAATGCTCAGAAACCGTGCAGATGAGCTTGTTCCTAACCATATCACGGTTGACGATATCTTTGCAACAATCAACTACCTTAACTGTGTTGCTCACGGTGTCGGTAATACAGATGATATCGACCACCTCGGCAACAGAAGAATCCGTTGCGTAGGCGAGCTTTTACAGAACCAGGTAAGAATCGGTTTTTCAAGACTTGACAGAGTTGTAAGAGAAAGAATGGCTACACAGTCACAGGATATGGACTCGCTTTCTCCTAACTCGCTTATCAATATTCGTCCGGTAACTGCCGCAATCAGAGAGTTCTTCGGTTCTTCTCCTCTTTCACAGTTCATGGACCAGACAAACCCACTCGCAGAGCTTACTCACAAGCGTCGTTTGTCAGCACTCGGCCCGGGCGGTCTTTCAAGAGATCGTGCAGGCTTTGAAGTTCGAGATGTACACTACACCCACTACGGCAGAATGTGTCCTATCGAAACTCCTGAAGGACCTAACATCGGTCTTATTTCATACCTTACATCATTTGCAAGAATCAACAAGTACGGCTTTATCGAATCACCGTACCGTAAGATTAATAAAGAAACAGGCGTTGTTACAAACGAAGTTGTTTATATGACAGCCGATGTTGAAGACAACTACACCGTAGCACAGGCAAATGAGCCGCTTGACGAGAACGGCAGATTTGTTCATACCAGAGTTGTCGGCAGAAGAAGAGATGAATTCGTAGATCTTCCTGCAGACGAGTTTGACTTTATGGACGTATCGCCTAAGCAGGTACTTTCGGTTGCTACAGCTATGATTCCGTTCCTCGAAAACGATGACGCAAACCGTGCTCTTATGGGTGCGAACATGCAGCGTCAGGCAGTGCCGCTCCTCAGAACAGAAGCACCTATCGTAGGTACAGGTATGGAGTACAAAGCAGGTACAGACTCAGGCGTATGTATTCTTGCGGAAGAGGACGGCGTTGTATTAAGCGTTGACGCCCGCAACATTCGTGTACAGTACGATTCGGGCAGAATTCAGGACTTTGAGGTTATCAAGTTCCTCCGTTCTAACCAGGGTACATGTATCAACCAGCGTCCTATTGTTGAAAGAGGACAGAGAGTTAAGAAAGGCGAAGTTCTCGCTGACGGTCCTGCTACAGACCACGGTGAAGTTGCTATCGGTAAGAACGCACTTATCGGCTTTATGACCTGGGAAGGTTATAACTACGAGGATGCGGTTCTCCTTAACGAAAAAATCGTAAGAGATGATGTTTATACATCTATTCATATTGAGGAATACGATACAGAGGCAAGAGATACAAAGCTCGGCCCCGAAGAAATCACAAGAGATATTCCTAATGTCGGCGAAGATATGCTCAAGTACCTTGATGAAGACGGTATTGTTCAGGTAGGTGCAGAGGTTCACGCAGGCGATATTCTTGTAGGTAAGGTTACACCAAAGGGTGAAACCGAGCTTACTGCCGAAGAAAGACTTTTGAGAGCTATCTTTGGCGAAAAGGCAAGAGAAGTAAGAGATACTTCACTCAGAGTACCTCACGGTGAGAGCGGTACAGTTGTAGATGTTAAGGTATTTACAAGAGCCGACAGCCGTAACGAACTCCAGCCGGGTGTAAATAAGGTTGTCAGAGTTTATCTTGCATTAAAGCGTAAAATCAGCGTTGGCGACAAGATGGCGGGTCGTCACGGTAATAAGGGTGTCGTTTCAAGAATTCTTCCTGTAGAGGATATGCCATTCCTTCCTGACGGCACACCGCTTGACATTGTACTTAACCCGTTGGGCGTACCTTCTCGTATGAACATCGGTCAGGTGCTCGAGGTTCACCTCGGATATGCGGCTAAGGCACTTGGCTGGAAGATTATGACACCTGTATTTGACGGCGCTCACGAAGACGATATTTTCCAGGCACTTAAAGATGCAGGTTACAGCGAGGACGGTAAGACATGGCTTATCGACGGCAGAACAGGCGAGCGTTTTGACAACCCTGTAACCGTCGGTTATATGTATTACCTTAAGCTCCATCACCTTGTTGACGAGAAGATTCACGCAAGAAGTACAGGTCCTTACTCACTCGTTACACAGCAGCCTCTCGGCGGTAAAGCTCAGTTCGGCGGTCAGCGTTTCGGTGAGATGGAAGTTTGGGCACTTGAGGCTTACGGTGCGGCCTATACACTTCAGGAAATTCTTACCGTTAAGTCTGACGATGTTATCGGCAGAGTTAAGACTTATGAGGCAATCGTTAAGGGCCAGAACATTCCTGCACCGGGTATCCCTGAATCATTCAGAGTTCTTATTAAAGAATTGCAGTCACTTGCTCTTGATGTTCGTGTTCTTGACGCACAGGGCGAGGAAATTGACATTAAGCAGAAGTTTGATGAGGACGAAGACATTACAGATGCAGCTACAACCGAGTTCAACGAGGAGAGCGTAATGACCGAGTCAATGGACGGTTACAACCTCGATGAAGAAGGCGAAGAGGGCAATATGTTTGACGATTCGGGTCTTGCAGCAGATGACGATGACAGCGACTACTTCGACTTTGACGACTTAAACAAGAATGATATGTAAGGAGGAAGTATAAAAATGATAGATAATAACGCATTTGATTCAATTAAAATCGGACTTGCTTCCCCTGAGCAAATTAGAGCCTGGTCTTACGGCGAGGTTAAAAAGCCCGAAACAATCAACTACCGTACATTAAAACCTGAGCGTGACGGCTTGTTCTGCGAGCGTATTTTCGGACCTACAAAGGACTGGGAGTGCCACTGCGGTAAATACAAGAGAATCCGTTTTAAGGGTAAAATTTGTGACCGTTGCGGTGTTGAGGTTACAAGAGCAAAAGTAAGAAGAGAGAGAATGGGTCACATTGAGCTTGCCGCTCCTGTTTCTCATATCTGGTACTTCAAGGGTATTCCTTCAAGAATTTCTCTTATGCTCGATATTTCTCCGAGAACACTTGAAAATGTTCTTTATTTCTCAAGATATATTGTTACAGATCCCGGCAACTGCCGTGATCTTGAAAAAAATCAGTGCCTGAGCGAAAAAGAGTACGCTGAAATGCGTGAAAAGTATGACAACGACTTTGAGGCAGGTATGGGTGCAGAGTCTATTCAGAAGTTACTCAAGGAAATTGACCTTGAGCAGCTCTCTGCACAGCTTAAAGAAGAGCTTGAAACAGCATCGGGTCAGAAAAGAGTTCGTATTCTCAAGCGCCTTGATGTTGTTGAGAGTTTCCGCCTTTCGGGCAACCGCCCCGAATGGATGATTATGGATGTTATTCCTGTAATTCCGCCTGATATCCGCCCTATGGTTCAGCTTGACGGCGGCAGATTTGCTACATCTGACCTTAACGACCTTTACAGAAGAGTTATTAACAGAAACAACCGTCTTAAAAAGCTCCTTGAGCTTAACGCTCCTGAAATCATCATCAGAAACGAGAAGAGAATGCTGCAGGAATCTGTAGACGCTCTCATTGACAACGGCAGAAGAGGCAGACCTGTTACAGGCCCTAACAACCGTCCGCTCAAGTCACTTTCCGATATGCTTAAAGGTAAGCAGGGCCGTTTCCGTCAGAACCTTCTCGGTAAGCGTGTTGACTATTCGGGTCGTTCGGTTATCGTTGTAGGTCCTGAGCTTAAGATGTACCAGTGCGGTCTTCCTAAGGAAATGGCTATCGAGCTTTTCAAACCGTTTGTTATGAAACGCCTTGTAGAAACTAAGGCTGTTATCAATATTAAGGCTGCAAGAAAAGCAGTTGAGCGTGCAAAGGACGAGGTTTGGGATGCACTTGAAGTTGTAATCAAGGGTCACCCTGTTCTTCTCAACCGTGCGCCTACACTTCACAGACTCGGTATTCAGGCATTTGAGCCTGTACTTGTTGAGGGCAGAGCACTTAAGCTTCACCCGCTTGCTTGTACAGCGTACAATGCCGACTTTGACGGCGACCAGATGGCTGTCCATGTACCGCTTTCCGCAGAGGCACAGGCCGAGGCAAGATTCCTTATGCTTGCAGCCGGCAACCTCCTTAAACCGTCAGACGGTCAGCCTGTAACAGTTCCTACACAGGATATGATCCTCGGTTCGTACTACCTTACACTTGATAAGGACGGCGAGCGTGGCGAGGGCAAGGTATTCCGTGATGTTGATGAAGCTATGATGGCTTATCAGACCGGTGTTATCCAGCTTCACTCAAAGATTAAGGTAAGATACGAAAAGGTAATTGACGGTGTTAAGTATTCCGACCTTGTTGACACAACAATCGGTAAGATTATCTTTAACAACCCGATTCCGCAGAACCTTGGTTTTGTTGACAGAAGCAAGCCTGAAAACCGCTTTAAACTTGAGGTTGACTTCCTTGTAGGTAAGTCTAAACTTAAGAAGATTATTGATAAATGTATTAAGATAAACGGCACAGAGATTACAAGCCATGTTCTTGACCACATCAAGGCACAGGGCTATAAGTACTCAACAAGAGGCGCTATTACTGTTGCCGTATGTGACGCTGTTATTCCTCCTGCCAAGAAAGAAATCATCAAAAAGGCAGAGGCTGATGTCGATGCAGTTCGTGAGGACTATATGATGGGTCTTCGTTCCGATGAGGAGCGTTACGAGGAAGTTCTTAAGATTTGGGAGAAGGCTACAAACGATGTAACCGATGCCCTCCAGAAGAACCTTGACCGCTACAACCCAATTTTCATGATGGCCGATTCAGGTGCCCGTGGTAGTATGAGCCAGATTCGTCAGCTTGCAGGTATGCGTGGTCTTATTGCCAATACATCAGGTAAAACAATCGAAATTCCTATCAAGGCTAACTACCGTGAAGGCCTTAACATTATGGAATACTTTATTTCATCTCGAGGCGCTCGTAAAGGTCTTACAGATACAGCGCTCAGAACAGCCGACTCAGGTTACCTTACCCGTCGTCTTGTTGATGTATCACAGGAAGTTATCATTCGTGAGGACGACTGCGGTACAACAGACGGTCTTGAGATTTTCGACATCAAGGCAGGCGAAAACAATGTTATCGAGGGACTTCACGAAAGACTTATCGGCAGATACCTCGTTGACGATTTCTGCGATTCAAACGGCAACACTCTTGTTTCTAAGGATGTAATGATGGGCGACAAAGAGGCTGACATTATCGTAAACAGCGGCGTTGAAAGAATTAAGATTCGTTCCGTACTTTCTTGTCGTGCTAAGCACGGTGCTTGTAAGAAGTGCTACGGTTCTAACCTTGCAAACCGCCAGCCTGTAACAGTCGGTGAGGCAGTAGGTATTATCGCCGCACAGTCAATCGGTGAGCCGGGTACACAGCTTACAATGAGAACATTCCATACCGGCGGTGTTGCATCGGCAGAAGATATCACACAGGGTCTTCCAAGAGTTGAAGAGTTGTTCGAGGCCCGTAAACCAAAGAGCCTTGCAATCATCAGTGAAATTGACGGTGAAGTTAGATTTGAAGAAATCAAAAATGCTCGTCACGCTATTGTATTCAACCACGAAACAGGCGAAGAAAAGCAGTACCTTATTCCTTTCGGCTTTAGAGTTAAGGTTCAGGAAGGTCAGATTATCAAGAAAGGTGACAAAATCACCGATGGTGCTGTTAATCCGCACGATATTCTTGCAATTCTCGGTTCAGACGCAGTAATGAACTACCTTATTTCAGAGGTACAGAGTACCTACCGTTTACAGGGTGTTGAAATCAACGATAAGCACATTGAGGTTATCGTTCGTCAGATGATGAGAAAGGTAAGAGTTGAGGACGCAGGCGATACTAAGTTTATGTCCGGTCAGACCTACGATAAGAACGATGTTCTCTTTGAGAACGAGCAGATTAAAAAGCGTATTGCAAACGGTGAAGAAAACCTCAGAGAGGCAACATTCACACAGCTGCTCCTCGGTATTACAAAGGCAGCACTCGCAACAGACAGCTTCCTTTCTGCCGCATCATTCCAGGAAACAACAAGAGTTCTTACAGATGCAGCTATTAAGGGTAAGATTGATCCGCTTATCGGTCTTAAGGAAAATGTTATTATCGGTAAGGTTATTCCTGCAGGTACAGGTATGCCGAGATATGCAGGCGTAAAGCTCGAAGAGCCGAAGTCAGAGGTTGAAGATGCAGATGAAAATGCTGTTGAATCAACCGAAACTGCAGATATTGCCGAATAATTTTAACTAACATTTTGGTTTAAAAAAATTAAATGCCCGACAATGCATTCAGTCATTGTCGGGCATTTGTGCGTTTGCTTGTAGTTATTAACAATTTGTTATAAATGTGTTAAAAGATTGTCTGTTAGGTCATTAAAAAAACTGTGGTTTAACACGGTGCTTAGGTTAAATGATTAAAAAATTTAGGTCAAGCCTTTTTAAAGGCTTGCGGGTTTGGGCAGCGCCCATAAAAATCATCCGATATAACAATTCTTCGGGCGCAAACAGCGTAGTTGTTTGCGTGCTAAAACTAAGTTTGTTAAAACAGGCAATAGCCATTGTAACCGGAAACGCTAAAAACACGGTCAACTCATTGCGTTGACCGTGAAGGGGAAGTGTATTTTCTTTTGTTGCTCTCGCAAAAGCTAACGCAGTTATATTCAAGCCGCCAAACAGCAGGCTGTTTGGCTATCGTTAGATTGTGTAAACGAAAAGTATTTGTGGGCTTTGCCCACACCCACAACCTTTGAAAAGGTTGACCAAACT
>OHMI01000805.1_pt1 | contig 10285 bp, 5 predicted proteins | sample 1569271 | NCBI WGS metagenome assembly OHMI01 (sample SAMEA3879529, study PRJEB24766) | human gut metagenome | biome: human-associated habitat; feature: feces | place: USA | collected 1985/1987
CCTCCTTGGTGATAGATATGAATATCGCTCAGTGTCACATCTTCAATAAGGGCTCCCGGTATTCCGCTGATAATGGAGGAGTAGCGCGAGTCGGCATTAAATACATTGACGTGGCTGATGAGGATGCGTTTCATTGTGCCCACAGGTGTTCCTTGCGGGCTGCGCATCCGGGCTCCTAACCGCAGGAAGATGGGGGCGTTGACAATATCGCGCATCGTGATGTTACTGATGACGATATCTTCCAGTTTGCCACCGTCCACTGTTTCCAGGGCAAGTCCGCGACAACGCTCGAAGATGCAGTTGGTGATGGCTATGTTTTTGAAACCGCCGCTGGATTCCGTTCCTAATTTAATGCGTCCCGTTACAAATCCGTGATCCGGCGCTTGGGGCTCGTCCCTTTGCCAAGTGCAATCCAATACACTGCCACGGTCGTATCCGCTGACAAAACAATCGGAGATGGTTACATTTTCCGTATCCTTGAAATAGCCTAATCCGTAGGACGCTTTAAGCACGATAGCGTCATCCCAGGGAGCGTTGACGGTGCAATGACTGATGCGGACATTTTTGCAGCAGTCTATGTCAAAACCGTCCCGGTTGGTATCTACTTTCACGTTCAGAATGCTCAGATTGTCTACTCCTGTAGCCAGCAGGCCGAAATGACCGCAATGCAACAAAGAGAAGTCTTTCAATGTCACGTTCTTGCAGAGTTTCAAGCTGATGGCTTTATTGCCTACACCGAGCAGACGGCTTTCCTCACGGGTGAGTCCTTTGCCATAAATCAGTCCCGGTCCGCTGATGGTGATGTCTTCCAGACCGATTCCCCAGATAAGTGAGTTCTTCCAATGACTGTGTCCGAAATCCTGGAATTGGGTGTGTTCATTCGGTTCTGCCGGGTCATAGCCTTCCGTTGCTGATGGAAAGGCGCCGACAATCCGTGCTCCTTGTTCTATATACAGATGTATATGGCTGGCCAAACGTATGGAATAGCAGGCGTATTCTCCCGCAGGGAAATAAACGGTTCCTCCCCCCTGGGAGGCAGCTTCCTCAATGGCCCGGTTTATGGCGGGGCTATCAATGGTAGTACCGTCGGCTTTCGCTCCGTAATCTTTTACATTATAGATCTTTGCCTGTGCTGTCCATGTGCTGAGGCATAAAAGGAAGAGTATGAGTTGTTTCATGGTCTGTCTTTGCTTTTACTGAATGGGCATTAGTTTGAATTTGCGTAAATAAGATGCATTGCCATACATGGTATGCTCATCGGATAAATTCCAGAATCCGTCTTTAGAGGCAGGGTGGGCATCCCAGTCAATCACCGCCCAGCATAGTCCGATTTCATTTCCTTCCTTTAATAAAGTAGGGCGAGATAGTTCGGGACCGTCGGCATCCGCATGGTCAAAGGGGGTGATATAGAATTCCAATACCAGCTTACCCGCTTCTCCCTCCTTGAAAGAGTACTGATAGGCATAATCAGCGTATGGCTTTTGTTTCAGCCATACCTGAGGACCCCATAACATACACCAGTCATTGCCGTGAGCCGGGGTGAAGATGTGATAGTTCTGGGCATGGCATCCGTGAAATTTGAACCAGGCTTGCCACACATCTTTGGGAGCTGTGGGATGAAAACGGTCGATGAACGGCCCCCCTGAACAATCGCCATCCACCACTACTTCAAAAATATCCGTGTTCAAGGAGTTCTCACTGAACCGCCAATAATTATCGTATGCTTCATATAGAAAATACAACTTCTGAGTTTCTGCACACCAACCTACTTTGACACTGACTTTCAATGTGGTAGTGTCCGGCTGTGCATGTTTTCCCTCGTCTTCCTTTAAAGCTGCTTCCGTTATCTTATAATCAGCCGGAACGCAATCCCAGTCGTGGGTATTGCCATCTATGGCAGGAACCTTATCTGCCGGAAATTGGTACACCTTGAATTCCTGTGCCTGGGCAGACAGGCATAGGAAAAGGAAGAACAGGTATGGATACAATCGTTTCATTTTGATCGGGTTTTATGTTCTTTCCCGAATAATCCGGGTAGCATGAAATAATTATAATCGCCTCGTTGGTAGAAACAAAAGTAGAGCTTTTCTTGCGGTTTCCACGGGCATAGGGCAGAGATGACGGGGGCATCTGTCTTTTTACCGGAGTTGAATAAAGCAAGCGGGGATGCTTGTTTATGTCCGTCGGACAGACGAATTTCGGAACCGATGGGAGATACCCCATGAACCGTTCTCAGTTTCATGCTTTCACCATAATAGGTGGTAAAAGCGTTTCCTTCTATACTGAATACATTATGGAAGCAGGAGGCTACCGGAATACTGTTGTCTGTTACGGCAGAGTCGTCTGCACCGTCGCATGCACCGAAAGCCCAGCAAAGTTTGAACTCTTCGGGTAATCGCTCACCCGAAACCTCCATGATAAAACCATTACTATCTGTCAATGGACATACAATCAGCTTTATTTCACCTTCTTTCCATAATTTATCTTTAATGGTATAAGCCTGTCCCTTTTTCTTGACACTGCATTGGTCCAGCCAGCAACTTTCATTGCCGCAAACCACTCCCAGACGGAAAGTTCCCGCACCTTTGGATAAACGGAAGGGAAGAGTCTGGGCGTTGTTGCCAAAGACAGACAACAGCATACAGAGAAAGAACGGAAGTAGCCGCCGGCTATAATTCCATGTTGTTTTCATAGCTGATATCGATTTGTGCGTTCTTATTGTTTTTTTCTTCCACACGACTGCCGTCTTCTACTTGTAACCGGACATCTTCCAGGTGGAAGTCTTCGGTAAAGATAATGCTTCCTGCTTTATTTACCTTGGCTTTTATGCCGGAAATATGGAAATTCTGCAAAGGCAGTTCCTCATTCCAGCCGGCAGCAGTGATAAAGATTTGCACATTAGTAGCTTTTACATCGCTGAGCCATACATTACGGAAATGCGGATACCCTTTTTCTTTAGGTGTGACAGGAGTCAGCATAACCTTCCAATGTTCGGGAATTTCCTTACCTTCATATTCAGCCGGTAAGGTAGAATAACTATAGCTGGGGTTCCAGTTCAGGTCCGCTGCCAGTACATGGCGGACATGGTCTGCTGTCACTTGGGTCATGTAGATATTTTCTACGGTTCCACCGCGGTTCATGGCAGATTTCAGACGGAGGGTGGAAGAGGTTCCGTATGCTTGGAGGTTATAGCCCAATACATTTCGGATGCAGCCTGAAGTTTCGCTGCCGCAGGTAATCAGTCCCGCACCTTTACGTGCAATGCATCCACGAACAATGATATTTTCTGTGGGGCGGTTTACGCGCAGACCGTCGGCATCCCTTCCGGCTTTCAGGCAGATATTGTCATCGTTGCAATCTACTTCGCAGTTTTCAATCAGGATATTGGTGCTGGAATCAATGTCAATACCATCCGTACTGGGACCATGCCCCCCTACGTTATTATTGATTTTCAGTCCGTTCAAGGTACATTGGTCGGAATACAGCACCTGGCAACCCCAAAATCCGGTACGCATCAAGGTAAAGTCTTTCAGTGTTATATGGCGGCTGTTCGAGATGAGCATACCTCTTACACGTTTGCAGTCGTAGTCCACAATCCACCGCAGTTTGCGTTTCTCGTAATCCTTCCGCATGGTCCAATATTTATCCCAGAATATTTTTCCACGACAATCCAACGTACCTGCTCCGCTGATAGCTGCGTTTTCCGCATCCAGAATATTGATGACTGCCGAGGGCCATACCATTTCGATACCTGCCACGCGGGAGCGCATTTCGGGGTATAAATCAATATTCTCACTGGCTATCAGCGTCGTACCTTGGTTGAGGTGGAGGTTTACATTACTTTTCAGGTAGATGGCACCAATCCGGTAGTATCCCGGGGCTACTTCCACTGTTCCCCCTCCGGAACGGTGGCATTCGTCAATGGCTTTCTGCAGGGCGGCAGTGCTTAACCGGGTGCTGTCATTTTTCAATCCGTAATCGGCTGCTTGGAATATTTTTCCCTTCGGATAGGTTTTGGCTCCTACTTGGGCAGTCCACGAAAGGTCAGGAGTTCCCATCCCTTCTCCCCATTGGAATCCGGGGAGGGATTGGGCATTGGTAAAGAGGGTACCTAAGGTAAATGATAGGGTTAATAATAATGTTTTGTTGTTCATTTGTTCCTACTTTTAAATTAATTGCCGTCCGGCTTTTCAATTTCTGTAAACGGGCTGTCATTCCATTTGAAACTGTCCAAAGCATCCGGATGTGCAGGATTGTAACCGGAATAGTCGCTGCGCAAATAGTTAGCGATAGGTAATCCCGCTTTCTTTATCCCTTCAATGATACATTTGGAGATTTGATAAGCTCCGTAAGGATTGAAGTGGGTATTATCTGCCAATACCCTGTTTTGTCCCGGATAGGTTCCGGCAGGATAATGTACGAATGCCTTTTTGGAAGGTTCCACTCCCATTGCTTCATAGAGGGTACGGGTCATTTCGTTGAGATCGATCAAAGGAACGTTTTCTTTGGCAGCCAACCAGCGCATTGCTTCGGGATAATCTTCGTGAGTATCTCTGATTTTCCCGTTTTCATCGAAACTGCGGCGTTGTGTCGGGGTTACCAGTACAGGATAGGCTCCTCGTGCCCTTGCCTCATCAATGAATGTTTTCAAGCTGGTCATAAATGAATAATAAGCTCCTTTACCGGGACCTTTTTGCTTTTGGTCGTTGTGACCGAATTCCATAAAAATATAATCTCCGGGTTTCATTTGTGTCAATGCCTTTTTCAGTCGTCCTGCACCGATAAAAGTATTGGCGCTTTCGCCGGATTCTGCATAATTGGCAAAACAAATGCTGTCATTGAAGAAGCGGGGAATCATTTGTCCCCAGCTTGCCCAAGGTTCATTGTCCTGGTCTACTACCGTGGAGTTACCGCATAGGAATACGGTGGGTACATTATTTACTTTCTCAATAATCAGTTCGGACAATTGGGGTGCATCCCCGTTGAATTCCAAAGTTAGTTTGTCATCCCAGTTCAATTTTTGGCGTTCACGCGGTTTGATGCGCACATTTTCTTTTTCCGAAATATGTGTGTTGCGCTTGTTGATCACGAATGTACAAGATTTTAACTCCCCTTTTTTTGTCTTCACATTTTCGAAGAAAAGGCGGCGTGATTCTCCTCGCACTGTTGTTTCTCCGGCAGCGCGTTTGTTTCCTATCACGGCTGTGACATGGTAGTTTCCATCGGGAACCGTAACAGAGAAAAAGAATGGAGCTGTACTTTTACCTTCCGGAGAGGGCTGTCTGTCATATCCGTATCCCTTTTCCTCCGAGTATCTGTCGGCGGGAGTTATTTTGGTATAACCGTCTTTCGTCTTTTTACCTGTGGTAAAATCGAATTTGTAAGTTTGTGCTTCGACTCCTAATGTCGCTAAAAGTCCAAGAGCTAATAGGGCTATCTGTTTCATGATTGATATAGATTGTTATTAATTGATTTTCGGTTTTAGTTCATCCGGAGAGTCATTGGTATAAGATTTTATGTCACCGGCTGTTTTTGTGAACAACTCACTGATTTGTTGAGGCGTTACAGTAAATTGCGGACGGAACTGGTCCGAATTCATATAATCCAAAATGGCTTTATGCATCTGACGAGCTACAATGCGTTTCTCTGGCTGGGAGGTAATGTCCATGCTTGTCATGAGCACTTTCCCATTTAATACATTGGCTTCGAATAACATACCTATCTTGCGGCTTATAAACCAAGTGTCGATACTTTGAACCGTAGGTTGGAAAGCGGGTGGAAAGTGGGTGAATTGCATCACTTGAGTACGATTCAGCAGTTCCCACCATTGCAAATTGCTGTGATATTCTGTCGGAAACTGACGGAATAACGGGTGTTTGGGGTTCACTAAGATACCTGTGGTATGAGGAGGACGCATTTTGAACCAGGAGGTGTTCCAGAATACAGGAGTGAATTGCTGAACCACTTCTTTACCATAACTCACTTTGCTTGCAGCTGTAATAAGCACATTTCCACCATGCTGAAGAATTTCCAGGGCTTTCGAATCCAAGGTGTCGGTAGTGTATACTTTTCCTTCGGCTATTGTCACTTGGGCGGGATAAACCCAGAAATTCCAGTCATTTACAGCTTCTGTTCCCGTAATGCGTATTTCCAGATTCAGCTTTTTAGCCTCTTGGATGTCAGTGAGCGGAAACTCAAGGCTACCCGTGCGATTTAAATTTCCGACAGGAATGTCTTGTGTTGCCAATGTGCCTTGCGCATATACTTTGCCATATTCGTCTTTTAACGTATATACAATTTCTGCTTGTTTTAATGCCTCGGCACCAAAATGAGCGACTTCAATATCCGCCTTTAAAATCTCCTTGTTATTATATACAAATTTATCTGTACGCATCAGTGGAACTGTAGGTGAGCAGAAACGTCTCCATTCTGCGGAGTTGATATATCCTTTTTCTTCAAAGAAAACATCGAGAACACCTACCAGTGCAGTTCCCTGACCCGAATAATCGTTCAGTGACAATAATTGGAAACCGGCATAATCGGGCGTGCGGAGTGTCTTTTCTATTTCATATTTGTAACAAAGGGCTTGCAACTTTCCGCTGGCCATCATAAATAGATGGGCTTGGTCGCTCATGTGGTTGTCAGCCAGAATGTCTTTGAAAATCTCGAAGTTCTTGGCTTTATTAACACCTGTATATTTACGTATTTCATTGAAATTGGGGAAAGCGCACCATTGACCTGTTTCATGGGATACGTAGGGCTGTCTCACGGTGTCAAGATGATTTTGGAAACGATAGTCGTCTTGAGTGGACGGTTGTTTCTTGGACCAGGTCAGGCCACGTGCCCCAGCCTTTACATGATATTGGTTGCGAGGTTGCCATTGCCATCCGTTGCCTACCGATGCTCCGGTATATACATGTCTGGGATCCTTCTTTTCCCAATATTCTACGAACTTGGTCACCCATTCTACCCAGCGTCCGCTAGGTTCGTTTCCGCATGCCAACATGCAATAAGAGGCATAGTTGCCATATTCTTTGGTTAATGCGATGGTTTCGTCCATCAGATATTTGTCAATAGGTTGTCCCAAACCTAATTTGGGACCATGATTGGGCCAGCTCGGACCTTCGGGTTGCAGATAGAATCCTACCCGGTCGGCAGCCATAAAAGCGGCTTCGGGAGGACAGAATGAATGGAAACGCATGTGATTCAGTCCATAACTGCGACAGATACGGAATACCCGTTCCCAACTTTCTACATCCATCGGAGCGTAACCGGTCAACGGGAAGTCACAGTTTTCAACTGTTCCGCGAAGCTGGGTTTTGCGCCCGTTTACATAAAACCATTTACCTTTGATTTCAAATCGGCGCATACCGAATTGTATTTCTTTTATCTCAGTTTTTTTCCCATTGGTGACTTCTGCTTTCAGTTTGTACAGGGCCGGATGAAATTCATCCCATAGCAGCATATCATTCCCCATAGGTAATACCATTTCTGTTTCCGTCACTCCTTTGTTAAGTTTGATTTCTTGTTGTATGGCGGGAACTATATGCTTTTTATCCGTATTGAAGCTCTCTGCTGATAATTTTACTTTTGCAGTGCCTGTACCTTTGATGACGACTTTGACACGTGCCAGTTTTTGTTCCGGTTCCGGATATATTTGAATATCATCGAAATATGTTTTCGGAGTCGTTTGCAGACAGATGCGTCCTACAATGCCGTTCCAGTTTCCTTGGGTCTGGTCGGTTATGCTGTGCGAATCCGGTCCGACATTGATTTCTTTGATACGATTATCCACCCGGATGGTGATAGTACATTTTCCGGGACGGACATAACGGGTTATATCATATTGATGGGGAACACAAAGACTATTCTGCATTCCTGTCTTTTGTCCGTTCACCCATACGGTTGTTTCTATATGGGGACGTTCCAGGAACAACAAAATACGTTCACCTTTCCAGTCGGCAGGTATATTCACCTCTTTCTGATACCAAGCAGCTCCTACATAATGTTTGTCGGGAGTCAGAAAGAATGGAAATTTAATATTACCTTCTTTACGGTATTTTTCCATGTATGGATTATAATAGTAGGAACTGTCATAGAGACTGCCTGTCCATTGGGTCTTTGCGGTAACCTCATCACCTTTCTGTTTCTCGGGCATGGAACCGGGCAGGTTGATGAAGTCATTCAAAGTGTGGCTGAACCATTTTTCCTTTATCCTGACGGTCTATACTGAATGACCATTTTCCGGATAAGTCAATAATTTTTTGTGCGCTTAACGAGAAGCACATCCATACTAGGCAGATTGTCAATAACGTTTTTTTCATAGTATCTTTTTACTTTGAATTTGATGTTGCTAAATTAAGGTCTTTTCATCTGCATGTAAATAGAAAGAAGTACATATAGATGGAAATTCGTATAAAATAGGGGTAATGTGCGATATATTTGTACGATTTTACATGGATATGCCTTGTATGTGCAGAAAAAAGTCCAAATCTCTTTTTATCTTTGTATACTCACAATTAAATCATTGTATACATGAAAAAACGATTATTCAGTTTGTTCTGCTTGTTAGGAACGGTTGCCGGATTATTTGCCGGTGATACGGCTTATTTGTTCTCTTATTTCATTAATGACAGTCGGGACGGTCTTCATTTGGCTTATAGTTTGGATGGGCTGACATGGACTCCTCTGAATCATGGAAAATCTTTCTTGATACCTACGGTCGGGAAGGATCGTCTGATGCGTGACCCTAGTATTTGTCAGGCGCCGGACGGAACTTTTCACATGGTGTGGACTTCCAGTTGGACAGACCGGATTATAGGTTACGCCTCTTCTCCCGATTTAATCCATTGGAGTGAGCAGCGTTCTATTCCGGTAATGATGCATGAGCCTGCTGCACATAATTGCTGGGCACCTGAATTGTTTTATGATGAACCTTCGCAAACTTATTATATTTTTTGGGCAACGACCATTCCCGGACGTCACAAGGAAGTGCCGGTCATTGAGAGTGAGAAAGGGCTGAACCATCGTATTTACTATGTTACGACGAAGGATTTTAATACATTTTCTGAAACCAAACTGTTCTTTAATCCCGATTTCAGTGTGATTGATGCAGCTATTGTACGCGATCCGGTGATGAAAGACTTGATTATGGTGGTGAAGAATGAAAACTCGTTGCCGGCAGAGAAGAATTTGAGAATAACACGGACAACACGGATAGAGGATGGATTTCCTACTACCGTTTCTCCTTCCATTACAGGAAATTATTGGTGTGAGGGACCTGCGCCACTTTTTGTAGATGATGCTCTTTATGTCTATTTTGATAAATACCGTAATCATCAATATGGAGCTGTTTGCAGTCGTGATCATGGAAAGACATGGGAAGATGTGTCTGACCGTGTATCTTTTCCAAAAGGAACCCGTCACGGAACTGCTTTTACCGTAGAGAAGGCTGTACTTGATAAATTGCTTCGTATCCATCACTTCAATCCTCTTATTCCGGATAATATCGCTGATCCTTCTTTATCCAAATTTGGTGATACTTATTATCTTTATGGTACTACTGATATTGATAAAGGATTGTCACAAGCAGGGACTCCTGTGGTATGGAAATCTAAAGATTTTGTAAACTGGAGTTTTGACGGATCACATATTGTGGGATTCGATTGGCATAAAGGACATGAATATGTCAATGCCAAAGGAGAGAAAAAGACGGGATATTTTCGTTATTGGGCACCCGGCAGAGTAGTGGAGAAGAATGGTGAATATTATCTTTATACCACTTTTGTAAAACCGGATGAGAATGCACGTACCTATGTGCTGAAGTCCGACCGTCCCGAAGGTCCTTTCCTTTTTGCCGGACGTAATTCTATGTCTTCTCATTCTTTGGATGGGTTTGATCAATCTTGTATTGCTCCGGATATAGATGGGGAACCTTTTGTGGATGATGATGGAACTGCTTATTTATTCTGGCGCCGCCGGATGGCTGCCCGTATGACTGACGATTGGCAGCATTTAACCGGTGATACTGTTGTGATGAGTACGGCTCGTCAAGGGTATTCGGAAGGGCCGGTTATGTTTAAACGTAAAGGTATTTATTATTACATCTATACTTTGAGAGGGAATCAGAATTATGTAAATGCTTACATGATGAGCCGGCAGTCCCCTTTGTCGGGCTTTGAAAAGCCCGAAGGCAATGATATTTTTCTTTTTTCATCCATTGCTGATAATGTTTGGGGGCCGGGACATGGGAATGTATTTTATAATGAAGAAACAGACGATTATA
>OHMI01000809.1_pt1 | contig 10260 bp, 8 predicted proteins | sample 1569271 | NCBI WGS metagenome assembly OHMI01 (sample SAMEA3879529, study PRJEB24766) | human gut metagenome | biome: human-associated habitat; feature: feces | place: USA | collected 1985/1987
GCTTGCCCGAATTTTTAAGTTCGGTTATTTGGTCATAGCATTCATAAATATCGGAAATCGTCACGGCATCGACCGTGCTTCCGCATTCGGTGCCGCAGTATTTTTCGGCAATTTCCGAAATAAGTTCGTCGCGGGTTTTTGATTCGTATCCCGCGATAAGGTCATAGGCGATATCGTCAACAACATGGACCGCGCCTGAGCAAACGTCCAAAACAATGTTGTAACCGCCGAGTTTATATTGATGAATCATAGGAGACTTACCTTCAGTGCTGCATTTATGCAAGCTTATTGTAATGTCAAAAATGCCGCCCCGAAAGGGCGGCACCTCGGTTTAAGAAACTTTGAACAAAGCAACGCTCCCGATACATCGGGCATCATCGCTTTTTAACCCGTAAAGCTTATTTGTCTTTGTTTTCGCAAGCCTGGTTTGCAATGCCGCAGCTGGTCTTGCAGGCAGACTGGCAGGAAGTCTGGCATTCGCCGCAGCCGCCGTGGGCCAGAGAGTTCTTCAGGCAGGGCTTCTGGATGGTTTCGATATGCTTCATAGTTGTAATCCTCCATTTCTTAAAAAGGGGTATATGGGCATTATACACGATTCGGGGTCTAATTGCAATCACTTTCCGGAAATATTCGACACAATCGCGCCGATTATCCCGCCGGTCGCCGTTCCCATAGCAAGATCAGCCAAATATGCCGTCCACGGCGCGCCCTGACCGCTCAGCAGCGCATAGGCCGCCACGCCCAGCGCCATGTACAGCAGCCCAATCAACGAACCGCGCAGCAGTCCGCCTTCCTGACCGCGCCCAACGGCGATGTACGTTCCGATAGCGACGGAAACGACCTTCAGCAGCTGGTTGAAGATGCGCACGGTCTCCTCCGTCGGCTTCACCCACTGCATCAGCAGCGCAAAAACCGCCACGACAATGATGGTCGTCAGCATCGCCGCGCCCAGCCCGCGCAGCAGCTGCATCGAGCCGCCGCGGCGTGCGCGCGTTGTCGTCCGGCGCACGGTCTGTGTTCCTGTCATAGGGCAATTCCCCTCCTTCCGATTCGGTAAGGAGGATATGCCCCGCGTCCGGGCGTTATTCCTCTATCCGCTCCACGCGGAAGATGTTCAGCGTGTCCGCATCCGGGCAGGAGAACACCGCTGTGCCGTCCGGCTGACCGGGGATGCTGCCGCCATAGCGGAGGATATCCGCATATAGGAACGCAACGTGCATCGCCATCGGGCAGAGTTGACCGCGCTCGGTGTCAAAATCCCACGAATCGCCGATTTTATGCCCATGATGGCAGGGGCAGCTGCCCTTGCGGTCAATCAGCGTGATGCGCAGGCGCGGGCGCTTCATTCGTCCAGCACCTCCAAACACGTTTCAATCGGGATGCCGAGGTACTTGTCCTCCTTGTCGCGGTTGCGGTCAATCATCGTGCGCACGGCGTCCATTGCGCGGTGCGTCGATTCTTGGAGCGGCACGCCGTCCACCAGCCACCCCAGCATCACTGCGGCGAAAATATCGCCCGTGCCGACGAAGCGCACCGGAATGAGGTCGAACGGGATGCGGAAAAATTCGCCCTCCGTGCCGTCATATCCGACGACGCAGTTCTCGCCGTCCACCTTCGCGCTCGTCACGACGACGGATTTCGCGCCCATTTCGTGCAGGCGAATCGTCAGCGCGCGCGCTTCTTCCTCGGTCATGTCCTCGTGATAGGGCATGTCCGCCAGATACGCCGCCTCGGTGTAGTTCGGCACGATGCAGTCCGCCACGGCGACCATCTTGCGCATATGGGCGACGGTTTCCTCCCCTACGCCGTTGTACAGCTTGCCCTCGTCGCCCATGATGGGGTCAACAAAGACCAACGCGCCTTTCTTCGCGGACTGCTCACAGAAATCGGACACCAGCGCCGCCTGTTCCGCTGACAGAATCATCCCTGTGGACACCACATCGAACGAGAATCCCAGTTCCGCCCAGACTTTCAGCGACTGGCGCATGTATTCCGTCGTTTCCTGAATGTAGAATTTCCCGTAATCCAGCGTGTTGCTCACCAGCGCCGTCGGCAGCGTGTACAAGTGATGTCCCATATGCGACAGCACCGGCATCATTGCGCTCAGCGACACTTTCCCGTAGCCCGCCAGATCATGCACCAGCAGTATATGCTTACTCATCTATCTTCTCCTTACATCGGAAGATGCAAAGGGCGCTGCCCCTTGACCCTTCCGAGCGATTGAGTTGACTTCACTCTCAGACTTCTTCCGTGTGTTTATCCATAAAAAGTAACGGAAAAATTCAAGCTGCATGGGAGGCGACCGGCGAAGGGGTCAAGGGGGCGACCGCAGGCTTCACCTGTTTTCATTGCCCCCTTGTCGCCTCCGTAGAGGCGAAATCCCTGCGACAATCGCAAGCCGCTATTAAAAGAACAGCCATGCCGTCCCAAAGAACAATCACCTGCGGTGATTAGCCCTTCACCGCAATCGCCTCAATCTCCACCTTTGCATCCCGCGGCAGCTTCGCTACCTGCACACACGCGCGCGCCGGCGGATTCTGCGGGAAGAACTTCCCGTAGGCTTCATTCACCGCGGCAAAGTCGTTCAAATCCTTCAGGAAAATCGTCGTTTTCACGATGTCCGCCAACGTGCAGTCCGCTTCCGCCAGAATCGCGGCAATGTTCTTCATGCACTGCTCAGTCATCTCACCAATCGTGCCTTCCAGCAGTTCGCCCGTTTCCGGCACAAAATACAGCTGTCCGGACACATACACCGTATTGCCCGCCTGAACGCCCTGCGAATACGGGCCAATCGCGGCGGGTGCGTTTTTCGTCGAAAGAATCTTGTTCATGGAAGAGAATCCCCCTTCATCTTAGTGCGTCAGAAACGCTGTCTGCATTATACCATGATTATGCGTCGAAAACAACACCGGAGGTAGAGAAAAACCGCCCCCGATTTCTCGAAGGCGGCTTTCTCAGGTAGCAAATCAAAGACCGTAGTAATAGAAGATGAGGCACACGCCGGCCAGCAGGATGAACGCCAGCCCAACCAGCAGCGGCGCATGCGTGGCCTTGCCGCGGTTGGCTTCCTTCGCCATCTTGTAGTCGTAGTAGTGCTGATGCTTATGCTTTCCGGGCGCGAAAAGCACCAGCAGGTTTCGGAAACCGTAGGAAATGATGTCCAGCACACCTTCGCGCGCCGTGAACGTCAGCAGACCCACACAGGTCAGCAGCGCCCCCGGCACAAAAAGCGCGTCGCACAAACCGCTCAGGATTTCTTCCCGCTCGCTCAGCGTCCAGATACTGCGCATCGACGCAACGCCAGCAAATATCAGCGCGCCGATGGCGATGCAAATCCAGTAGGGCATCGCCCGCTTTGATTTTTTCAAAGCCCAAGCTCCTTCTTATACCGTTCAAACTCTTCGTCGTTGCAGTTGATGAAGTGTCCGGGTTTGATTTCCCGCAGGGACGGCTTGTTCACCGAGTAGTCATGCTCCTTCAGGGGCTTGTACTCAATGCGCTGCCGATGCTTCTCGTGATGCGGATCCGGGTACGGAATCGCGGACAGCAGCGACTTGGTGTACGGATGCAGCGGATGCTCGAACAGCTCGTCGGAATCCGCCAGCTCCACCAGCTTGCCGTAGTACATGACACCGATGCGGTCGGAGAAGTACTTGACGACGGACAGGTTGTGCGCAATAAACATGATGGTCAAGCCCATCTTGTTGCGCAGGTCGTTCAGCAGGTTGATAACCTGTGCCTGAATCGACACGTCCAGCGCGGAAATGGGTTCGTCGGCGATGATGAGGTCAGGCTCCAGCACGATGGCGCGGGCAATGCCGATACGCTGGCGCTGGCCGCCGGAGAATTCATGCGGATAGCGGTCGGCGTGCTCGCGCACCAGACCAACCAGATCCAGCACCTCGTAGACCTTTTCGTCGATATACTTTTCGTCCCTGATGCCGCGGATTTTCAGGCCTTCTGCGATAATCTCACGCACAGTCATGCGCGGGTTAATCGAGGCAATCGGGTCTTGGAAAATCATCTGCATCTTGGTCATGATGTTGTCCTTCGCGGCAACCTTCATGTCCTGCTCGTAGCGCGCCTTCCGTTCCTCCAGCGCCTGACCGGACAGCGTCTTGCTGTCTGCCTCAAACGCCGCGGTCAGCTCCGCCTTGCGCTTCTCGCGGTACTTCTCGACGCACTTGCTCTTTTCCACAGAAGATTCCAATGCGTTCGTGCGGGCCTGACGGATTTTCTCCTTCAGTTCCTTGCGCATTTCCTTAATCTTCTGGTCGTATTCCGCCTTCAGCGCCGCCGCCTGCGCCGGATTCTTCTCCGTTTTTTCCTTCAGCGCGGCCTTCATCTGGCGCTGCTTTTCCTCGAAGTCGTTTTTCAGGCTGCGAATCAGCACCGGCAGACCGTTCTGCGTGGACGAAATGCGCAGACCCTGGAAGTACACGTCACCCTCGGTCGGGTCGTACAGGTTGATGATGGTGCGGCCCGTCGTGGTCTTGCCGCAGCCAGACTCGCCCACCAGACCAAAGACTTCGCCCTTCTTGATGTAGAAGCTGACGTCATCAACGGCCTTGTTGATATAGTCGCCGCTGCGGAAATACTGCTTCAGGTGATTGACGCGCAGGAGGACGTCGCTTTCTTCCTCAATGCCCGCGTGCTCCAGACGAGCCAGCGTCACCTTGTCCGTGATGGCGTTCATCACACGCGCGATTACCAGCAGCACGATGCCAACCAGCCACAGCCACACCCAGCGCGCCGCCAGCCACCACAGCGCAATCACCAGCGAAATGGCGTTGCTGTCATCAGACTTCTTGACGGTCGTTTCTGCCAGAGACTTCAGCGCCGTCTGGTAGGTCGGCGCTGCCGCCACGGACACCTGAACCGCCTTCAGCAGGCTGCTGAGCGAGCCGTCAAAGTCTTCGCTCTGCATCCGTTCCAACAGCGTCGTCGCGAACACATCCAGCGTGCCGAGGTTTTCGCTCGGATAGCGTGCCTGAAGCGCCTCGTACTTGCTCTGCACGAACGCTTCCAAGTCAATCGCTTCGCCCTGCTTCTTCTGCTCCACCAGCGCGGCAAACTCGTCGCGGATATCCTCCGTGTCGACGCGCTCCATCGTGCGCTGCTCCGCCAGTGCAGCGGCGTAATCCTCAAAGGTCAGTGCATTCAGATATTTCTTCATGGAAGCCGGCTTGTTGCCCGCATCCACCGACGCACGAACCATCGTCGTCAGCGTTTCCACAAATTCCAGATAGCTGCCAGCTTCTTCGCCGTGCTCCTGCGCAAACGTTTCGTAGAACGCTGCAACATCCGGTTCGGTATTGGCGGTGGCAATCTTAATCGGCTTGCCCTTGGGCGCCGCCGGCGTCATGACCTCGTTCAGGTAGTCAAACGATTCCGCCAGCAGGCGGCTGTCGCTGCCGCTTTCCTGCTGCTCATAGAGCGTCAGATAGGCGTCCACGTCGAAATTCTGATCGAAATCAGCGCAGAAAGCATCCAGCTTCTGCTTGGACAGCGCGTCCTGCCCCGCTGCCAGTTCATTCACCCACGTCGTATAGAACGTCAGCGCGCGATTCTGGCGCACGTCCCCGCCCAGCGTCTTGGTGGACGCGGCATCAATCATGGCGGAGAAATACTGCTTGTCGAACCAAGCGCGCGTAACCACGGAAGCGTTCTGCTGATAAGAGCGCAGCGCCCCCGATAGCGTAGACCATCCCGCACCGTCATTCGCCACAACATAGATGCTCATTACGACGGCGATGGCCATAACCACCAGTCCAATCGTTTTCAGCACCGAGGCGATTCCCTTTGCGATTTTCATGCTTCGGCGGCTCCTTTCTTCGCGTTCTGCAAGGCTTCTGCTGCCTCTCGTTCAGCCTGCTCCTTCTTCATGCGTTCAATGCGTTCCACCACAATCGCCGGCGGATTTACCTTCGGCGCGTTCGGATGCAGCAGCCACGTCGCCGCCATATGCGTCTCGCTGACATGGAACATCGGCGGCTGTTCCTCAAAGTCGATTTCCATTGCGTACTTGTTGCGCGCGGCGAAAGCATCGCCCTTCGGCGGCAGAATCATATCCGGCGGCGTACCGGGGATAGCTTCCAGTTTCTCGCGCGTCTCCAAGTCCGGCATGGAGGACAGCAGCGCCCATGTATACGGGTGGCGCGGGTCGTAGAACACATCATCCGCCGTGCCGTACTCGACAATCTTGCCGGCGTACATGATGGCAATGCGGTCCGCCATGTTCGCCACAACGCCAAGGTCGTGCGTGATGAAGATGACCGACAGGCGGCGTTCCTTCTTCAGGCGGTTAATCAGTTCCAGAATCTGCGCCTGAATGGTCACGTCCAATGCGGTTGTCGGTTCATCGCAGATGAGGATATCCGGGTTCGCGGACAGCGCAATAGCGATAACAATGCGCTGACGCATACCGCCGGAGAACTCAAAGGGATACTGATAGAAGCGCTTGTGCGGCTCCGGAATACCAACTTCCTTCATCAATTCGATGGCGCGGTGGCGTGCCATGCCCTTGGTGAGCTTGAAGGCATAATCCTGCGCGCGCGCCTTCATGTAGTCCACCATTTCCACCGCCAGCACGTCAAAGTCCTTCGTTTCGCTCGCCGCGATGAGTTCCTCAAAGTGCTTCAGCAGGCTCTGGGTCATTTCGCAGAGGTTGTGCTGCGCCATATCCGCGTCAATCAGGTTCTTCGGGATAACGGACGGCGGATTCTTGCCCTTCGCCTTCTGCGCCTCAAACTTCTTCTGCTCGCGGGCGTAGCGCTTTTCTTCCTTCGGATTGTGCGTCTTGGAGCGGGCATAGCGGTCGATGTAGGACTGTGCGCCCGAACGGTAGACGTACGCCTGATTGTCCTTATCCAGCTGCAGCTTGTCGATGGCTGCTTCAACCGCCGCAGCCGATTTGTGCAGCGCTTCCTTGCATTCGCCCTCGTTCAGCGGCTTTTGCTGATAGACCTTCAGGGCGCTGCGGAGCGTATCCACCGCCGCCTGCTGCGATTTCGCCGCCTGCTGGCTGGAGTACTGGAGCGCGTGAGCAATGTCCTGCAAGAAGTCAATCATGAACTCGCGGTCGAGCGTTTCGCGCGCCATCTGGTTCAGCTCGGTGATGGACTGCTTTTTCGGGTCGGGCGTTTTGCCGCTCGCCGCCAGATAGCCGATGCAGAAGAAGTTCGGCTCCTGCGCATTCACCATCGCGCCCAGCTTAGCGGTCATGTCCGCCATCAGCGCGCGCATTTCGCTTTCGCGGCGGCGCGTGTAGTTCTTCTGGAAGCCTTCCAGCGCCGTATGCCACTTCGCGATTTCCGGGTCATTCTCATCGAAGGTGTACGGGTCGAAGATATGCTTCAGGGACTTGCGGATGCGGCCGCAGATTTCGCGGACATCCTTGTCCTTGCTCGTCAGGATGGCATTGTCGATTTCGTCCATGCCGTCCATGCACTCGACGATGGATTCCATCGCTTCCTTATAGGTATATTCCATCTTCAACCCAACGGAAGCAAAGTGGTCGAACTGCTTCGTTTTGGCGTGGATGGCTTCGCGCGCCTGTGCGCCCTGTCCGCGCGCCTCGGCATCCGCCACCATCGTCTTTTCGAGCTGCGCCAGCAGGCTGTTGAAGCGTTCCTTGCCATCGCGGCGGCGTTCCTTGTTGTTCAGCAGCATGGCTTCCGTCAGCTGCTTGCCGATGCGCATGATAGGGTTCAGGGCGCTCAGCGGGTCTTGGAACACCATGGCCAGCTTGTGGCCGCGCAGGGTGTGGAACTCTTCTTCCGGAATCTTCAGCAAATCCTTGCCGTCGTAGATGATTTCGCCCGCATCCACCATGGCGTTGCCCGCCAGAATGCCCATGATAGCACGGGTGGTGACGGACTTGCCGGAACCGGATTCACCGGCGATGGCGAGCGTTTCGCCTTCCTCCAGATTGAAGGAAATATCGCGCACTGCGCGAACCGCACCGTTGTTTGTGCGGAAGGAGATGGTCAAGTTTCGGACTTCCAGCTTTGCCATATCAGTCGTCCGCTCCTCTCAACGAAGGATTCAGCGCGTCGCGCAGGCCATTACCAAACAGGTTGAAAGCAATTTCCAAAATGGCGATGAAGATTGCCGGGAACATGATGATGTGGGGGTAGGTGCTCAAGTACGCCTGACCGCCGGAAAGCAGCGTGCCGATGGAGGTCAGCGACGACGTTTCCAGATTGATGATGTGCAGGTAGCTGAGCATGGATTCGGAGAAAATGACGCCGGGGATGGTCATGACCGCACCGGTCACGATGGTGCCCAGGCTGTTCGGGAAGATGTGCTTGAAAATCAAGCGAGCGTCGGATGCGCCCAGCGTGCGCGCCGCCAGGACGTATTCCTGACCCTTGAAGCGGTAGAACTGCGTACGCACGCGCGCCGCCGTACCAACCCAGCCGGTCAAGACGAAAGCGAACAGCAGGGATGGCAGCACGCCCACCTTTTCCGCCAAGTGCAGCTGGAACAGGGTTGCGACGACCATGAACGGCACGCTGTTCAGCACGTCGGAGATACGCTCCATCACCATGTCGACCGCGCCGCCGTAGTAACCCTCGATGGAGCCGTACAGCACGCCGAGGATGAAGTTGATGCTCGCCACGACGATGGACAGCAGGAAGCTCAGGCGCGCGCCGACTGCCAGGCAGGTGAAAATATCCTGCCCGTAGTTGTTCGTGCCGAAAATGAACGTGGGTTCATAGCCGTTGACATAGCGGAAGTACTCCAGATAATGCACACGCACGCGGTAGCCCGTCTGGTTCTTCTGGGCGTAGGTGTACCACTGCCCATCCGCGCCGTCGTCGCCGGCAATGCGCTTGCTGTTGTAGTTCGCCTTGTTCGGGTTGTCGGACGTGAGGTAGTTCGGAATCAGGCTGCCGTTTTCATCCAGCGCCGGATCACCGTTGGTGTTCACGCTCTCGTCCTTGAGCTGGTACCAGAAGTTCGCGCCGCCGTTGCCCATCATGTACTGCGAATTGTGAGTCTTCTGCAGCGGGTAGATGACCTGAATGTCCTTCTCGTTCTGATACGCCATCAGGTTGTTGTATTCCGTTTCGCTCAGGTTGACATACGCGAAGCCGACCAGCGCGTAGGAATCCACGCGCAGGTTGTAGTACGTCACGCCATTGGCATCGGTGTAGTGGTCGTATTCCTTCTTCACGACCGGCACACCCGTTTCCTGACCGATGGCGTTATAGTAATGGTAGCCGATTTCGCTGACCTTTTCCTTGCGCGCGCCATCCCAGAAACCCGCGTTTTCAAACAGCGTGTTCTTCGGCAGCACCGACTTGTAGTAGCCGTCGCGGAACTGCACCGTGTACGGCGAGACAAACGGCGTGATGATGGCAAACAGCAGCAGGAACACAATCAGGCAGAACGCCACAACGGAGGACTTGTTCTTGCGGAAGCGCAGCCACGCGTCGCCCAGATAGCTGATGGACTTGGTCTGCAGCTTTTCGTCATGGATGCGCTCATCCTTGTGAATAAACGCAAACTTTTCCTTCGGGATTTCCGGATACAGATTCTTTTCCATCATTTCTTCGACCCCATTCTGATGCGCGGGTCAATAAACCCGTAGCTGATGTCAATGACAATGCCCGAAACCAGGCCGATTGCCGTATAGAACACGTTCAGCGCCATGAAGAAATTATAATCGCGGACATTGATGGAGTTGATGTACAGGTTGCCGATGCCGGGAATGCCGAAGATGTTTTCGATAATCATCGAGCCGCCCAGAATACCGATGAATTCACCAATAATCATCGGCAGGATGACGACCATTGCGTTGCGCAGCGCGTGACGGGAAATTGCCTGTGCCTTGGTCAGACCTTTCGTGCGCGCCAGCAGCATGTAGTCACCGGTCAGCACCTCGCTCAGCTCCGCACGGGTGTAGCGCGTCAAGCCTGCCACAACGCCGAAGCCCAGCGACAGCACTGCCGGAATCAGCGATACGAACATTGTCCAGCTGAACAGTGACCCGCCTGCCTGTGACAAACTTGCCGCCTGCAAGGGGAACCAGCCGAGCTTGAAGCACAGGAAGTACTGCACCAGGAAGGCGTACACATAGCTTGGCACCGAGATGAAGACCATGACCATGGTGGAAATGAAGTTATCCTGCCACTTGTTCTTCTTCAGCGCCGCATAGATGCCGAAAGCAAGGCCCAGCGGGATCGCAATCAGGATAGAATACAGGTTGACAAGCACCGTGTAGGGCAGCTTCTGCATCATGACGTTCCAAAC
>OHMI01000814.1_pt1 | contig 10221 bp, 8 predicted proteins | sample 1569271 | NCBI WGS metagenome assembly OHMI01 (sample SAMEA3879529, study PRJEB24766) | human gut metagenome | biome: human-associated habitat; feature: feces | place: USA | collected 1985/1987
TTCCGCTGGGTAGAGGATGCCACCGGCACCGTGAAGGAAAAGACCTATGCCGAGTATGCACAGGATATCCGCCGCGCCGCTGCCTGGTTTGCCCGGAACATCCCGGAGGTAGAGGGCAAGCGGGTGGTCCTGCTGAGCCGGAACTGCTATGAGTACGGCGTGAACACCTTTGGCGCTGTGCTGGCCGGGGCTGTTCTGGTGACGATGAACCAGAAAAAGACCTGGGACGAACTGAGCTGGGAGCTGGAGCTGGCAGAGCCTGCCCTCATCCTGAATGATGGGGTGGACTACGGCTGCCGTGAGCAGCTGGAGGCTGCGTATGGGGAGCGCCTGCGGCCGATGGATGCCTGGAAGGACACCACGCCCGGCGGGCTGGAAAAGAAGATCGACCCCAATGCCCTGATGGTCATGCTGTTTACCTCCGGCACCACCGGCCGCAGCAAGGCCGTGATGCTGGCAGAGCGGAACTTCTTTACCGTGATGCAGATGCACGTTGCCATGGGCGACCACATGCTGGACTTCAAGCACCGGCAGCTGCCCGAGGACAAAAACGATATCCTGAGCAACTTTGCCATCCTGCCCCTGTTCCATCTGGGCACCTTTATCTGCCTGTTTTCCTGGCCCTTCAAGGGCTGGGCCCTGAACCTTTGCAGTGACCTGCGGAATTTCTACCGGGATCTGGGTCTGATGCACAGCGATTCCATTGCTGTGGCCCCGGTGCTGATGGAGAGCATCTGCAAGGATGTCAAGCGCGGCCGCGCCGATAAGCTGAACGGCCTGTGGAACCCCTGCGGCAGCTCTGCCATGTTCGACAGCGAGACGCTGCTGGGTCTGGTGGAAAACGGCATGTACATCACCCAGTGCTACGGCATGACCGAGACCTGCGGCGATGGTCTGGTGAACTACGCCCAGGCAGAGCCCCATATCCGGGCGCTGGGCAAGCCGGACGGCCACTGTGAGTACAAGCTGGATGAGACCGGCGAGATCTGCATCCGGGGCGGCTGTGTGATGCTGGGCTACTATAAAGACCCCGAGGCCACTGCCGAGATCATCGACAAAGACGGCTGGCTCCACACCGGCGACCTGGCCCGTGAGGACGAGGACGGCTATTATTATATGGTGGGCCGGAAAAAGAACCTGATCATTCTGGGCACCGGCGAGAACGTCAGCCCCGAGGAGCTGGAAAGAAAGCTCAACGCCTGCCCTGAGGTGCAGGAGTGCGTGGTCAAGGAGATAGGCAAAAAGATCGGCGTGCTGATCTGCTGTGCCGAGGAGAAGCAGGCGGAGGTTCGGGCTTTTATCACCGGGCTGAACCGTACCCTGCCGCTGTACCAGCGGATCACGGCGGTGGAGTTCAGTGCCGAGCCCCTGCCCCGCAACGCCATGGGCAAGCTGCTGCGCAGGTAAGCGCGGAAATTGTAAAAAAAGCGCAAAACCGGGCGGTCGGTGTGTTGCATTTCCTCCATAAAACAGGTATTATAAAACACAGGAATGCCCCGCCCGGCTGGCTAAACCGGCCCGGTGCGTGGCATACTGAAACTGCGCCCTTGCAGGCGATAAAAAATCCCTCACGGAAAGGAAGATTTTTTGATGGAAAGAGCAGAAATCGTGTCTCAGATCCTGGCAATTCTGGAGGATGTGGCAGAGATCTCGCCCGAGGATGTCAACGAAAACAGCGTAATGATGGATGATCTGGATCTGTCCTCTATGGAGATCCTGACCGTCGTGGCCGATCTGGAAGAGACCTTTGGTCTGCGCATCCCCGAAAAGGAGCTGCGCAACTTTGTGACCATCGGCGATCTGGCCGATTATCTGGCCGAGAACGCGGGGTAATTCCGGATGAATGCAGAGCAGCGTGCGGTGTTTCAGGGCATCGTATACTATTACCGTGAAAATCAGGTCCTCTGCCGCTATCAGGCCACGCTGAAGGAGGCCGTTGACCCGGCCCTTCTGCAGCAGGCACTGGATGCGGCCCGCCCGCTGGCAGAATATTATTTCTGCCATGTGGTGTGGGAAAAGCGGGAGGCCCATCTGGAACCCAACACCGCCCCCTGCCGTGTGCGGCAGGGCAGCACCCAGCCAAAGATCCCCGAGGAGACGAACGATTATCTCTTCTCGCTGGGCTGTGAGGGGAACACGGTCTATCTGGACTGGTTCCACTTCCTGGCCGATGGCCGGGGTGGCTCGCCCTTTTTTACCCTGCTGCTCAAGCTCTACTGCAACCTGCGCTCCAACGCCGGTTTTGTGTGCGAGCCCCTTGCCTCTGACCCGCCCTACGATGTGGAACAGCTGCTGGCCCGCTACCCAGAGAGCCAGGTGGCCAACAACATGCAGAAGGACGTGCTGCAGATCCACGAAGGCACGCCCCATTTTCAGCGGCTGCGGCTGGACAGACAGAGCCTTGTGGATCTGGCGCAGAAGGAGGGCGTGAAGCCCTTCAGCGCCCTCATGGGGCTGACCTGCCAGGCAGCGCAGCGGTATCTGGAAAAGAACGATCTTGTGTACAGCTATGCCGCCGACACCCGCGCGGCGCTGGGGGTGCCGCATGCCCTGTACAACTGCATTGCGTCCTTTCAGCTGTCTCTGCAGCTGGAACCGCAGGCCCGGCTCCACAGCTTTGCAAAGCGGCTCGACCATGAGATCCGGGAAAGCCTGACCCCGGAGCGCCGCCTGTTCCGCATGACCGAACAGATGGGCTGGGTGTATCAGGTGTTCCGGCAGAAGGCCGCACTCAAGATCAAGAAGCGTGTGTTCCAGATGGGCGAGTACATCAGCGGCTTCCCGGCAGATTTCTGGGTCAGCTACATCGGCAGCCCGCTGCTGCCGCACAGCCCGGAGCTGGAAGCGTACCTGACCGATTTCCAGACCTGGGTGCTGCCGGACGGTGCGTCCCTTGCAATGGAGGTCACCAGCCTGCACGGCGTGCTGACCTGCTGCATTGAGAACAAGGTGGACAAGCCCGGCTACCTCGAGGCCCTGCGCGACGTGATGGAGCAGGAGGGCATCAGGGTGCTGGAAGCGGTACATATTTCCTGAAGCAACAATAACAGCGACCCCCCCAGTGCAGATCGCACCGGGGAGGTCGCTGTTTAGTTAGCATCCTCACCCTCTCCGTCATTGCTTGCGCAATGCCACCTCTCCCGAAGGGAGAGGCAAGACATCACAGAGGGCAGATGCTGCTAAATCTGGGATTGCCCTTGGCTCCCCCTTTGGGGGAGCTGGCAAAGCCGAAAGCTTTGACTGAGAGGGTTCGCCACTTACCCCTTTAGCTGATTCCAGCTCCGAATAACCTCCCAGCGGCTGACGGAATCCTCCGCAGACACATCCGGGGCGAGGAGCTGGTTCTCGATGGCCCATGCAAGGGCCTGCTGGACCGGGGCAGCATCGGCAGGGAGAAGAGCAGCGGGGGCCGGGGTCCCGGCGGCTTCCCACAGCAGCAGGACCAGCTCCCCGGCGTTGTTGGGGATGGCCGCACCGGCAGGCAGAACGGTGTTCAGGTACAGCTCGGTGCCGATCATGTAGCCGGTGTAGCCCAGCACGGCAGCGCCAGTACCGGCAACGCCGATCATGGCAGCCGTTTCCAGAATACCGGGGCCGTCATCTTCGATGCTGGCCTCCCGGTACTGGGCTTCCACGGTAACGGTCTTGCCGTTTTCCACCGCATTGGCCGGGATGGTAAAGCTTTCGGCGTTGTAGGCCACATTGGGGTTGCCCAGCAGGCTTTCCTCACTGATGGTCCACTGGTCGAACACCATGCCCTCCGGCACGGCATCCGGGTTCAGGGTCACTTTTGCTTCTGCATCCACCGGCACGGTGCCGCTGGTCAGCGCATCCCTTTCGCCGGTCGTAAAGCTGCCGCCCACCACTTTCAGGGTGTAGGTCTCCGGTTCCGGCTCGGGCTTGGGTTCCGGCTCGGGTTTGGGTGCCGGGTCGTTCAATCGCAGCTCAAGGTCAGCCGTAAGAGGCAGCTGTACTTCCCGTACCTTGCCGCTGCTCAGGGTCACATACAGGGTACCGGTGGGCTGACTGACCACATAAAGTTCATTGGCGGCGCTGTCCAGTGTGGTGGTATCGCCGCTGGTTTTCAGGGCCGTAATGGTTCCGTTATCAGAAACGGTAATTTTCTTGGTGCTGTTATCACAGCCATTGGGAACGTTCAGGAACACACCGTTCAGGGCGCTGCCGGTAACTTCTTTCAGGAAAATGCCGTTGGTGATGGTGGCGTTGCTGTTCACCGTAACCGGGCAGTTCACCGCCACCCTATGGGGGTTCAGGTCGGTGCTGTTAAAGTCATAGCTTTTCTCGGCGGTAGGCTCCAAAATCAGGCTGTTGTTTTCAAACTTCCAACCATCACCGGTATAATTTGCCCTGCTGCCATCCCTATCTTGTGCCACGGCCGGGTAACCGTCCTTGTCAATCACCAGCCGGGTCAGCGGGCGGATAGTTACTGTATCTGCACCATTTGTAAGCGGTGCGGTGAAGGTGACTTCATAAACTCCGCGGATATCCTCGAACTCAATCTTGAGATCACTCCCACACCAGTCGGAAAGAAGCGTAGGCGGTGCATTATCAATGGTTACATCAAGGGGTGGAAGATCGTACATAGTATCATCAAAACGATAGCTTATATCAACAGAAACGGATGCCTGATTCGGGATGATATAGCATGAATTGTGATACCCATTGACCGAAACAGAAGAAAAAACGGACGGCGTTTCTGCTGCGAGGGTATAACCTGATGCTACGGAACCGGTACTGCGAATGCTTGACATCTCTTTGAAAGTGCCGCCGTTGATCGTGCCGCCATTGTTTGTAACGGTGTACGAAGAAGCCCAATCACCAAACTGACCATTTTCAATGATGCCATCCAATTCATTGGTGACCGAAGAGAAAAAACGGCCACCGATTATTGTGCTATGGTTTGTAACAGCATCCTTAAAAATGCCGCCTTTGATAGTGCCATTGTTCGTAACAGAGGCTATAAAATTTCCATCCGTAACGGTTGCATTTTCGCCAATTACCAGGTTACAGTCGGTTGTGATGGAGTGCCCTGTGTGTATGGCAAAAAAATCATAGTTTGTTGGCGCACTGGGGCACAGGGTCAGAATTTTACAATTTTCATCGGCATCGTAAGTCCAGCCATCACCAGTGTAGATATCATGCCCGTTGACTGTTTGGTGAGGGATATTATCCAGAACAGGATAACAGTTTTGTCCGATTTTAAGTTCGCCGTTGCTGCTATCCTCCGCTGCTGCTGCGGTCAATGCCGACACGGGCAGGAATGTCAGCACCATACTGATTGCCACCAACAGGCTGAGTAGTCGTTTCTTCATAGGAGATTCCTCACTTTCCTTGCGCCGGTCTCCCGGCTGGGTAGTATGGGGGCTTATACTCTTCTACTTCCTATAATGCAAAAAATGAGAAATCCTTTCACCGGGTTGGGAATTTTTTTTTTTATCGTGTTCTTTGTTAGAAATTTTCCGGCCAGCATCAAATGCGGCTTTGACAACGGTGACCATCAACGTCAGCAAACCGATGATGACGGTCAGCAGTGCGCAAACTTCTGCTAAAGACATCCGATCGATAAAATACAATCGGAAAAATGGCTCACCCTGTCCTTGTCGGCCGGATGCTGACCTCGCCGTGCTGCAGGGCAATCTGCCTGCCGCCCTCGCGCTCCACCACCAGACGGCCCGCATCGTCAATAAAAAGGGCCTTTGCGGCATAGGTCTCGGCCCCGGTGCAGACGGTGACCCAGTGGCCCGGCACAAAACAGCGGGCCCGGTACTCGTCCAGACAGTCGAAGGCCGGGCAGAGGGAGAGCAGCTCCCGGGCAATGGCCCCGGCCAGCACCGCCCGGCTCACGGGTGCGGGGCCGCCGGGGTAAAGGCTGCCTGCCGTGCGGGCCAGCTCCTCGGGCCAATCGGCAGGGGAGGTGGTCAGGTTGAGGCCGATGCCCACCACCAGCCATTCCAGCTGGCCGCTCTCCATGTCGGTTCCGGCTTCGGTCAGGATGCCGCAGACCTTGCGGCCCTGATAGTAAAGGTCGTTCACCCATTTGATGCCCAGTTCCAGCCCGCACAGGGCCTTAACAGCCCGGGCCACGGCCACCGCTGCACTGATGGTCGCACTCTGGGCATCGGCGGCAGAGAGGGTGGGCCGCAGGATGAGGGAGAGGTAGACCCCCTTTCCGGCAGGGCTTTCAAACCGCCGCCCCAGCCGCCCGCGCCCCGCCTGCTGATGGGCCGTGAGCACCAGCGTGCCGTGGGGCGCACCGCCCAGTGCCAGCTGCTTGGCCGTCAGGTTGGAGCTTTGCAGCGTGTCGTAGATGTGGATGGGAGCGGGGTAGGGGCCCACTGCTTCGGTGCAGAAGGGGTCGCCGCCTGCCAGCCGGTAGCCCCGGCGCGGGGCGGAATCCAGCGCGTATCCCTGGGCCAAAAGCGCCTGTGCCGCCTTGTGGACAGCCGCGCGGCTCACGCCCAGCGCTTCGGCCAGCTGCTGGCCTGAGATATAGGCTCCCTCTGCCGCCGAAAGCGCCTGCAGCAGGGCCTGTTTGGTGCTTCCCCCCATGGAAAACGCCTCCTTCTTATAGTATAATAACAGTATAGCATAACTTGAAGTTTTGCAAAAGAAGAACCTCTCAGGCGCTTTGCGCCAATGACGGGTTGCGGCTCCCAGCATCCACTTCGTGCAATGCACTTGTGGATTGCTGGCCGCGGCCCCAACAACTCCTCCCTGTTTCCGCCACTGGCGGCGGTCGTTGTTGTTGCCCCTGATAGGGGAGCCAAGCAGCGCTTCCTGCCTCTCCTACCAGGAGAGGTGGCATTGCGCAGCAATGACGGAGAGGTTTATCCGTTTTTATTTTTCAAAATTTTTGCAGGAAAACCGCGCTCTGTTTCGTATTCAATTACAGAGCGGCAGGAAAGGAGGGATGCGGACCGTTGACAACACTGGAATTCAATGCGCTGGTGCGGCAGTATCAGGGGCTGGTCTACACGGTCTGCCACCAGCTGGTGCCGGACGAGGGCGATGCCCAGGATCTGGCACAGGAGACTTTTCTGGCCGCATGGCGGGCCATTGACCGCTGCCCGCCCGGGTACGAAAAGCAGTGGCTGGCGCGTATCGCTTCCAACAAAGCCAAGGACTACCTGCGCAGTGCGTGGGTGCGCCGGGTGAACACCCCGGGAGATGATATCCTTGCACTGGAAGGCGCGCCGCCCGACTCCGACCCGGAGCAGCAGGTGCTGGATGCCATGAGCGAGGAGACTCTGACCGGGAAGATCCTGGGGATGCGGGAGCCGTACCGCACCCCCTGCCGCCTGATGCTGCTGGAGGGCCGCACCGCCGCCGAGGCGGCAGCCCTCTGCGGCAGGCCCCAAAAGACGGTGGAGGCGCAGATCTACCGGGCAAAGAAAATGCTGGCGGAACAGATCCGTCAGGAAAGGAGGAGCGAAGATGGAATTGTTTCGTGAAGATGGCTGCATGACCGACGCGGGCTTCCGGGCCATGATGGACGGCCAGCTGGATGAGCTGGGCAGGCTGGAAGCCGCCGAACATCTCTCTTATTGTGACCAGTGCATGGACCGTTACACGGCCCTTTTGACCGCCGATGCACTGGAAAAACCGCCAAAGAGTGTGCAGGGCGCGGTGATGGGCACGATTTGGGCCCGCCTGATGCAGAATACCTATGGCAGGGCTGCCGTGGCCGGTGTGGCCGCTGTGCTGGCCCTGACCCTGTGGCGGAGCGGGGCGCTGCAGCAGATCATCCAGTATGGTGCCGGGCGGGAGACCGTGCTGGAGACCGACCAGAGCCAGCTCTGGGAACCCGGCCGGAATGACCCGGCCCCGGAGAACACCCCGCAATACCGCCCCATTGAGGACGACCGGCCGCAGGCCGCGCCGGAACAGCTGGGGAGACCCATGGAGACAAAACAGGACCGCCGCTATGCCGGCGAAGGCTCCTCTTTGCTCCACAAGCTGCTCACGAATGTGACCGATAAGATCGCGGGCAATACCCAGAATACAGAGAAATGAGGGAACGATTATGAAGAAAAATGGCATCCTGACCCTGCTGTTCGCCTTTATCCCGGGCGCGGGCCAGATGTATCAGGGATATATGAAGCGCGGTCTTTCGCTGATGCTGATGGCGGCTGCCATCAGCATGGCAGCCATGCTGATCCCACCCATCGCGTTTGCGCTGCTGGTGGTGTTCATGTACAGCTTTTTCGACACCTTCAACCTGCGTGCCCAGATCAGCATGGGCACCGCCCCGGAGGACGATTATCTGGTCCACTTCGACCCGCAGGACAAGCGCCTTGCCCGGATGATGATGGACAGCCACAAGCTGGTGGGCTGGTGCCTGATCGCCATCGGTGCGCTGATCGCCTACGAGCAGATCATTATGAACACGCTGGGCGATATCCTGTGGCGCTGGGGCCAGAAAGCTCCGGTGTGGCGGGCCATCTATCTGGTGATGGATCAACTGCCCGAGGTGGTGCTCTGCGTGGCACTGATCCTGTGCGGCATCTGGCTGGTGCGTGGGCCCAGGGCAAAGAAGGCTGCCCCGGAAGCTGCACCGGAGGAAACCGATTTTCAGGAGTATCAGCCTGAAAAGAAGATGCCCAGCCTGCTGGATCACTTTGCCCGCAAGGCAGAGCCGGATACGACCGGTGAGGTGACCCTTGACCCGGAGGATGAAGACGATGGACGAGAAGAATAACACAACAGAGCGCCCGGCCCCCAAAGCCCCGGAGAGCGCCCCGGTGCGCCGGGTGGGCACCCTGACACTGGGAGTCTGCCTGATCGTCTGCGGCGTGCTGTTCCTCTGCTATTTCTTTGTGCCGCATTTCAACTGGGAGCTTGCGCTGAAGATCGCTCCGGCGGCAGGGCTGATCCTGCTGGGGTGCGAGGTGCTGTATTTTGCCGCAAGGCCCCAGCGCTGGAAGTACGATTTCCTCTCGGTGTTCCTCTGCATCGTGCTGATGGTCAGCGCCTTTGGCGGGGCCTGCCTGATGGCAGCCTTTGATTTTGCCCTGCACCGGGAGGAGTTCTGGATCGAATACGATGCCCGGCAGGAGCGGGGCCTGAATGATGCGGAAAGCGACCGCCTGCGCCTTGATCTGGACGATGGCACCGGCCCGGACCTCGATGAGGAAAATGAGGACAGCAGCGCGGCCTCCCACACGGAAGTGTGAACCATACAAAAAACATATCACAGCAATACAAAAGATACCTTTTACAGGGGGCACCTGTCCGGGTATACTGAATGTGCACCCGGACGATGGGTGCTCGAAGAAAAAAGTGTAAAAGCGAACCGCCATGGCATCTGTCACCATGGCGGTTCGCTTTTTGCTGTATCGTGTATTACTTGCGGGCGATCATCTCGGTGTAGGCCAGCACCAGGGGGCCTACACCCTTGGCATCGTTGCAGACCACAGGCTCACTGAAGTAGTAGGCCAGGGAGCCGTCGCGGTGGTCCTTGCCGCCCAGACCTGCCACCAGACAGATGCCATCCAGCTGTAAGCTGCCGTCCGGGTTCTTGGAGAGGTACCTGTCACAGGTGCCGTAGAAGGCTTTCTCAGCCCAGGCAGCCATCCGCTTGGGCAGGTAGCCCAGGCGCACGCCCTTGAGCACCGCATAGGCGAACAGGGCAGTGCCGCTGGTCTCAAGGTAGTTGCCCTCCACGCCGGGGTGATCCATCACCTGCCAGAACATGCCGGTCTCCTCGTCCTGGAACTTGTGCACATCCTCAATGGTCTGGCGGAGCTGTGCCATGATGCCACGGTACTCGTTGTACAGCTGCTCGTCCATCCGCTCCAGCACATCCACCATGGCCACCATGAACCAGCCCATGGCCCGCAGCCAGAAGTTGGGGCTGCAGCCGGTCACGGGGTCAGCCCAGTACATTTGGCGGCTCTCGTCGTAGCCGTGGTAGTACAGGCCGGTCTTTTCGTCCCGCATGTGCTTTTTGATGTTCATAAACTGCTTGTAGCTGTCAATGCAGCCCTGCATCTTGTTGTAGCGGGTCTCGTACTCCATGTAGAAGGGCTGGGCCATGTAGGTGCCGTCCAGCCAGACCTGCCAGGGGTAGATATCCTTGTGCCAGAAGTTGCCCTCCTTGGTGCGGGGCTGGGTGAGCAGCTGGCTGCGGATGGTGTCAATGGCCCGGCGGTACTTCTCATCCCCGAAGATGTCGTACAGGGTGAACAGGTTCTTGCCCTG
>OHMI01000818.1_pt1 | contig 10171 bp, 9 predicted proteins | sample 1569271 | NCBI WGS metagenome assembly OHMI01 (sample SAMEA3879529, study PRJEB24766) | human gut metagenome | biome: human-associated habitat; feature: feces | place: USA | collected 1985/1987
TTCTCGGCCACGATGTATCCGTCCAGTCCTTCTATCACCACCTGCTGTTCGTCCTGGGTATGTACGATGCAGTTCTGGCAGTCGAACATCCGGATATCGTTACCTACCGCCGTGTTGTGCTGTTCGTCCGGAGCCAGCAGCGTGTGCAGCGAACCCCAGCTTCCCAGGTCGCTCCATCCGAAGTCCGCCGGCAGTACGTAGATGTCTTTGGCTTTCTCCATCACCGCGTAGTCGATGGAAATCTTTTCGCAGGTCGGGAAGAGCCGTTTCAGTTCCTCCGCCTCTTTCTCCGTGTACAGGCTCGGAGCCAGTTCGTCCATTACCCCGGCTATCTGCGGTGCGTGGTTCCGCAGGGCAGTAGTGATTGTTTCCACGTTCCAGACAAAAATACCCGCGTTCCACAGGTAATTTCCTGCCGCCAGGTATTGCCGGGCTGTTTCCAGGTCCGGTTTCTCCCGGAAAGAGTCTACCCGGTGTATTTCTCCGCTTTCCAGTTTCTCTCCCGCACAGATGTATCCGTATCCCGTTTCCGGCCGGGTAGGGCATATCCCCAGGGTAACGATGCTGCTTGAGTGTTCCGTAAAGGCCAATGCCTGCCGGATGTCGTTCCTGAACTTTTCTGTGTCAATCACCAGCGCGTCCGAAGGAGTTACCACGATGTTTGCTTCGGCATCCTGCTGTCTGATTTTCCAGCTGGCATAAGCTATGCACGGAGCCGTATTCCGGGCCTCCGGTTCGGTCAGGATGTGCTGTTCCGGAATGTTCGGAAGCTGTTCCTGTACGATTCCCTTGTATTTCTCCGAGGTTACCACCCAGAAGTTTTCAGGAGGGCAGATACCGTCGAATCGGTCTACGGTAAGCTGTATCAGCGATTTGCCTACCCCCATTACGTCGATAAACTGTTTCGGGTAAGAGGGCGTACTCATGGGCCAGAACCGGCTGCCGATTCCACCCGCCATGATGACGATGTGATGATGTTTCATGATGTTTATGGTAGATAGAAGTTCATTTATTTCTAGTCCCCCAGATTTGTAATCTGGGGGATATATAAGTTCAAATAATCAGCGTTAGCCCTGTAAGCGGTTGGCCGACAGCTTGAGCCAGTTGGATAATTTGATCCGGTGCCACCTCCGCTGGAAGAAAGCCCGGATGAAGAACAGGAAAGACCAGACCGCTTCCGAAGGGGCCAGGCTGAGTACCCGCAGAAACTTGTGTACCCGTTTCTTAACCTTGTTCGCCAGGTTCCGTTTGTCCCCCCGTCGGTCATAGAATCCGAAGTTCCCCCCTTCCAGTATCTCCTCCAGCAGCAGCTTCCCCTTCTTTTCGTCCGGTGGACAGAGCAGATATTCCGGTTCCAGGGCGAATACCGTCTGCAGCACGTACATCACCGCTCCCGCAAATCCCTCCATGTTCAGCCGGCGTAGGGTCTGCAGGGTCTCTTCCTTTTCTGCCGGGGGCATCCCTTTGCGCAGCACCAGGGCGTAGTCCGTCAGTTGCCGCAAGCCGATGCCTTCGTCGAACAGGTGACGCATGATGTGCTGCAATACATACACCCGGTTGAAGGTGTCTGTCGCTACGGCTACCGGTCGTCCGGTTCCTTCCAGCGATATCCGGTTACCGGCACAGGCTTTCCGGTGCTTCCGGCAGAAAGCCAGCAGCCGTCGGTTTGTCACCGGGTTGAACATGAGTGAAGGCTGGAAGTGCAGTTCCACTGCAGTTTCTTCAAATAAGGGGAGGTGAGTGTGGAAGGGATGACTTCTTTTATCCGGAAATCTGGTATGGCCATATTTCCGGAGCACATCCGGTTCCGCGTCCGGCCATACATCGATGTCTCCCGGCATCCGGTGCAGTGGGTTGGGGTAGTATCGGGCAATGCCCTGTCCTTTCAGTATCGTGCAGGCATAGCCTTCCGCTTGCAGGAACTCGCTTACCTGCACGGCTTCCCCGTTCAGCCGCCGGTTCAGCTGTTCTATCCGCAGCAGTTGCTGTATCCCTTTCAGCTTGATGGGGGCGGGGGGCAGGTATTCTGCGGGGAGTTTCAGAATCCCGTCCATCACGATGCCGGTTACCGCCTGCTTCCGGGCCAGGGTCAGCAGTTCCTTCCAGGTACTTTCCGGCAATGGAGTTTCCAGGTGCAGAGATTCTCGTGTTCCGATGCCCAGTTGTATCAGTTTGAAAAAGAAAGATAGGAGTGTTTCATTCATATGTGTCTGTCAATGATTTTATGAGCGATGTCATTCAGATCATCTTCTATGTTTGCAAGGTATTTTTTGTATGCCTTTTCCCAATTGTAGTATTTGTAACCGACAATGCCTAAAGGTATCAGTATAAGGTTTACTAACTGATAAGTAATCAGTAGCAGACGGATAAGCTGTTGGTTCTGTTCCCAGAATTCAGGAGAGTTACTCACTGGGTACAATGCATACAACAGCCCCCCTATGAGAGAGCTGATGAATACACCTGCTGCATGGATAAGAATGAACCGCCTGTTGCAGTCCAGGCTTATATAGAATTTGTCACACATTCCCATCATGTAGAATATCAGCAGCAACAGTAACATTCTCCACCAGATAGCCTGGAAAGGAATCAGAAAATACAGCGCAATGATGATGACCTGGGTAAATAGCAGATTAAGAATCCTGTAATCTATTCTTTTAGGGGACTTTATGTGCCGATGCATCGTCTTGTGTCTCTCTTTACCAATCAGAAGACAATATTTACGCCATAGCGCCGCTGTAAATGCAAAAGATAATGTCAGATAGTAGACAGTGAATCCTATAGCGAATTCGTTCGGTACGAAGAATGGGTCTATCAGCATAAAGACAAGTCCCCACAGGAATGTATAAAGAGCTACAAGTTGGGGTATCTTTTGCTTGTAGATGCTTTTACTGTTTTTGTCCAGAGTCAGTCTTGCCTGTGTTTCACCTAGCCAAAGCTTGCTGGTAGAGATTTGATAATATTCAAGTTCTTCTTGTGTTCCGGCCTGTTCTATTTGGTGTTCATTGGCTTTCTGTGAATTTTCCAGTTCCCGTTTCCATTGTTTCAGGTATTTTTTTGATTCCTTTACCAGGTACTTTATCAACGATGTAAAATAGTTTCCTTCCTGATAGAACAGTTGCAGGACAGCCAGTGTAACCAGCACCCCGAAGAAAGTTTGTGTCTTGTCCAGCATTTATCTTATGATGTATGGATTTACCATGTTTTTCTTGCACGTCTCAAAGATTTCATTCAGCAGCATACAGCTGTCTCTCACTGTCTGGTCTGTACCTGTGATTCTAATCCGTCCTTTTTTGCTTTTGTCTTCCAGTTCACGCCGGTAAATGTTGTTGTCGCCTACCATGAAATGGAAGTCAAATTTCGGGTTATGTTCTTTCAGTATGTAAAGTCTGAAATTATTTTTCCCCCATATGTCTGTCAATTCTTTTTCAGGTTCAGATATGCTTATTTCCCGCTCACTGATGATTTCTATGCTGTTTCTTTCATTGGAAAGAAACTTCCCAAGCAATGCCCGGAATTGGGTATATAATTTTTCTACTGCATTCTTTGTGCCTATTTCTTCCAGCTTTCTTTTTCCTTTCTTTGTAAACAGTCGTGCTTCTCCGCAATAGATTTTTATTTGACTACATTTCTGAAGCATGAAGTTTAAGACACAATAGGTATTCATGATGTTGTCATTCTGAATAACGATAGAGCTGTTGTTGTTCCAAGCATTCTCCAGTTGTTCGTTGAAGTTGTCAGTATCTTCTTCGTTGAATAGAGTCTTGTTTTCTGCCATAGGGGGTATTGCTGCTTTTTTGTTCATGGTATTTTGCAATGTTATCATTTAATCTGTTTATTTCCAAATATTTTTGTAGGTTTATTCCTTTCAGATGGATTTTTCAGATAAATGTACTTCTTATAGACTGTTTCATGATGTTATACTGCCGATAGAAGAGATTGCCAATTTCTTTGGGGCATCTTACATTTCGGGTGATAGTGAGAAAGATTCAATCGGCTCCTATCGGGTCGGAGAAAAACCGCAAAAAGTGCCCGCACTTCCGTTGCTTGGAGCGCAGACACTTTCTACCGTCTCGGTTTACAAAGCTACAGTAGTCCAGTGAACTACTCCCGTTTTTAGCTTTTAATTTTTAACTATTAACTTTTAACTAAATTCAGTCCCTCCGGAAAATATCACGGGTATACACCTTTTCTTTCACATCGTCCAGGCACGTGTCGTAGCGGTTGGCGATGATGGCCTGTGATTGCTGCTTGAAAGCTGTCAGGTCATTCACTACCTTCGATCCGAAGAACGAGCTACCGTCCTCCAGCGTCGGTTCGTAGATGATGACGGTGGCACCTTTGGCTTTGATTCGCTTCATTACGCCCTGGATGCTGCTTTGGCGGAAGTTGTCGCTGTTCGATTTCATTGTTAGGCGGTATACAACATCCACTATGTTATGAATAAATTCTTGTATATTTCTGATATATGTCAAACACGTCCTGCGCTATATTGTCCCAGTTGTATTTAGACATATCATATTTAATAGGAAGATAGGGATTCTCAATATTCTTTTGAAGCTTTTCAGCTAATTCGTTTATATTTCCTACTTTGAAATATACATCTTTGTTTAAACCTACCTCTAGGTTAGCAGGTATATCACTTACGATGACAGGTAAATGATAACTCATGGCTTCTAACAGTGCGATGGGAAGTCCTTCATGTGACGATGGTAATACAAAACAACGTGTATGTGTAAGTAAGGAGTGTAATTTTTTCCCTTTGATAAATCCGGTAAGTATGACTCCATGTTCTCTAGCTGTTCTTTTTAAATTTCTGGAATAATCATCTTCGAAATCTGTATCACCCGCTAATACAAGTTTGCATCCTTGAGCGTTTATTTTGGAGAAAGCTTCTACCAAATGATGAAGGTTCTTTTCAGGTACAAAACGACACATACCCAGGATATATTTGCCTTTTTCAATCCCTAATTCATCAAAATACTCCGGATAGTCACATATTTCAGGTTCTGGTACTCCATTGTAGATAAGATGGCAATCTTTTCGGTGATATTTACGTACAAGGATGTCATTGATTACATTTGAAATGACTATCACATCATTGGCAAACATGGTTCCCATTCGTTCTCCTAGTTTCAGCATTGTTTTTGCTGCAAATCCCCACTTGTCACGGTCATAGTCAGGACCATGATGTGTAAAAACCACTTTCATTCCAAGTAATCTTGCCAGTGGAGTAAGTAGGGCGGGGCCTATAGCGTGAATATGAACGATATCGGCTCCTAATGCTTTTGCCTTTAATATAGCTTTGAATGTATGAATGATAGCTTCGAATGATTTTTTCTTGGGAGTATCGATATCCAATAATTTCACTCCTTTCCATTCGGAAAGCGTATCATGCACATAACTTTGCCTGCGTATTACTGTCGTGTCAATACCTTTGGCCGCAATGCGAGGAAAAAGTTCTTCGCAATGCGTTTCTACCCCTCCCATTATATTAGGTATTCCACGTGTTCCGGTTACAACAAGTTTCATCTTTTATCTAATGATTATCTGTCGAAATTCAAATCACCTTGCTGAGGATCTTGTCCTACATCGCAATACTTAAAGTCCAGACAAGCTGGTTTGCCTTGCATAGAGCGAAGCTTGTTTTTTAAGGCCCATTTCAGCGGATATTTGATATATTTGTGCATTACGGGACTTGCTGTACCAACCATCCAACAGTTTTTCGGACATTTGCGTACTTTTTCTCGTACTTTAGCTGCCTGTTCACTGTTCCAAATTGTCATGAAGTCAGCATCGTGGATATTGCCCATACTCCAAGATTTCGGTGTGTCACTTTCCGCTGGCTTCAATTTATCATTGGATACATTGTTGGGATCGGCTGCTAATTTTTCATTATATTCGGCTACAGTCATGTCGTCACCATCCAGTTTCAGCTTGTTTTCTTTATGTTTGTCATCCATACGAGTTTCAAGACCGTTGCAAGGCATAACCTCTCCCCATGGATCTATGAAGAAATTAGCTGTACCAGCTTCGCAAGGTAGCATACGTTTACGTCCTTCTATATAATTAATAAGTCCCATGTTGAACCAGGCACGGAACCAACTTTTAGGACTCTTTTCTTTCAACTGCCATTCTATGAGTTGCCTGAAGTTTCCGCACACCTCATCATGATTGGTGATAACGTTGTCTCCCTTATGAAAATAATAAGAATTGTGGAATGCGGCTGTCGCAAACTCCAATCCCATAGATAGAGAGAGTTGATAGAGTTTAAGCATGTCTCCCGAGTTATAGTTGCTCACAGTACAACCAAAACCAATATCCTTCAACCCCATATTCTGAAGAGTCTTCAATGTTTGGATAGCTTTGTCAAAAGTACCTTGACGACCTCTTAGCTCATCATTCTTCTCTGCAAGTCCTTCAATAGATATGCGAATACCAATGTTAGGAAATTTTTTAGCTAAAGCTATTACTCGTTCATTAAACCATCCGGAAGTAGAAATTACGATACGGTCAGTATGCTTGTAACATTCTTCTACGATTTCATCTAAATCTTCACGGATAAAAGGTTCTCCACCAGTTAAATTGATAAATTTCAGTTTAGGTAGTGATCTTAAATCAGCAGCTTTGATTTCCTCCTTTTTGTTTGTCGGATTTTTCCAGATGTTACACATTACGCATCGCATGGGACAGCGATAAGTTAAGATGATGCTTGCATCTGTAGGACAAGGAATGTTTTTGTTAGCCATAATATATTATTTTTTGTAGATTTCTAAGATTTGATTATAATAGTTTTCTGCGTTATATTTCATTTGTGATTGCTGTGCAATTTGTGCATAATTGAAACTGTGTTTCCACATCGCTTCTATTTTCTGAACTAAATCAGCCGTATTTTTACTTTCAAATGTCATTCCGGTTATTTCATTTTCTATTAGTTCGGGGATGCCACCTATGTCTGCTCCTAATACAGGAGTACCTAAGCACTGGGCTTCAATCACAGATAGTGGATTGTTTTCATACCATTCAGAGGGGATGACTGAAAAACGGGCTTCTCCAACCAATTCTTTTATTTCATTCCATTGTTTGAAACCTACGAATTCAATATTAGAATTAGCAATACCTTTTAGTTCTTCTAAAAGTGGTCCTCCACCGATAATTTTAAGTTTGTAAGGCAACTTATTGGCAGCATCAATTAATGTTTTGACTCCTTTTTCATGAGATAGGCGTCCAATGAAGCAATAATAGTCTCCTTTCTCAAAGTGCTGTCGTTGACATTTCGTTATATCAATGAAATTACATAAAGGCACTAGCTTTTTCTGATTAAAACCGCCTTGAGCCATTTTTTGTGCCATAAACTTGCTGGGACATATGAAAATGTTTGTGCAGGTTTCAAGTCTTTTCATGTTCCATTTTATAGCTTCTTGATAACCAATCAATGATGCCAAGGTAGAACCCTTCATGCATTTGTATGTTTTGCAGAAAGTCTTATCACCATTGAAACATGTTTCACAAACATTCTTTCCGCCACGAAGACAATCATATCTGGGGCATAGCAGTTTGTAATCATGCAATGTCCATATTACTTTGATTCCTCGCTTATGGGCTAATTCAGCAATGACAGGTGATAATTGGGTGTGTATGTTATTCAGATGGACTACATCAGGTTTAAAATCGTTCAATAATTTGTTGAATTTATTTTTTACTTCTTTTGAGCCAAATGGGCGTGTAAATGCCATTAACTTACTCATGTTGGTAGGGAAATATTTTTTCCAAGGTGTTTCCTGATTTTCCGGATAGTCCATGGCGAACACTGCCACATCATGTCCATGAGCTTTTAATAATTGCTCTAGATTGAGCATATATATGCAATCACCGCCACGGCGGTAGTAGAATTTGTTGGCTAGTAGAATCTTCATTTGTATATTTAGTTTCTAGTGCAAAGTTTTTTTAATATGTTTAATGACTTGATTCGTTCTTGTTCAAGAATTGCATTTACATTGGAGTAATCAATTCTTTTTTTATAGATGGAAAAATCATTATAATCTGTTATTATTCGGTCTTCAAGTCCTGTCAATCTCAATATACTTTGATTACGACTACTTGTATTATTATTGGGTAATATTTCGATGAATTGCCTGTTGAAGTTGATTGCAAATGCTGTTCCATGAAATGAATCAGTGATGAAATACGAACAATTCTTTATGTATGAAAGGAAATCTCCTAAATCCGGTAAATATAAGAATTTTCCTCCTCTTTTGAATTGATGGAAAGTAGGAGAAACACGATATAACGGAAGTCCGACATGGCTTGCAAATTTTATTGCATAATCGCTTAGTACAGGGTTATTATGCAATTGATAAACTAATACGTATTTTCCCTTTATGTTGTTTTTCTCAGAGGTATAAGTGTCCCATTCCTTTCCTGTCAGTAATAGAGTTGGATCTAGAACTTGTCCTATGCAGTTTATGTTGATTTCATTTAGTAACTGTACAGCAGAGTCTTCTCTCACAGCAATATTGTCGTATGTTGATAATAACCTTTTGTATTCCATAATGATAGATGACGTAAAATCTGTTCTACCAAAACTGGCTGCATAGGCTACTTTCTTTCCTTCCTTAACAAAGGATAAAAAATAAGCTTCATCGTGTTTGCCGTTTAATGTTGGTCCCCAAACCTGATCACTACCGGTCATAAAGATATCTGCAGTCAACTGAGAAAGTTCTTGTATGTTCGCAAAGCGTTTAGTCTGTTTTAAATACTTTGAACGCATAATATTAAACTTTTTTTCAGCGTTGTATTCTTCAGGAAATCTTAATAAGACATATAAAAGACGCCTCAAAAAGTTATTGCTCCATTTTTTTTTATTTTTTAAAGGCGTAAGAATTGCTTTTAATCCTCTTTCGTCATTGCGAATATAATTGATTATTTCACATTTATGTCCTAGCCATTCTATTGTTTTTATTGTTGCAATAGATTGCAATAGGGAACCATAATTGGAAGGAGCATGACGGGTAATTACTTTTACATCCATTAGTCCAATATTTTGTTTCTAAAATCCGGGAGTTTACAGAGTATACGGTAAAATAAAATTGGCATTCGTGGCATTTTTTCAGCAATGTGTTGTAATAATCTTCGCTGTTTTATTTCTGCTTTACCTGCTTTCACTAATTTATCTTTAGTAGTTTCTCCTCTAAAAAAAGGGACAAGCTGTTGTTTTCGCCATACGTCTTTTAATGAAAGTGCAGGTTCAACCTCTTTAAAACTCTTTTCTTCTAATATTAAATTAGGGATGTTTTTTAATAATTCAAATCCTTTCTCAGAATGTACAGTTATTAAAGTTTCTCCCCATTCATTTTCAGGTCTGATAGTCCAAGGATCCATCAATGAGATGTCGGCTCCTGCTTCTATGCCAAAAGAATCACCACAAATATCACAACCTGGTACTGTCCATAAGCGTCTGCCAAATGGAAGCTGAGCTGCTCTATTCCAAGACAGTTTAGCTTTGTTTATTTTTACAATCCCTGGCCATCCATCTCCTCGATAACAAGCAGAAAACTTTAAATCTACAGGTATTTTAGTGCCTGTAATTTTAGCAAAAAATTTCGTGGAATCCAGTGTTTTTTGTTGTTTACAAAAAATACATACTGTAAAGAGTTCTTCGCATTTATTTTTTACTATTTCTGTTAATGCTCTGAGTTGGCAGGAAGTACCCACAATCATTAACCGTTTACATTTTTTTATTTTATTTATTTCTGTACATGACATTACACTGTGATACACAGAATTAGGTATAGAATCATAAGTTGGTATGTTGTCTCTTGTGTAGAATTCTCCCTGCGCATAAGGATATATATTCGTTTTTTTTAAACTATATACGCCATCCACATAGCCACTCTTTAAACTTTCTATAATTAAAGTCTTGCATACACCTCCAGAAGAAGATGATCTTTGAATAGCTGTATCTGAATTATAACCTAAATAGTATAATTTGTTAGAGAAGTCTTTGAAATAATCATTGAAATTGCTCTTCTTATTAGCTGGACAATATCTTACACATTTCTTACAGAAAATACATTCTTCTTGGTTTATTATAACTTCGTGTGTCCCGTTTTCTAAATATTTGAGAGATATAGCTTTTTTAGGACAAATGGCTTTGCATATACCGCATTGTTGA
>OHMI01000823.1_pt1 | contig 10096 bp, 11 predicted proteins | sample 1569271 | NCBI WGS metagenome assembly OHMI01 (sample SAMEA3879529, study PRJEB24766) | human gut metagenome | biome: human-associated habitat; feature: feces | place: USA | collected 1985/1987
ATTGGGATTTATCTTTGATGGAAGGGATAACTGATTATTATTGGAATTTGGAGTATAATTTGAATCTAAAATATCATAAATATTTCCATTACATGTGGATATAAATCATGCCCCTTGAATCCTGAATTCATTCGGAGTGATTCCTACTATACGTTTGAACATACGGCTCATGTGTTGTGGATATTGGAATCCGAGACTGTAAGCTATCTCGCTCATAGGTTTAGATGTAGAGAGCAGCAACTCCTTTGCTCGACCTATTAGCTTGTCCTGAATATATTCTGTGACAGTCTTTCCCGTCTGCTTGCTGATCATATCTCCAAAATAATTGGGTGAAAGAAAGACCTTGTCTGCAAAGTATTTTACGCTTGGCAGACCATTCTCTTGAGGAGCCTTACCATCAAAATATTCATCAAGCAGACGTTCAAACCGAACAACCACATCCTTATTGGATGCCTCACGAGTAGTAAATTGACGTTCATAGAAGCGCATACAATAATCGAGCAATAATCCGATATTGGCCGTTATCAATCTACGGGTGTGTTTGTCGATATTATGCTCCAGTTCGGCTTCAATCTTATGGAAACAATCCATAATAGTCTCGCGTTCTGTTTCAGACAAATGGAGGGCTTCACGTGTCTCGTATGAGAAGAAAGAATATTTCTTGATTTCTTGTCCCAACATTGTTCCGCGAATAAAATCAGGATGAAATAACACACCATGAGCCGTTGGCCTGATACCTTTTAACATTTCTGTCGCAGCAACCTGTCCCGGAGCGAAACAGACAATGGTTCCTTCCTTATAATCGTAAGGCTGACGGCCATAGGTAATATCCCCACATTTCGTATCCTTCAGAAAAAGGGCGTACACTCCATAATTTATTTTAAACTGTTCCGGCCATACGGTTGCTTTTGACAGATCAATAACAGCAACCATTGGGTGCAAGGTCTCCAGTCCAAACAGCTTGTTGTACTTATCAATGCTATCCAGTTTAATCAGTTCTTCCATATCGCAAAGTATTATTGTCGTTTTTGCAAATATAATGTTTCTATTTTTAATATTTATCCTCTTTGTTACAGTATCCATGATTAGGGTATAAATATCGGGAAATTGTATACAACCCTCCTATGTGAATCAGGCTAATTTTGCATAAGTCATTAAAATGCAGTTTTATGGATACAGAAAAGGATATGTCTCGTAGGGCCTTTTTGAAGGATTCGATTTTCTGGATGATGACTTCCGATCAGATACGTCAGTGTGTTGATTTGGGAGCATACATCGAATATTGCTATCTGCCATGCCTATGGGGAGAAAATAGCGGAATGCCTCAATATGAACGTCAGTCTACCGGGACATTCGCAGATCTTGTTCGTGTATCTTCTGATAGAGGTTTTATTTCTACAGATTTAGGCCAGTCAGTTATGCCTCACCCAATAGCAGGAATGAAACAATGTATTAAAGATTTGGATAAAGCCGGTTTTACAACAACGGAAATCAATAGGTTGGTACGGGATAATCCCGCTATGTTAATCGGTTTGAATGATTAAAATGAATATATTATGGATAGAAGAGATTTTTTCAAGCGGACAGGTCTGACATTAGCGGCCGGTGCTCTGTTAGGGCCAAGAGTATTGGCTGATGAGGCAGAAAAGAGGGTTGTTCAAGAAGAATTGTCAGGCAAAATTTTGAATTATAATCCAAGGATGCAGTATCGTCCAATGGGACGTACCGGAGTTGATGTTTCCGCATTGGGGTTTGGTATGCTCCGATTGCCGATGCAAGCAAACGGAAGTGTGGATTTTGACCAAAGTGTGGCCATGGTACGTCGGGCAATTGAAGGTGGTGTAAACTATATTGATACTGGGCGTGTCTACCTGAACGGACAGAGTGAACAGGCTGTCGGAAAGGCACTCGCGGGAGGATGGCGTGACCGTGTCTATGTCACCTCCAAATCTCCGTGGTGGGCCATGGAACGGCCGGAGGATTTTGAGAAGTTCTTTGATGAGTCGCGCCGTGCCATCGGAACGGATGTCATTGACTTCTACCACATCCACATGATCATGCATCGAGGCTTGAACGAGAAGGTGGTTCCTTATAAACTGATTGAGAAAATGGAGAAACTAAAGGCTGACGGAAAAATCCGTTTCATGGGATTCTCGTTCCATGACCGCCTCCAGCTTTTTAAAAAGGTGGTCGAGGCATCATCAGCTTGGGATTTCTGCCTGATTCAACATAACTATCTCGATTATGAATACGAAGCTGGCGTATTAGGTCCGAAGTACGCGGCAGCGAACGGTATGGGTGTTGCCGTAATGAAGCCTGTACGTACCGGATTTTTGGCCAATCTTCCCCAGTCAATGCGTGATGCACTTCGTTCTACCGGAGTAGAAAAGCCGGATGTGGAATGGGCTCTCGACTACCTGTGGGATATTCCAGAAGTGAGTGTAGCGGTCAGCGGGATGAATTCCATGGCCGATGTGGAGGCCAACTTGAAATATGCTTCCAAAGCACGGCCCAACATGTTGACACCCGATGAACGGGAGGCTTTGGGTGCGACCATCCGTGCATTTCGAGAGACCCCGGGACATATTGACTGTACAGGATGTTATCAGTGTATTCCTTGTCCACATAATGTAGCCATCGGATACATTTTCGCGTATGTGTACAATAATTATCTGGTACATAAGGATATGAAACGAGCTATGTCGGACTATACGATTGCCATGTCTCCCATTCAAAGAGGAGCACCGGCTTCGGCCTGTGTTAATTGTGGGGCTTGTCTGGAGAAATGTCCGCAAGGGTTGGATATTCCCAACCTGCTGGCTCGTGTTAAAGAAACTATGGGAAAATAATTACAAATAATTCACATTAAAACTACATTTCAATGAAAAAGCTAATATCATTTTTAGTTATCATGTCCTGTGTTTGCACTTTACAGGCAAAAACACTGATTGTTTATTACAGTTACACAAACAATGTTCATAGGATAGTCAGTGACTTACAGACACAAATACAGGCTGATGTTTTGCGTATAGAACCTGCAGAAGAAGGGTTGGATTATGCTGCAAACAATTATGCTCTTGGCAGTGCGTTGATTGCTGCCATTAGAAATGATTCTGCCAATCCGGATTCATATCCGGCAATTAAGACCTCAATCAACAATCTTGATGAATATGATACCATAATTATAGGTGCTCCTTTATGGTGGAGCAATATGGCTGCACCTTTGCAGACATTTTTGTTTACTTACGGTTCTCAGATGGCAGGCAAACGTATTGGTCTTATTGTATCCAGCGCCAGTAGCGGCATCAGCGGTGTAGAAGCTGATGCAAAACGCCTTATTCCTGACGGGAATTTCATGACTCCAAGCCTGTGGATACGTTCTTCACAGACTGAAAATTGTCATTCTATGCTTTCAGAATGGCTTAAGGAAATTAATTATGAAAATACCTCAACTGGAATTATCAATATGAATATGGACAATAGTCCCAGCTTGCAATATCGTTCCGGCCAACTCTTCGTTTCAGGGGACATGGATTATGTTTCTATATTCAACGTAAATGGTAGTAAAGTAATGCAAACCGACGAAAAAGTTATCAATAACATTCCCGTTGGAATTTACATTGTGCAGTTGGTTACAAACAATGCTTCTAAAACATACAAGTTCCGTGCTGCTGACTGATGATAATTCACATGGTTATTTATTGATATTGAAACGAAGACTCTTTATCATATTGATGAGGGTCTTCGTTTTATTTTATGAATTGTCCGTTATCTGTAATTCAGGTATATATGTCAAAGAATTGTCTACCATTCAATTTTTCTCATACATTTAACTTTGTTGCAGTTAAAAAAAATCCAATGAATATTTATAAGAAGTGATATGTATATGAAGAGTAAACTTGTTTTAGCTATTATTTTATGCATTCAGATTCAGATAGCCTGGGCACAGGCGAGAATTCGTTATGATAAGAAAGGTCAGGCTACTCCCTCTGCTGTACAACCATTTGGGGAAGAGGCATTCAATGTTCAAAATGAAACAGTCATCCGCTGGTTGGGTAATGCGGGATTTTTTATTAATAGTCGCGGAACTTGTATTATGATTGATCCCATGTTGAAAGGGTTTGATATGCCTGTTTTATTTCAAGCACCAATTACTCCGGAGCAAGTTCCACATCTGGATGCGGTACTCATTACTCATTGTGATAACGACCATTACAGCATACCTTCATGTACAGGACTATCAAGTGCTTGTTTTCAATATCATAGTACACATTATGTAGATACTTTGATGCGACAACAAGGTTTGCCATCTTTTGGACATGGTATCGGTGATGAATTCCGTATAGGTCCTGTAAGTGTAAAGCTGACTCCGGCTTATCATCTATGGCAAAATGAGATGGAAGAATTTCGAAGGTTAAGGGAATATAAGATGGAAGATTATTGTGGTTTCCTTATTAATACCCCCGATGGGTTAATATGGGCTCCGGGTGATTCCCGGTTTTTACCAGAGTTCCTTGAGTTGCCGTCTCCTGACGTCATTTTCTTTGATTTTTCTGATGATTCCTGGCATATAGGATTGGAAGGAGCCATAAAGATTGCTAATACTTATCCTGATGCGAATTTGATTCTTTCCCATTGGGGAACTGTAGATTCGCCTGATATGAAACCATTTAATGCTGATCCACGTAGTCTTGAAGGTAGAATTATCAATCCTGAACGTATTCATATTCTAAATCCCGGGGAACCATTTATCCTGAAAAAGAGTTATAAAGAGTCTTATACAGAAAAGGATACGGGTAATATGGTCTTTAAATGTGGAGAGCAAGTTATGTCAGAATATTATACCGGGAAGGTCTATATTTCAGATGTAGCCCATCAGACAAAGTTTGATATAAACCATCTGGTTTTCGCCCCCAATAGTAGGAATACATGGCATATACATCCGGATGCCGAACAAGTATTGTTGATATTGGACGGTGAAGGTTACTATCAGGAAGAAGGACAGGAAGTTATTCGGATAAAGAAGGGAGATGTTATAAGAACTCCGGCTAACGTAAAACATTGGCACGGGGCAACTTCAGAAAACAGGTTAGTCCATTTATCAATAACGGAAAGAACGAATAAAGGGCATATTGAGTGGATAAAATAAAAGTGATTGCATGATACCAGGTAGTATAAGGTATAATCTCCATTTTATCCAATGTTCGGGTAGAAATATCGGTAAATTATATACCGGCTACAGTCCTATATTCAGATAATTTTGCAGTAGAGAAAAGAACTAAAAACAATGAATTATAATTCATATGAAAGTAAAGATAATCATAGCGCTTGTTGCGCTGGCAATTAATGGAACAACAATTATGGCACAGGAAAAAATCAAGCAGACGGCTGGCCGCGGAACCGTACGGACAAGCTTGGACTGCGCGACCGAAGTCTGGTGACCATCACTTCGCTCATCAGTCAGGGAATCACCGATTCATCGCTGACCTATCATCTCCAGTCGGCAAAAAACAATGGAATCACACGCATTGAAATTGCCGAGATTCTTACTCACATTGGCTTTTATGCAGGATGGCCCAAGGCATGGGCGGCTTTCCGTCTGGCCAAGGATGTGTGGGCGGATGATGCGGCTGCGGCAGATGCCAAGTCCGCTTTCCAACGCGAGATGATTTTCCCCATTGGCGAACCAAATACGGCCTACGCCCAGTATTTTATCGGCAACAGCTATCTGGCTCCCATTTCGCGTGAGCAGGTAAACATATCTAATGTGACTTTTGAACCCGGATGCCGCAACAACTGGCATATACATCGGGCTAAGAGTGGCGGTGGTCAGATGCTTATCGGGATAGCTGGCCGCGGTTGGTATCAGGAAGAGGGGAAACCTGCCGTTGAGATTCTTCCGGGAACAGTCATTCATATTCCTGCAAACGTAAAGCACTGGCACGGTGCGGCGGCTGACGGCTGGTCTGCTCACCTAGCCTTCGAGATTCCAGGTGATGAGACTTCGAACGAATGGCTGGAACCTGTTACAGACGAAGAATACAATAAACTGAAATAATAATATTCAAAAGAGACAAATCATGGAAACGAATCTGAATTATGACATGTATGTTCCTACCCGTGTCATGTTTGGCGCAGGTATGCTGAACAAACTGGGTGAACAGCCCATGCCGGGTAAAAAGGCACTCATTATCATTTCCAACGGTAAATCCACCCGCGCGAACGGGTATCTGGCTCGAACCGAAGAGCAACTGAAGAAGGCCGGTGTGGAGAACGTCGTGTTTGACGGCGTTTCGCCCAATCCGACGGTTGCCAATGTGAATGCCGGGGCCGAGGCTGCGCGTGCGGCCGGATGCGATTTCCTGGTGGCGCTGGGTGGCGGCAGCGTCATGGATTGCGCCAAGGCCATCGCTGTCATGGCGACTAATGACGGCGTTTTGTGGGACTATGTGGCCGTGGGATCTGGTAAGGGACTTCCTATTCCCAATACGCCGCTGCCAATTGTCGCTATTACGACAACGGCTGGTACAGGTTCAGAAACTGACAGTGCCGGAGTTATAACGAAGGAGGATACCTATGAAAAGGCTTTTATCGGTGCCCCGAGTCTTTATCCCTGCATTGCGGTAGTCGATCCCGAACTGATGCTCAGTGTCCCGGCCAGTTTTACGGCATTCCAGGGATTCGACGCCTTGTTCCACAGTATCGAGGGTTACATCGCCAACGGCGCCAACCTGATGAGCGATATGTATGCGCTGACCGCTATCGAAAATCTGGCCAAATACCTGCCACGTGCCGTCCAAGACGGCAACAATCTTGAAGCTCGTACACATGTCGCTTTCGGCAATACACTTTCGGGCGTAGTCATGTGCCTTACGCTAATCACCAGTGAACACGGTATGGAACATGCTCTTTCAGCTTACCATCCCAACCTGCCTCATGGAGCGGGTCTGATTATGATTAGTCGTGCCTATTTCTCCTATTTTGTGCGCAATCATGCCTGCGATGAGCGTTTTATCCGCATGGCTCAGGTTATGGGTATGCCTGACGCAGATAAGCCAGAAGATTTCATTACGGCACTTACCCACCTGCAGGAAGCGTGCGGCGTAGCTGACTTAAAGATGTCCGATTACGGCATTGCCTTTGATGAAGCGGAAAAGTTCATGCGCAATGCGCGTGAAGTCATGGGTGTGATGTTTACCAGTGACCGCGTTCAGATGACTGATGCCGATATTGTCCGTATCTATGAAGAGTCATGGCGATAAAGGATATTGGATATTCAACTTTGATAAACAGCAACCGTCATCAGCCCCCACTAAAAATGGGGGCTGATTTATTTCGGGTATGATTGAATCCGTAACAGGGGTATATTGTCCGAGGATTTATATACCATTCTGCATACTGTCCTTCATTATCTTTGTATCAGACAATTAATAAAAAATAGATATGATTAGAAAGGAAAACATAATGAAAAAGATCTTCCTGATTCCGTTGATGTTTTTAACATTCTTGTCCTTGACAGCGTGTAGCCCTACGGATGACGACTTAATTGTTCCTGAAACACCGGAACAACCCGAAAATCCCGGGAATGGAAATTCCGATGACAATGACCCGGAAGAGCCAACAGACCCGATACCCGGAGGTAACGGGCGATATCTTGTATTGTTCACTTCACGCAGTGGTAATACCGAACGTGTAGCCAATGAAATTCGTGACCAACTGGATTGCGACATTCTCGAAGTAGAACCGGAAACCGCATTTGAGACAGACTACAATGCCATGCTTGAACGCGCCAGAGATGAATTGAATGCCATTCAGCAGGGAAATTTTCCTGCAGTCAAGACTTCGATGGAGGATTTCGACAGTTACGATCTCGTGTTTGTCGGTTACCCTATCTGGTATGGTTCCATGGCAACAACCATGCAATCTTTTTTGCATAACCATTCGTCAAAACTGGAAGGTAAACGCATCGCTCTTTTTGCGACAAGCGGAGGTAGCGGCATATCATCTTCGGCAAGGGAAGCGGAAGCACTCTGCCCCAATTCAGAGATTCTCGACCAGACATTACTGCTGACTTCCTCTTCCTTGTCTCAAATGGAAAGTCGAATAGCAACCTGGCTTGAGGAAATAGGAGCTCACCAGGAAGAGCCGGAAACTCCAGACCAGTCTTCCCTGAGTATGGCAATCACGGTCGGAGACCGTACAATAACAGCTACAATGGAAGATAACGCAGCGGCCCGAGACCTTCTTTCCCGCCTTCCGATGGAAGTTACCCTGAACGATTACAACAATACTACCGAAAAAATATTTTATCCGGATCCTGAGTTGGAACTTGAAGGGGTCACACGAGGCTGTGCGCCTGTACCGGGGGATATTACCATCTATGTGCCTTGGGGAAACTTAGCTATTTTCTGCAAGAACTGGTCTTCAAGCAATGATTTGGTAAGGATCGGACATATTGATGGAAACGGCATTGAGGCATTGAATGTACCTGGCGACATTTCTGTCAGGTTGGAAAAGAGATAGATATGACTGTGGAAGAATTCAAAGCATACGCCGGCACAGGCAATCCGTTGAACACGGAAGAGATATTGGCTCTGATGGATAGAGATAGATTGTATAACCGATAAAACACACAAGTATGAGACGAGCATTTATTTTTTCATTGGTTTTTGCTATGGTATCCATTACAGCATGTGGAGAAAATGACCATCCGGTCCTGTCTGAACAGCACGAACAAGCAAATGGAGAAGAGAATAATGAAAATCAAGAAACTGATATGGAAAATAGTATTATCAAACTGACAGTGGGTGGCCGCTCGTTTACAGCGACCTTAGTAAACAATTCATCAACGGATGCACTGAAAGAGCATCTTGCGCAAGGAGATCTCAGCATCCGAATGAACGATTATGGAGATATGGAGAAAGTCGGTTCACTGGGATTCTCCCTGCCCCGGAACGACAGGCAGACGACAACCGGCCCCGGTGATTTGATTCTTATGATACGAACTCCTGGAATTTCACCCGACTGGGACATGTGGACGGTGTCTCCACCCGAGAGGAGATGCTCGGCTTATTGGGAGGAACGGGAGAAATAACCCTAACTCTTTCATTAAATAAGAATCAAAATGAAGAATAACATGAAAAAGATAACATACATCCTGACTGCAGGTTTGCTGATGCTTTCAGCGTGCAGTGAAGCGCACATAGATAAAGAACCTGAACAACCGCCTGTAACGCCTTCCGACCCGCCTGTGGAGCAAGGTGATTTTGTACAAATCAACGGAGGTTCCTTTACAATGGGTAGTCCTGAAGATGAGCGGTAGCGGGAAAATGATGAAGTACAACACCAGGTTACAGTTGGACCATATCTGATAGCCAAATATGAGGTGTCGCAGGCCGATTATCGTTCTGTCACAGGAGTAAATCCCAGTTATTTTCAAGGGGACAATCGTCCGGTAGAAATGGTTTCATGGTACGACGCCGTACGTTTCTGCAATGCGTTGAGCCTGTCCGAAGGGCTTGAACCGGCGTATTCCATTGACGGGACAGAGGTAACATGGAACCGTGAGGCCAATGGATATCGCCTGCCTACGGAAGCCGAATGGGAATATGCTTGCCGGGCCGGGACTGATTCCCCATTCAGCACGGGACGCAACATTACCGTAGAGCAGTCCAACTGGTATAGCAGTTACCCATATATTGAGGGTGAAGGCGGAGGTACTTACCGAAGACAGACAGTGGATGTTGATGAGTTTGAGCCGAATCCATGGGGCTTGTATAACATGCACGGCAATGTCAGCGAATGGTGCTGGGATTATTACGGTGCTTATACCAATGCTGCTGGTCCCAATCCTTCAGGTCCTGAAACCGGCCGTAATAGAGTAGCGCGTGGCGGTGGCTGGTATGATTATGCCAAACATGTCCGCAGTGCCTACCGTTCGGCTGTGCCGGCTGATTATACGGACTACAAGCGCGGCTTCCGTCTTGCCCGAAATGTCGAATAATAAATCATACGAAAATGAAACAGTTTATATTGATTATGTCCGTTTTGCTTGGGTGGGCATTCCAATCGGAGAACATATACGCACAGACTGGCG
>OHMI01000834.1_pt1 | contig 9933 bp, 6 predicted proteins | sample 1569271 | NCBI WGS metagenome assembly OHMI01 (sample SAMEA3879529, study PRJEB24766) | human gut metagenome | biome: human-associated habitat; feature: feces | place: USA | collected 1985/1987
CTCCACCGCCTGCGCAGGGGTGGGTTCTTCCACCTGCACCCGGCCAAAGCGGCGCTCCAGCGCGGCGTCCTTCTGGATGTGGGTGCGAAACTCCTGATTGGTAGTCGCGCCGATAAGCTGCAACTCGCCCCGGGCAAGCACCGGTTTTAAGATGCTGGCAGCGTCAATAGCACCCTCGGCGGCACCGGCTCCCACGATGGTGTGGAACTCGTCGATGAACAGGATGGCAGTGCCGTCCCGCACCAGCTCTTCCAGCAGGTTTTTCAGCCGCTCCTCAAAATCGCCCCGGTATTTGGTGCCCGCCACAAGACTGGCCATATCCAGCGCCAGCAGCCGCCGCCCTTGCAGCGCTCTGGGCACCTGCCCGGCGGCAATGCGCAGCGCCAGACCTTCGGCCAGCGCCGTTTTGCCCACGCCCGGCTCGCCGATCAGACAGGGGTCGTTTTTCTGGCGGCGGCACAGGATCTCCACCATGCGGTCAAGCTCGGCTTCCCGGCAGAACACCGGGTCCAGCTCCCCTTCGGCGGCACGGCGGGTCAAATCGCGGCAGTATTTATCGCTGGCGCGGCTGCCCCGGGGGATGCTGGCCGACACCCGGGGCTGGGCGGGCAGCACAAACTGTCCGCTCAGCTGGCGGCACTCCCGCACCGCCTCGGTGAGCGAAAGCCCCATCTCCGCCAGCAGCAGCCCGGCGGCGCAGCTGTCATCTTCCAGCATGGCGCAGAGAAGATGCTCCGGCTCTGCCCGGCTGACGTGGGCGTTTTGCGCCCCAATGAGCGCATAGTCCATGGTGCGGCGCAGGTCCGGTGCCATGGACTGCCGGTCCAGCCGCTGTGCCGGGCCGCTGCGCTGCTGCGCCAGCTGGCGGCGCACCTCCGGCTCGGTAATGTTTTTCCGGGTGAGGAACTGCGCCGCAGCGCCCTGCTGCTGCAGCATTGCCAGCAAAAGATGGCTGGTATCCGCCTGTTCACAGCCCAGATCTCCCGCCAGCTGCACCGCCTGCTGCAACAGCCGCGCTGCCGGGCGCGAAAAGCCCCGGTAACCGCCCATGCCCAGATTTTCCCAAATGCCCATGTGTCTGCTCCTTGCTGCATATAAAATCGTCTGCACTGGAAGTATAGCCCTAAAGGCGCAGAAAAAATCAGTCGTTTGTGTCGGGCGGCAGAAAAGTAAAAACCGATCCGCAGCGGTTGCCGGGGCGCGGGTGCGACCGGCTGCTGCGGATCGGTTTTTGAGATTTTATCTTGCGGGGAACGTTTTCAGAACGAGCCGCCTCCGCCGCCGTGGGTGGAGCCGCTGGAGGAGGTGTGAGTGGAGCTGCCGCCGGAGTCGCTGGAGCTGGACTCCTTTGGCCGCTCGGTGCGGTGCACCTCACGGTACAGATACAGATCCCGCTGGTTGGTCAGCTTCATGCTGCCCTGCCGCACATAGCTGGTTGCGTCCCGCTGCGGTGCCACGCTCTTGAGCCGGCTCTTCATCACGCCGGTCACGATCAGTGCCGTGATCAGGCCAATGACCAGCGCCACGCCCAGATACACGATCGAGAACGGCTCCTTGGGCATGTTGTCCACATCGTAGGGGTGGCCTTCGCGGGCGGCGGTAACATACGCATCCGTCCACTGGATAAAGGTGCGGAAGGCGGCGGCGTAATCACCGTCTGCCATATCGGGAGTCATCTGCTCGCCAAGGTACTGGATGCCGGCATCCGTAAAGGCGGTAATGCCGTAGCCGCAGGTGGAGATATGCCATTTGCGGTCGCCTATGCTCACCAGCAGCAGCACGCCGTCCCGGTTTTCGCCGTAGCCGAACTGGCAGTAATCATACAGGTCATCGGCATATTCCTCCATGCTGGTGCAGCCCTCGCTTTCCAGCAAGTCGATGGTAGCAATGATCACATCAAAGCTCTGGCGGACGCTCAGTTCCTCCAGTGAAGCTTCCAGCTCGCCGTCCTCGTCCTCGGTCAGGACCTGTGCATTGTCGTTCATGCGGTAATACAGGTCGGCAAAGCCGTCTGCGGCAAAGGCCGGTGCGGCCAGCGCCAGCAAAAGCACCAGTGCGGCCAGCGCGGCACAGAGGGAGCGCAGCGGGGTAACAGTCTTTTTCATCTTCCGTCCCTCCTTTACAGAATCCCGGCCAGCCACAGCAGCCACATGACCGCATAGGATGCAACACCAACAGCTGCCGTAAGTCCCAGCGTCCACTTGCGGGCGGCGGCCTTATCCACCGGCAGGTTGCCCACAAACTTGCCGGTCTGGCCGTTCATGGCAAAAATGCAGTTGTTGCCATGCCAGCTGGTGCTCAGCACCCACACCGGGAACAGGGCATACTTTGCCTTGCCGCCGTGCAGCTGGATGCTGCTGTTTTCCATTTTCACGGAGTCGTAGCCGGTAACGGTCTGGGTAAAGGCGTCCTCGGTGGACTGACGGATACGCTCGTTGGCGCGCTGGATGCTCTTTTGGGCGTCCACATCGTACTTATCGGCCACATAGCCCGCCAGATACGCTGTCTTGAAGGGCACGGCATCCTGCATGGTAAACGGCTCGATGGATTCCATCAGGTCGTCTGCCATCTTGGAGGAGCCGTCCACCGGAACCGCGTCAAAACCCAGCACGCCGTCCCGGCGCACAGAGTAGTAGCTGGTCTCGGTATAATCGTAGTCGTCATCCGACCAAAAGCGGGTGCGGGTAGCGGTAAAGCGCAGCTGGGCATCGGCGTCGCTGTCGTACAGCCAGAAGGGCACATACACGCCCTTGATCTCGTCGATGTGGTTCTGGCTGCGGAACACCTTGGGCAGCAGGGTCTTGCCCTTGAGGTGCTCCTGCAGCTTTTCCTTCGCCGCTTTTTTATCCAGCTTGAAGGGGATGATGAGGTCGGGGCGCAGGTCTCCGGCAAACTGTCCGGTGAGGACGATGGGGTTGCCGCAGAAGGGGCAGGCGGACGCACCCATGGTGTCGTCGCCCACGATCTCGCCGCCGCAGCTCTTGCAGCTGTAAGTATGCAGACCGGCGGTCTCCCCTTCTGCCCAGCTGCCGCCGGGGGTCGCCCACTCCATCTCGCTGGGCTTTTCGTCCTTCAGCTCCTCGTCATAGCCCTTGAGGGTATCCACCTCAAACTCGGTGTCACAGTAAGGGCATTTCATCTTCTGGGTGGCGCTGTCAAACTGAATGGCGCCATCGCAGCAGGGGCACTTGTATTCCAGCATTCCTGCCATAGCGTTTCCTCCTGTTGTTCCAAAGGGGGCCGGGGGCTCTTCCCCGGCCCCGCTGTTTTTGCGTCAGTCTTCCCGCCAAAGCGGTCGGCTCAGAAATCCGTGGTGATGCGGAACACCACCGGTTCGTCCGGCTCGGTGGCTTTGCCGTGGTGGCCCACTGCAAGGAAAGCGTTTTCTTCCAGCGGCAGGAAAACATCAAAGGTGCAGAAGTCGCCGCACAGCTGGCACAGGGTCTCGCGCTCGCCCACGGGAAAGGACTTTTCCAAAAAAGTGCCGTCCGGCGCGTACAGCTCCCACATATAGCCCGTGTCCAGCAGATAGCCGTTGGGGCGCTTCATCATCACGGCGTCAAAGCTGCCCACCGGCTGCGAGCTGCGGGCCAGCTCATTGCCGTCCAGATCAAAGGCAGCAAAGTAATCATCGCCGTTGGACTCCAGCTCGCCCACCGTCAGCAGCTCGTCCCCGCTGAGGTTCAGGGAGGATATGCTGTAGAAGGGGCCCATCTCGTTATCACCCTCCAGCGTCAGCTCGGTGTACTCGCCGTCCTGCACCAGCACCGGCGCGGAGTTGGTCCGGTAGAGCACGGTCAGATCCCGGTCCTTGGAGGAATAGCAGCGGCCCCAGTAGTCCAGTGCGTCGCCGGGCTCCTCCGGGTCGCTGCTGTTCAGATCGTAGCAGTAGACATCAAAGGTTTCCAGGACATACAGGATGCCATTGCGGTCGATGCTGAGGGCGTCGCTGCCGTCAATGTTGTACTCTGCCACCGGGGTCAGCCGGTCGTCCTTGATGGCATACTCGAAGATCTTGGCAGACTGCTCTTCATCGTCCTCGTTGTAGAAGCTGAAGAAGTAATTGCCCCGGTAGCTGTCCGCTTTGATCAAATGATAGGCACCGCATACCTCGCGGCGGACGTCAAAGGGAATGTACTGTGCCTTGAAGGTGTAGTCGCCGATGGTCAGTTCCCCGGTCTGGAACTGGGTCACAGGGGGCCCTGCAGGGGCGGCTTTGTCCTCTGCAGCTTCCGGCTGTGCCGAAGCGGACGGGGCACTGCTGCTGGAAGCCGGTGCGCTGGAAACGCTGGAAGCGCTGGAAGCACCGGAGCCGCCGCAGGCGGTCAGGCCGAGGGCGGCGGTGGCAAGGCCCATGGCCTTGAGGAAATCTCTGCGCTGGATCTTTCTCATATCCGTTCCTCCTTTTGGGGTCACTGCACTTTTGCAAAGGCTTCGTCAGCGCGGCGGCTGTACACTGCCATGCCGCCGGTCTGGGCGTCGTTTGCCAGATTGATGTTCTCCACAAAGCGGGCCTTTTCCTGCTCAGAGAGCTGCCCGCCCTTCATGGCGGCGGATGCCACGGCACCCATGGCACCGATCATGCCCATCTGGCCCTTCAGCTCCCGTTCCTCGGCCTTGGACATCCGGCGGCCGAACATGCTGGTCTCATTATCGTGGACCCCGAAGATGTGGTCCAGATGCTGCCGTGCGATGTGGGCATAGCCGATCTCCCGCCGGTCCCGCTTGCTGAAGCAGATGACCAGCTCCTGCTTGATGTAGGGGTGGGGATGCATGCCCCGTCTGGTCTCTGCCTCGGTAATGCCGCGGGGCTGCACCAGCTTCAGCTTCAGGCCGCCGCCGTTGAGGGTGGGTTCCTGGCCCGGCTCCTTGGCGGGGGTCTCGTCCAGATACTCCTCATAGCTGGCGATCTGGTCGTAGCGGATCAGCTCCGGCATCTTGCCCCGTCCGCCGGTGCGATCGTCGATGTACAACATTCCAAGCTCATCGCAGAACACCAGCCCCATTTGCGTCGGGGTGGAGGGGTATGCGTTGACCCGGAACTCGGTCTTGTCGAACACCTCGTCGAATACCCGCTTCATCCGGGCCATGTACTCCATGTGCTCCTTGGCCTCGTCCAACGTCAGCTCACTGAGCCGGATGTATTTGGAGCACTTGTTGCCGCAGTCGTCGCAGAGAAACTGTCCATCCCGGAGCTTGGAGCGGTGCAGGGTGCCGCACTCCTTGCCGCAGACGGCACAGTTCTGTTTTGCGAACAGGTTGGAAAAGAATCCCATCATGGTATGCTCCTTTCATTGCTCTGTATTTGTCAGGTCAGGTCTGATCGCTGTCGTCAAAGGGGTCGCCGCACTCCGGGCAGAACTTGGGCGGGTGTGCAGGGTCTGCCGGTTCCCAGCCGCACTTGTCGCACTTATACTTGGGCGTACCGGTGGGCTTGGGTTTGCCGCACTCGGAGCAGAACTTGCCCTTGTTCACCGCGCCGCAGCTGCAAGTCCAGCCCTCTGCTGCCGCCGGGCGGGGCTTGCCGCACTCCGGGCAGAATTTGCCGGTGACGGTGGCACCGCAGCTGCAAGTCCAGCTGTCCGCGGGCTCCGGCTTTTTGCTGCCACATTCCGGGCAGAACTTGCCGGTGGCGATAGCGCCGCAACTGCACTTCCAGCTGTCGGCGGCAGAAGTCTGCTGCTGGGGTGCTGCGGGCTGCTGCCCCATGGCGAACAGGCTCTGGGCGTTCATGCCGTTTGCACCAGTTGCCATGCCCATGCCCATAAAGCCGGTCATAGCACCGGCGGTGTTCCCAGCAGCAGTCTTCATGGCATCGATCTGACCGCCCACCAGACGGGCTGCGGCGGTGGTGGGGTCGGTGGTCATGGCGTTTTCTTCCCACTCGGTGATCTTCTTCTGCTGCTCCTCCGGGATGGACAGGGAGTTGATGTTGAAGGAGAACACCTCAATGCCCCGCTTTTTGCGCCAGACATTGGACAGCTGCTCGTTCAGGGCGTCCGAGATCTCCAGCGTGTGGGCGGGGATCTCGTAATACTGCACCTTGTTGGCAGAAAGGGTGGCCAGCGCAGGCTGCAAAGCGTTCATCAGCTTGCTCTTCAGGCGAGGAGCCAGCTCCGAGGCATCGTACTGGGTGGAGACGTTGCTGCACACGTTGGTGTAGAACAGCAGCGGGTCGCAGATGCGGTAGGTAAAGCTGCCGTTGCACCGCAGGTTCACCGAGAGCTTGTAGCCCCGCTCCTCGCTAACTACCACACGGAACGGAATGGGGGTGGCGGTGCCGTACAGGATCTCGCCCAGCTCCTTGGTGTTGATGTAGTACACGCGCTGATCCTTGCCGGTGTCGCCGCCGTAGGTAAAGCGCTTGGCTACGGTCTGAAAGGTTGCTGCCAGACTATCGCCGAAGTTGCCGGTGAACACGCTGGGCTCGGTGGAGGAATTGAAGGTATACTCGCCCGGTTCGGCGCACACTTCCACCACCTTGCCCTGCTCCACGATGAGCATACACTGTCCGTCTGCCACGGCGATGCCGCTGCCGTTGGTGATGATGTTGTCCTCGCCGTTGTTGGAGCTGCGGCGGGAGGTGCGCTTCTGGCCCTTGACCATCAGCACATCTTTGTCCAGAGAATCGCAGTAGAAAAATTCCTTCCACTGGTCTGCAAGAGTTCCGCCCAGTGCGCCCATACCTGCTTTGATAAGACCCATAGTAATTTCCTCCTGTATGTTTTATTTGTGTAAGCGATAACTTTCTGTTATCGCACGGTTTCCGGTTTCGGTCACGGTACAAGGGTTAGATCCGGGGAGTCGTTTTTCCAGTAAACGGGACGCGTGTCCCGGTCAAACAGCACTTCTCCGGCGCGGTATTTCAGGCTGCAGCCGCTGGGGCTGCCGTCATCGTTCAGCAAAATGGCCCAGAACTCGCAGGGTCTGCCGTTCTGGTCGGTCAGCGTGAAGTACAGCTCGGTACCGTCCTCGGTGCGGCCCTGTGTTCCCTCGGCGGTGCCGGTCAGAATGCCGTTCCACCCGTCCCATTCCACGCTCATGCAGCAGCTGCCGTCCGGCAGGAAGGTCATCCAGCGGATACCCTTTGCGGACTCGTCTCCGGCGCGGTAAGTGCCCCACAGCCTGCGGGGGATGGCGGTGTAGCCGATGTCATCCCACGCCGTGGTGCGCCGGAACAGATACCACACGGTGCTGCCCTTTTTCGGGCCGGTAGAGCGCATCAGCAAAGCGCCGTCCTCCATCATGGAGATGGTCCAGCAGCTTCTGCTGTCCTCGCTGAGGCATGTCAGGTTCCAGCCCTGACTTTTTTCCCCGTCCCAGCCGGTCACAGCGCCGGCATTCAGCTCTCCGGTGCGGGTCTCGGCAGCGGACTGGATCTGCGGGCTGACGTATGTTTCCCGGATGAAGGAGACGGTCACCGTGCCGGTGATCTCGGCCTTTTCCAGCCGCAGGGTAAAGCTTTCGTTGCGGTCGGCGGGGGTATAGCTTTCACCCTGCGTCACCGCCGTGACTGCCATCCACTCGGCCAGCACCTGCTGCTCCCAGTCCTGCGGCAGCGGCTGCGCGTCCAGCGGGATGGTCGGGGCATCGTTCACATACTCCTCCCGGGAGGCGCTGAACCGGCGGATGAGAAAGGTAACATTCCCCGTTTCGTCAAACGAAAGCGGCAGCTCATCCAGCGTGGCCCACCATGCGGTGTTTCCCTCTTTCAGGCTGCCGGGGGGCAGCAGCCCCCGCTCACAGGCGGTCTGCCGGTCCAGCTCATCCCGGCGCTTTATGTCGCGGTACAGCGCTTCTTCCAGCGCGGCGGGATCTGCCCCCATGCGCTGCAGCAGCTGGGTGGCGGTGAGCTGGTTTCCACTTTCAAAGTCGAAGCACCAGCCATTGTGGAAGGGCGCATCCGTACCGCCGTAGCAGCTGCTGACCACAAGGCTGACGCAGTCGCCGTACCAGTTGGCGTTCCAGTTCATCTCAATGCAGATGTCCCACACGTCCGGGTCGGCTGCCGCCGGACAGTCTGCGTACTCCTGCACATCGTATTCGTAGAGCCGGGCGATCTCGGCGTTGATGCGGGCGGCATCGGCGCTGTCGCTTTCCAGCCGGGGCAGATGGATGTTCAGCCGAACCTTGCCGCCGTTTTCCGCCTGCACCACCTTTTCAAGGGTGTACTGCTCGGTGATCGCCGCGGTGGCGTGCATGGAATCCGGCGGGGTCGATTTCAGCTCCCGGCTGCCAGCCGGGCGGGCAGAGGCTGCGGTCTCTGCCCCGCAGCCTGCCAGCAGTGCTGCCAGCAAAACTGCCGGTATCCAGCGGAACGCTTTGTGTTTCATGGTGGTTCTCCTGTGTTCTCAGCGGCTGCGCCGGGGTCAGGGATCCGGGCAGCGGATCAGCTGCAGCTGGGTCTTTCCCTCGGCAAAGGGGTTCTGCCCGTCGAGCATGGTCAAGCTCAGGGTCTCGTTGTACAGGTCGTACTTCACCGCCGCCACAAAGGTGATGCCCGGCATCCCGTCCGCCGTCTCGCTGGTAGAGACGCCCAGCACCATGCCCTCCGGCACCACGCCCAGATAGTCGGCGTAGCCCTGATAGAAAACGTTGTTGTCCTGCACGCCCATCTGGACGCAACCATTGCTTTCCACGTCCATCCAGTCAAACTGGTTGTCCGACATGTCGTTGAAGGCACCGACAGCCTCTGAGGGGATCTCCTGCGCGTTCCACTCTGCCGTCAGGGGAGCCAGCTCCAGCACAGAGCCATCCTCCTGATGCAGAATTACCTCTTTGCCGCTGCGTTCCAGCGCCACGCCCTGATTTGCAATATAGATAGGGTCCTGACAGACCAGAGCATTTCCGAACATGAGGCAGTGCAGCACGTCCACGTACTCTACCACGCCGTCCTTGGTCAGCAGATAGACCACCGGGTGGAAGGAGGCGCCCAGTTCTCCGATGCACAGGTCGATATACTCATTATAGATACCAAGGATGGGGTAGGTGCGGTCCTGTTCCAGCCGGATGCCGTAATCCGTGTCCCACGCGGCGGTCTCCGGCGTGCGGCGCAGGGTGATGGTGCCCTGCGTTCCTTCCAGCTGCACCGAAGCGCTGCCGTAGGTATCGGTCAGCACCGTCTGCGGCTGCGGGTCAGCAGCCTGCAGCGGGATCTCCACATCCAGCTGCCGCCAGCCCGACCCGGCGGTGGAGCTGCACCCGCCCCGGAGCACCAGCCGGTTTTGTTCCGGCAGCAGCAGGCACAGGTCATCCAGCTGGTTGTTTTCCAGCGTGTTCATCCGCATGCTTGCCAGATTGCCGCCGCTGCGCAGGCCCTCGTAGTAGCCGCCCTGCGCCATGTGCCGGTCAAAGGTCTGCATGGCCCCGCGCAGCATCTGCTGCTGCACGGCGTCCGGGTCCAGCCCCATGCGCTGCAGCATTTCCGTCACGGAGACCTGCTTTTCGGTGGCAAAATCGAAGCACCAGCCCCGGGAATACCCCGGGTCGGAGCCGCCGTCGTAGCGGAACATCACAAGACTCACGCAGTCGCCGTACCAGTAGGCGTCCCAGTTGATGTAGATCTCCGGGCTCCACTCGTCCTGCTGCGGCTCGATCTCCGGGCTGTCCTCGTACTCTCGGAATTCTGCCGCATACATGGCGGCAAGCTCATTATTGATATATTCAGCATCCGGGCTGTCGCACACAAGCTGCGGCACATGGATGCTCAGCTTCATCACGCCGATCATCTCGCCCCGCACCGTCTTTTCAAGGCTCCACTGGTCGGTGATGCGCTCCTTCTGGGCTGTCTGCACTGCCGTGCTTGCGGAGGGTGTGAACAGGAATGTTCCGCTTGACAGCGCGCTTGATGCTGCGCTGAATGCACCGGGCAGCGGCATTGCGTTTGCAAACGGCTCGGCGTATCCGTGGCAGGTTGTTGAAATTGACGGGCGG
>OHMI01000837.1_pt1 | contig 9895 bp, 8 predicted proteins | sample 1569271 | NCBI WGS metagenome assembly OHMI01 (sample SAMEA3879529, study PRJEB24766) | human gut metagenome | biome: human-associated habitat; feature: feces | place: USA | collected 1985/1987
TCCTTGAAATCAATGCCGCCGATGAGGATTGTCGCCAGCATTATACCGCCTATGAATATGGTGCTGGACAGACTGCCTGGCATTATGCAGAGGCAGACGCTGAATATCGGGATGTAGATGTAGAATATTTTCTTGACGATGGGCTTCTCCCATTTCGGATGCTTTTTTGCCCAAAGGTTGGCGAATAAGAAGTTATCGTTGCGTAAGGTGTTGACAGCCCATGCAAGGTACATTATCATGGCCACCTTTACGAATTCAAAGACGTGGAATTGGAGCCCGAAGATTGTGATTGTTCTCCACGCTTCATTGATTTTGCCCACTGTAAGCAATCCCAGATCCCACCTGGTCTCGCCGTTTTTTACAATGATCGCCGCGATGGTGAGCAGCAAGAGCGGGATCATGGACGCGAAGTAGCCAAGCTGTGAGATGACCCGGAAGAATCCTATCTTTGGAATGTTGTAGCAGACGATGATCACGACCACCCCTGTCAAGGCCACCAGCAACTGCTCGCCGCCTATCGCGATTCTCGAAGAACCTTGTTTAAGCGCCAGGAGAGACGTGGACGAGAATATTGTCACGATGGAGAACAGGATGAGCAGGATGACAACCATCCACACAACCTTGTCACCTTCGAGATTGTCCACGAAGTTCCACAGAGTATTTTTCTTTTTGTCCGCTGCCATGTCCGTCGGAATGTTAAAGTCTTCTCACGGCTTCCTTGAACTTCTCGCCGCGGTCCTCGTAGCAGGTGAACAGGTCGAAGCTGGCGCAGCACGGGCTGAGCAGCACGACATCGCCGGCCTTCGCGAATCCGCTCGCTGCCTTCACGGCCTCGTCGGCCGAGAGGGTGTCAACGATCTTGTCCTTGCCCACAATCTCCTCGAACGCCTCGTGGAACTTGTGGTTGTCTGTTCCCATGCAGACAATGGCTTTCACCTTCTCTTTCACGAGAGGCTTAAGCACCTCGTAATCATTACCCTTGTCAGTTCCGCCAACAATCCAGACTATCGGTTTCCTCTGACATTCGAGGGCGTACCAGGCAGCGTCCACATTGGTCGCCTTGGAGTCGTTGATGTAAAGCACGTCCTTGATGCTGAGGACCGGCTCCAGCCTGTGCTCGATAGGCTGGAACGTGGCCAAAGCCTCACGGATGGTCTTGTTGTCGATTCCGGAAGCCTTCGCGGCGAGTGCGGCGGCCATCGAGTTGTAAATGTTGTGCTTACCGCCCAGTGCGAGCTCTTTCAGGAATATGTCGCATTCATCCTCGCCGTACTTCACGACAATCTTGTCGTCCTTGAGGTACGCGCCCTGCTTCACCTCGGTCTTCTGGGTGAAAGGCAGACGCTTGGCGGAAAGGATGATCTTGTTCAGATGCTCGATGGTGATCTCGTCGTCGGAGTCGAAGATGAAGCAGTCCTCAGGACGGAGGTTCTGCGTGAGGCGGAACTTGGCTTTCACGTAGTTCTCCATCTGGTAGTCATAGCGGTCAAGGTGGTCCGGAGTGATGTTCGTGATGATCGCGATGTCCGGACGGAAATCGTAGCAGTTGTCAAGCTGGAAACTGCTGATTTCCAGAACGTAGTAGTCGAAGTGCTCAGTGGCGACCTGATAGGCGTAGCTCTTGCCGATGTTGCCGCCGAGGCCCACGTTGAGTCCTGCGTTCTGAAGCAGATAGTAGATCAGGGACGTCGTGGTGGTCTTTCCGTTGCTTCCTGTGATGCAGATCTTTTTCGCGGTGTCGTAGCGGCCCGCGAACTCGATCTCGGAGATGATGTGCATGCCCTGCGCCTCAAGTTTCCTCACGATAGGCACTGAGCTTGGAATGCCCGGGCTCTTTATGACCTCGTCTGCGTTGAGGATAAGCTCTTCTGTGTGATGGCCTTCCTCAAAGCTGATGTCCCATTTGCGCAGATCCTCAGCGAAATGCTCCGGAATCTTTCCGTTGTCTGAAAGGAACACGTCGAATCCTTTCACCTTGGCGAGAACGGCGGCTCCGACACCGCTTTCTCCGCCTCCCAAAACAACAATTCTGCTCATATCCTCAATTTTTTTATCTTATCTTCAACAAAGCCAGGGTAGAGACCGCCAGGATAACCCCGATCAGCCAGAACCTTGTCACTATCTTCGCCTCCGGAATGGCGTGGACCGGTCTGGAGATCAGCGCCGGAATGCCTTCCTTCTGGTAATGGTGGTGCAGGGGAGTCATCTTGAATATTCTTCTGCCCTCACCGTATTTTTTCTTTGTGTACTTGAAATAGACTCTCTGCATTATCACCGAAAGTGATTCAACCAGGAATATCCCGCAAAGGATCGGCAGCAGCAGTTCCTTTCTCATCAGGACCGCGCTCACTCCGATGATGCCTCCGATCGTGAGACTTCCGGTGTCACCCATGAACACCTGTGCCGGATAGGAATTGTACCAGAGGAATCCCATCAGCGCGCCCACGAAGGCTGACATGAATATTGCGATCTCTCCGCTTCCGGGAATATACATGATGTTCAGATAGTCTGAGTTCACCAGATTGCCTCCCAGCCAGGCCAGTATTCCAAGCACGACACCCACCGTGGCGCTTGTCCCGGCGGCGAGCCCGTCCATTCCGTCCGTAAGGTTCGTTCCGTTGGAGCAGGCCATGATGACAAACACGATCATCAGCACATAGACCGCCCATTTGCAGTACCATCCCCATTTGCCTTTGAACGGGGAGAAGCATTTGTAGTCAAACTCGTGGTCCTTCACGAACGGGATCGTGGTCTTTGTGCTCTTGATGACATTCTCCATCTTCCAACCGGAATCCTCCGCCACGAGGGTTTCGGTGTCCACGTTCAAGGCTCCTGGGTTGCCTTGCTCGACTACATTGGCCTTGCCAGCGACAACGGGAACCTTTTCCCTGATCACGATGTCATCGCTGAAGCAGACGGCGAGTCCGATGACAAGTCCTAGGGCGAGCTGGCAGACCAGCTTGGCTTTCGGATGGAGTCCTTCCTTGTTGTGTTTGAAGACCTTGATGTAGTCATCGGCGAATCCAAGCGCTCCGCACCATACCGTGGTCAGGAGCAGGAGCTGGATGTAGATGTTCCTCAGGTTGCAGAACAGCAGGACAGGAACCACAATCGCAAGGATGATGATGACACCACCCATTGTCGGAGTGCCTTTCTTCTGCATCTGGCCTTCCAGCCCGAGATCCCTGATTGTCTCTCCGATCTGCTTGCGCTGTAGCCATTTGATGATCTTGCGGCCCGCGAAAAACGAAAGGAGCATCGCCGTGATGCTGGTAAGCATCGCCCTGAAAGACAGGTAGGTGAAAAGTCCCTGTCCCGGGATGTCGTATTGCCTGAGATATTCAAAAAGATGGTAGATCATCGCTTGTCCTCCTTTTTAGTGGCCGTCAGGCTGTTGAAGATTTCGGAGACCACCTCGCGCTCGTCGAAATGCCGGTGCTCGGTGCCGATAATCTGGTAGGTCTCGTGACCTTTGCCGGCGAGCAGGATGACCCCACCGTCCTTGGCGAACATGATGGATGCTCTGATCGCCTCTTTCCTGTCGGAGATGAATATGGCCTTGGCCAGTCCGTTGACGCTGAATCCCTTGCGGATGTCGTCCATGATGTCCTCCGTCCTTTCAGTGCGGCTGTTGTCGGAGGTCACGACAATTCTGTCGGCGTACTTTTCGGCTATCGCGGCCATCTCCGGCCTTTTTGTCTTGTCACGGTCTCCGCCGCATCCGAACAGGCAGATGAGCTCCTTGCCGTTGTCTATGTTCCTCAAAGTCTTGAGCACATTCTCCAGAGCGTCAGGAGTGTGGGCGTAGTCGATGACGACAGAGAGATTCCTCGGCCCGTTGATGACCTCCAGACGACCCGGGGCGGACTCCAGCTTGCTGATGGCCACCAGAGTCTCCTCCGGATCGGCCCCTACGGCGATAGCCGCGCTGTAGATGGCGAGAATGTTATAGGCGTTGTGTTGCCCGATAAGCCTTGTCCAGGTCTCCCGCCCGTCGATCTTGAGCAGCATCCCCTCGAAGGTCTCCTCCATAATGCGGCAGGTGTGGTCCGCGATGCTTCTGCAGGAATATCTCACCACCTTTGCCTTGGTGTTCTGCACCATCACCTCTCCGTTCTTGTCATCGATGTTGGTGATCGCGGTGGCCGTGGCCGGAAGGTTGTCGAAGAACAGTTTCTTGCAGCGGAGATATTCAGCGAATGTCTTGTGATAGTCGAGATGGTCGTGGGTCAGGTTCGAGAATATTCCGACCTTGAACTCGAGTCCAGCCACTCGTTCCTGCTCCACGCCGATCGAACTGACTTCCATGAAGCAGAACTCGCAGCCGGTGTCCACCATCTCGCTCATAAGACGGTTGATGGTGATAGGGTCGGCTGTTGTGTTGGACGTCTCCAAACGCCTGGTTCCAACATAGTTGGCTATTGTGGAAAGCAATCCGCAGTTGTACCCCTGCGCCATGAAAAGGTGATAGAGAAGGGTCACCGTGGTGGTCTTCCCGTTGGTCCCCGTGATTCCGACAAGCGTGAGTTTCCGGGACGGATTGTCGAAGAAATCCGCCGCCATCATCGCCACGGCGTGACGGGAGTCCTTGACTTTGACGAATGTAAGCCCTCTGGTGGCCTCTCCGGGATATTCGGAAACAGCCTTGTCCAGCGCTTCCTCATCCTCATATACAATCGCCGCCGCACCTGAGGCTATGGCTTTGCCGATGTAGTCATGCCCGTCGCTGTCATGTCCTTTGACGGCGATGAACATGGCGCCGGAAGTCACCTTCCTTGAGTCGTTGCAGATGTCGGTTATCCCGAGGCCCAGGTTCCCCCGCACCTCGATGACACCTGCGTTCCTTATGATATTCTCCAGTCTCATTTCAAATTAAATGTTATAGTCGAACCGTCCGCGACCTTCGTCCCTGCCTTTGGATTCTGGGAGGATACATGTCCTGTCCCTGAATATGAACACTTGAGCCCGCTGTTCTCTATGATGAATATCGCATCCTTGAGTCCAAGCCCCATTATGTCAGGAACGATCGGATTTTTCATGTCGGATCGGACTGTCATTTCCTTATCTTCGCCCATCACCGGGACTTTAGCCATGGCGGTCACCTCCGCACCCCATTCAGGGTCAAGTGTGTAGATGGCGTCCACAATCTCGCGCATCGCCGACGCCGGACCTACACCACCGTAAAGACTGCCTCTGATCAGGCTTGAGTTCATGCAGATGATGGCGCTGTACTTAGGATTGTCCGCAGGGAAGAAGCCGACGAATGTGGCTAGGTTGTGATAACTGCCATCCGCCGTCTGGGTGTTGTCCTTAGGGTCTCTTCCGTATTTCTCGATCTCTTCTTTTGAGAGGGACTGCCTTGCGGTTCCGGTCTTTCCGGCCACTGTCAGCTTCGCTCCCTTTAACCTGTAGGCGGTTCCCTCGGAGGTCACGGCCTTCAGAGCCCTGAGCAGGGTGTCCGCTGTGGCTCTGGAGCAGATGGATGCGTTCAGGACGCTCGGCCCTTTCTTTGTCTTCACGACACCGTCTTTCTCTATGCTTTCAACCAGATACGGCTTCATCATCCTCCCCTTGTTGGCGATGGCGTTGTAGAACGTCAGGGTGTGGAGCGGAGTCTCTCTGACCGAATAGCCTATGGCTACGGATCCCAGGTCGGTGGAGCTCCAGCTCTTTGAGTCAGGAGACGGAAGCACAGGCTCCCGCAGCCCTTCGAGGTCAAAGTCGAACGCCTGTCCGAGTTTGTACATGTACAGCTTGTCCATGAACCTCTTAGGGTTATCGGAGTAGTTGTTTGTCGCAAGGTACCGGAACACATAGTTGGATGAGATCTCGAAACCATGCAGGATGGAAATCTTGACAAGGTTCTTGACATGATCGTCTTGGGGGTATCCAGGCAGTTTGCCTTCGTTTGTGGGGATCTCATCGTCAAGAGATTTGATGTAGCCATCCTCAAGGGCTGTCATCAACGTTGTGGTCTTGAACACGGATCCCGGGTTGGCTCCGTAGCCGATCGCCATGTTGTAAACCTCGTTCAGACTGCTGTCTTTAGGACTTTTGGTCAGGTTCACCATCGCGCGGATGGCGCCGGTCCTGACATCCATGAACACGGCGCAGCCATCCTCGATCTTAGGGTTGGCGGACATCTGCTTCCTCATCGCCTTGTCAACGATGTCCTGAAGGGTTATGTCAAGGGTTGTCCTGACATCCAAGCCGTCCACCGGCTTGACGTATGTGCTGTCGTAGTTCTGGATCTTCTCCTTGTTGTCGGTAGGCTTGAGCCAGATCTCGCCTTCCTTGCCGTGCAGGACATAGTCATATTTGCCTTCTATGCCGATGTGGCTGCGTCCCTTCTCGTCCTCCTTCTGGCTGCTGTTGTCCTTGACGTAACCGATTGTGCGTCTGGCCAGTGTGCCGTAAGGGTATTTTCTGCTGTCATGCTTCTCGACGATGATCCCGCTCTTGTACCTGCCCTCCTCCATAAGCGGAAGGCTCTCCAGCTTCAGAAGAGTCCCTCTGTCGATGTCCGTTCCGAGCCTAAGATACTTGTTCCCTTTCCTCCGTCCGTCCATGATGGATTTGAATATGACCGACGCGTCCATATTCATCTCCTTGGCGAATCCTTCCGAGAACGCCTTGGCCTTGTCCTGCCACTGCTGCTCAAGATTATCCCCGGTAGGATTTTTCCTCATCTTATTTTGGAAATATTCCTTGCGAACCGTGCAGTCCATCCTAAGCTCGTACATAGGAGTTGACATGGCGAGAATCTCACCGCCGCATCCGATGATTGCTCCACGGTCAGGGGCGATCGTGTATTTTTCCGCGGGCGGAAGGAAGTATTTCGCTATGCTCTTGTCCGGCTCCCAAGATTTCTGGATATAGATAAGCTTGCCGATAATCAAGGCGCTTATGAACAGGACAACAATGTAGATTAAGAGCAGAATCATACTGATTCTGTCCATTCCACTTTTCTTGCCTGTGCTCTGTCCCGTCTTAGCCATGGTTCGTTTTATTTCTTGATTCTGTCGGCCGGCTTTGTAGGTACGTCCAGATTCGAGCCTGCGTCCTTGAGCATATCCTGTACGGTGCGGAGTCTGGAGTAACCTGCGAGTTCGACTGTTTTCTGCGCGCGATATATCTCGATGTCGGAGAGAATCCTACGGTTGTCCTCAACCTTGGTGAGAGTCTTCTCGATCTTAAGGCTCAGCCAGATGCTGATCCAGAAGATGAAGAACGTGTATAGGATGTGTATGAAATAACGTGTCGCGTTAAGCTTCAGCAGCAATTTGCCCTGAAGAATGGCCAAAAAGGCGTTGACCAACCCTTTCCCGATGTCGGAAAGCTTCCATTTCCTCAACTTTGTCATACTCGTTTTCCTCCATCCTCAACTTTTTCCGCCACTCTCAGCTTCGCGCTCCTTGCCCTCGTGTTTGAGGCTATCTCTTCCTCTTGAGGCAGGATCGGTTTGCGGTTCACTGCCTTGAGGGGCGCATGAATATTCCCGAACATGTCCTTTTCCTCCTTGCCGTCGGCGCTGCCGGTCTTTATGAAGTTCTTCACCATCCTGTCCTCAAGGGAGTGGTAGGTGATCACTACCAGCCTTCCGCCAGGTCTGAGGGTGTCGGCCGCGCCTTCGAGGAATTTCTCCAGAGATCGCATCTCGTGGTTCACCTCGATCCTGAGAGCCTGATAGACCTTCGCAAGGTACTTGTGCTCAGCGAATTTCGGAAGGGCGGCCTTGATGGCCTCATCGAGCTCGCCGGTGGTGCCGATCGGATTTCTGTCCCTTGCTGAAGTGATCAGCTGGGCGACCTTGCGGGCGTTGTCCACCTCTCCGTAGATGCGGAGAATCCTTTCGAGATCCTCTCCTGAATATTCATGTCCAATGGCGCGTCGTAGCGGAAGGAGAATCCTCTCTCCGCCGTGTCGAACTGGTGGGATGACACTCCGAGGTCGGCGAGGATGCCGTCCAGGCCGCCTGTGAGTTTTTCTTTAAGGGTCTGGTCTTCGGTCTCGTGCGCCTCGTTCAGCACGAAATTGTGTATGAACCGGAAATCGGCCCGCACCATAGTCAAGCGAGGGTCGTCTATCCTGTTATTGATCGCGTCGCTGTCACGATCGAAGGCGATGACGTGACCGTCTTCATTTAAGCGTGAAAGTAGTTCGGCGGTGTGACCACCGCCCCCGAATGTGACATCGGCGTATGTTCCTGACGGATTGGTGACAAGGGCGGAAATGCTCTCGTCAAGCATCACTGGTGTATGGTATTCTGACATCGCGTGACCCTCCTATCTCTCCTGAGACAGCTGTCCGGCAATATTCAAGAATTCTTCGTTTGAGATTCCGCTGGCCTCGAATCTCTCCTTGGCCCAGATCTCGATCTTGTAATCGTTGCCCGAGAAGACTACCTCTTTCGTTACACCAATTGACTCCAAAAGCTTCTTGGGGATGGAAATGCGTCCGAGCTTGGCGTCCGGTTCGACGATCGCGCGGTCGCGCATGTACTCCCTCCAGAAAGCGGCGTGAGCACGATTAAAGAAATTGAGCTTTGACTTGACCTCCTCGGACTGGCGCTCCCACTCCTCAAAGGTGTACATCTCAAGGCAATCCTCGAAGATGTCTTTCTTTATGACAAACCTCTGATCGCCCTCGGATGGCATCAACGACTTGAACGGCGAAGGGAAAACCACTCTCCCTTTGTCGTCGATCTTGCCTGAATATTCTCCGATGAATGTGATCATAAGTTTTCGTCTTTCACGCTTGGTTACAAAGTTAGGAATATTTTTCCATTTTATTCCACCTATTTCCAAAATTTTCCACAATGATTTCAACAACCGTTGTACGGACGCTTTCAGGGCCGTTTTTTCATTTCGGCGACAAAAGACAAAGTTTATAATGAGTCTGAAGGAAAGATCTTCGCGGAGAAGTGGTCGGGGACAGAAAAGGGACCGGTCGATCGGCCGGTCCCTTCGTTGGTATATTCGTGAATATCTTAGAAATTCCCCTTGTCGGCGTTGTCCCACCATACGCGGGTTCCGCCCTGGTCGCCGGAGTGGCCGGTCTTGCTGGAGTTCTCCTTGTTGAGGAGCTCGATACCGGTCTTGAGACCCTCGGCGTTGGTGTCACCGGCATTGCTGCTGTAGATCTGGCGGCGTACGCCTTCCTCTGTGGTGACGGCTCCGTTGCTCTCGTTGACGTAGGCAGGGAAGAGAACCGGATAGCCGGTACGCCTCTGCTCGGCCCAGGCCTCGGTTGAGAGAGGGAAGAGGGCGATGTACTTCTGGGTCATGATGCGGGCGAGCTTGTCCTCGTTGGAGGCATTGTTGTCCCACTTCACGCCCAGCTTGTTGAGGGCTTTGGTGTTGAGTTTCGGATCGAAAGGATCGACGAAATCAATCTGCGTGTCGGTTCCGCTGATGTACTTCTCGACAGCGCCTTTCGCATATTCCGCGATCTCGGCGTACTTGCCCTTGTAGGCAAGCTCATTCGCCATAGAGGTTCTGATGCCTTCCTCGTAGAGGGACTTCACGTCGCCGGATGTCCAGCCCCTGAGAGCGGCCTCGGCAAGGAGGAAGTAGGACTCGGCCTGCTTGAAGATCGGAAGCGGAGCGCTGTAGATGCCCTTGCTGTTGCTGCCGTCTACCCAACCGGAGAGCTTGCCCCAGTCGTTCGGCTTGCCTGGCAGACCGCTGGCGAACCTGATGCCGTAGTAGCCGGTTCCCTTCGCAACTTCCTTTCCGTCGGAGGTGGTGAACTTGTCCTGGTTCTTCGCCATGTACAGAGGCTGGCGAGGATCCTTGAGACCTGACATCAATGTCACGAGGTTGGCGTTGAATCCGCAGTCTCCCCAAGCGAACATAAGCCAAAGCTCGTTCTCGAGACTCTTGTCGATCATGAT
>OHMI01000841.1_pt1 | contig 9872 bp, 8 predicted proteins | sample 1569271 | NCBI WGS metagenome assembly OHMI01 (sample SAMEA3879529, study PRJEB24766) | human gut metagenome | biome: human-associated habitat; feature: feces | place: USA | collected 1985/1987
AATTGACGGAAAATGACGGATTATGATTTTTTTGACAAATGAATATCAGATGTTATAATAGGCGCAACAATTGATTGGCATGTGCGAAAGCACTATGTTTTAGATTATAAAGGTGGTGTTAACTATGTACAATAAGGAAACAGTAATCAGACTTAACACATTGGATGATGTTCAGGAATTTGTTGGGGCTGCTTCTAAGTGCGATTTTGACATTGATCTCAAATATAGACAGATTCTTATTGATGCGAAATCACTTCTTGGAGTGATTGGAATTGGTACAAACAATGACTTTAAGGTCTGCTATATGGGCGATGACCAGGCATTTGATAATGTGGTTGATAAATTCACTGTAGCGTAATACAATTGAATAAGGTCCTTTGGGAGAGTTTCTTCTTGGAGCTCTCCCTTTTTTTATGTTCAGTGTATTAAAAATGTCTGGAGTTAGACTGAAACTATTGCCGGAACACAAAAACGTTGACATAATCCGGAATATGTAGGGAGAGTACATGACAGAAGCTGGAAATAACTATAGTGAAAAGAAAACACAATTACATATTTCGGTCAGAAACCTTGTGGAATTTATTTTCAGGGAGGGTGACATAGACAACCGGTCATCCAGAGCTATGAGTGCCGATGCCATGATGGAGGGAACACGCATTCACAGGAAAATCCAGGGCAGCATGGGGAAGGAGTATCAGGCAGAGGTGCCGCTTTCCCTTGTTGTTGAAGGTGATTTGTATGAGCTGACTGTCGAGGGCAGGGCAGATGGCATCTTTACGGAGGATGGAAAGTGTTTTGTTGATGAGATTAAGGGAATGTACAGAAAGGTTGAGCTGTTTGAAAGGCCGGTTTTTGTGCACCGTGCGCAGGCTATGTGCTATGCATATATTTTTGCTCTGCAAAATAATATGGAAACGATAGGCATTCAGATGACCTACTGCAATCTGGAAACGGAGCAGACTAAGTATTTTCGCGAGGAGTTCTCATTTGAAGAGATAAAAAAATGGTTTGATGACCTGATGGAAGAGTATGGCAAATGGGCAACGTTTCAGTGTGAAATAAAAAATCAAAGACAGACTTCAATCAAAGAACTCGATTTTCCATTTGAGTACAGACCGGGGCAGAAAAAGCTTGTTTCGGATGTCTACAGGACAATTATGCGTCAGAAACTTCTTTTTATGCAGGCTCCGACCGGTGTGGGAAAGACTATCTCTACTATTTTTCCGGCAGTGAAGGCGGTTGGTGAGGATCTTGCAGACAGAATCTTTTACCTGACAGCGAAGACAATCACCGCAACAGTCGCAAAGGAAACGTTTGTGCTGCTTGAAAAAAATGGTTACAGGGCAAAAACTATTCAGATAACGGCCAAGGAAAAGCTATGTCTGTGTGATGAGATGGAATGTAATCCGGTAACCTGTCCGTATGCAAAGGGGCATTTTGACAGAGTAAATGATGCGGTTTTTGACCTGCTTCACAGATGTGAAATGATTGAGAGGGATGATATTTTATCACAGGCGGATAGGTATACAGTTTGTCCGTTTGAGCTTTGTCTTGATACGGCCAGCTGGTGTGATAATATCATCTGCGATTATAACTATGTGTTTGATCCAAATGTTTATCTTAAGAGATTTTTTCAGGAGGGGATAAAGGGAGATTATATTTTTCTCATTGATGAGGCTCACAATATGGTCGAAAGAAGCAGGCAGATGTATAGCGCTCAGATTTATAAGGAGGATTTCCTTACTGTGAAGCGCATTATGAAGGAGCACAGCCGCTCTATTGAGAAAGCGCTTGAAAAGTGCAATAAGATACTGCTTGGGATGAAGCGTGAGTGTGAGAATTACATGGTATATGATACATTTGGCAATATGGTATTTTCCTTTATGAGGCTTATGACACTTCTGGATGAGTTTTTGCAGAAGGCTAATGAGTTTCCGGGGAAAAAGGATGTTATGGATTTTTATTTTGAGCTTCGCAATTTCCTGAACATTTATGATCTGGTGGATGAGCACTACGTGATGTATTCCGAGCTTGAGGCTGATGGCAGGTTCATGCTAAAGCTTTTTTGTGTGGACCCGTCGCTTAATATACAAAAGAGGCTGGATAAGGGCAAGTCGGCTGTGTTTTTTTCGGCGACATTTTTGCCTGTAAACTATTACAAGAGCCTGCTAAGCACAAAAAAAGATAACTATGCCATATATGCTGACAGCACGTTTGACAGCAAAAAGAGACTGCTTGCGATGGCAACCGATGTGAGCACAAGGTACACGAGGCGCTCAAGGAGTGAGTATGAGCGCATTGCAGGATATATTAATGCTGTTGTCACGCAAAAGACAGGAAACTATATGGTTTTCTTTCCGTCATATAAGATGATGAATGATGTGGCAGATATTTACTGTGAAAAATATGCAGACGAAACAGAGCTTATGCTGCAGAAAAATAATATGTCAGAGGCTGAGAGGGAGAAATTTCTGGACAGGTTTAGTGAGGAATCGGACAGAACACTTGTGGCATTTGGCATCATGGGAGGCATATTCGGTGAGGGCATTGATTTGAAAAACGACAGACTGATAGGTGCTATTGTTGTCGGAACGGGGCTTCCGCAGATCAGCAATGAGAGAACTATATTAAAGGATTATTACGATGCCGAAAACGGCTGTGGCTTTGACTATGCTTTCAGGTATCCGGGCATAAATAAAGTCCTCCAGGCGGCCGGAAGAGTAATCAGGACGACGGAGGACACAGGTGTCATTTTGCTATTAGATGAGAGATTCTGGCAGAGAGAATATGATTTGCTCTATCCACGCGAGTGGAGTGACAGAAAGCCATGCAATATAGCAAATGTCGGAAAACTAGTTGCCGACTTCTGGGAGCAGATTTAAAAATTCCTCAGTGGATGCTGACACGGGCATTGTAGTGTTTACGGACACAACAATCTGGCGTGGCGGCATCTTTTCTTTTGTCTTCAGCACGAAAAGCTCTTTATTCTCATGGTTGATGCAGTAGTCAGGCACGAATGCTATACCCAGTCCGATTTTGGCCAGGTCTATGAGCAGATCATTACTGCTTAACTCAATTTCCGGAATCAGGTCAACCTGGTGCTGTAAAAACAGATTATGCAGGAATTCACTGGTGGTGCTGTTTCGGTCAAGCATCATGATAGGATATTTATTGAGCTCAGAAAAAGCTATCTCCTGCTTGCGAAGCTTGAAATAATTGGGATTTGCCACAAAAACATCGGAAAAGTTGCATATGGTTTTCTGTCTGTATGAGTGATTGAGGTGCGAGTTTGGAAAATTCGTGACAATCAGGTCAACCTTCCTTTGCTCCAAAAGCTCCACACACTGGATAGATGTGGCATTTGTGACCTTTATAGGCACATTCGGGAACCTCTGATGGAACTGCTTTAAGTAAGGAACCAGCAGATAACGGCATATGGTATCGCTTGCGCCGATGTGAAGCTGGCCAAGTCCAAGTGTGCCTGAGTCTAAAAGCTGGCTTTCACCGCGGGCAATAAGATTCATGGCAGGCTCAATGTGCTTTAAAAGCAGGGCACCGGCTGCGGTGAGCTGTACCTTCTTTGTGCTTCTGATGAAAAGAGTCTGTCCCAGCTTCTTTTCGAGAGTCTTAATAGACTGGCTTACCGCGGACTGTGAAATAAACAGCTTCTTGCTGGCTTCAGAGAAGCTTAGGGACGTTGCCACGTAGTAAAAGACCTTGTAAAGCTCATAATTTATATCCATTTTGTTATCCTCCGTATAAATATGGTTATTTGCATCTGTTTTTATCAATGAGGGGCAAAATAGCTTTTGACCCTTATATCATTATATAAGAAAACTATAATTAACGCAACTTATAAAACAAATTAAATATATTAATTATACTTATCATAACTAAAGTGTTATACTACAACCATAGTTTTAAAGTCCGATTGTGCAAAAAGCCGGACGGTAACGAATAATTGGTTACATACTCTCGAATTGAAAGGAGAACATATGAGTAACGTACGTCGTGTATATGTAGAGAAAAAACCTGACTTTGCGGTAAAGGCAAAGGAATTAAAGCATGAAATCAAGCATTATCTGGGAATCACAACTGTGGAGACAGTGCGTGTATTAATCAGATATGATGTGGAAAATATATCAGAGGAGACATACAAGAAAGCCTTGTATACAGTTTTCTCAGAGCCGCCTGTTGATGATATCTATGAGGAGACATTTGACTATGGTGATGCAAAAGTATTTACTGTAGAGTTTTTACCGGGACAGTTTGACCAGAGAGCAGATTCGGCCGAGCAGTGTGTAAAGCTTCTCAATGAGAATGAGGAGCCGATTATCAGAAGTGCTATCACATATGTGATTGAGGGTGCTATCACAGATGAGCAGTTTGCTGCTATTAAGAAACACTGCATCAACCCTGTTGATTCGCGTGCTATCGGCATGGAAAAGCCTAAGACACTTGTGCAGGAGTTTGATGACCCTGCTGATGTCATCATATTTGACGGTTTCAAGGATATGGCAGAGGACAAGCTGAAGGAGCTTTATTCATCATTGAACCTTGCCATGACATTTAAGGATTTTCTTCATATCCAGAATTATTTTAAGAATGAGGAAAAGCGTGATCCTTCAATGACAGAAATCCGTGTGCTCGATACATACTGGTCAGATCACTGCCGTCATACAACATTCTCTACAGAGCTTAAGAATGTCAAGTTTGACGATGGCTTCTACCGTACACCGATTGAAAATACCTACAAGGATTATCTCAATACATTTTCAAATATCTACAAGGACAGAAATGACAAATTTGTCTGCCTGATGGATCTTGCACTTCTTGCCATGAAGAGATTAAAGGCAGAGGGCAAGCTTGATGATCAGGAAGAGTCTGATGAGATCAACGCATGCTCTATCGTGGTACCTGTTGAGGTGGACGGAAAGACAGAGGAGTGGCTTGTAAACTTCAAGAACGAGACACACAACCATCCTACAGAGATTGAGCCTTTTGGTGGCGCTGCTACATGCCTTGGCGGAGCAATCAGAGATCCTCTCTCAGGACGTACATATGTATATCAGGCAATGCGTGTAACAGGTGCAGCAGATCCTACAGTACCGGTTTCACAGACAATTGAAGGAAAACTTCCACAGAAGAAGCTTGTCAGAGAGGCTGCTCACGGATACAGCTCATATGGAAACCAGATCGGACTTGCAACAGGCTATGTTAAGGAGGTTTACCATCCAAATTATGTTGCAAAGCGTATGGAGATCGGTGCAGTTATGGGTGCGGCTCCAAGACGTGCTGTCCAGAGACTTAACTCAGATCCGGGAGATAAAATCATTCTCCTCGGAGGACGCACAGGACGTGACGGAATCGGTGGTGCTACAGGTTCATCAAAGGCACACAATACAAAGTCTACATCAGTATGCGGAGCTGAGGTACAAAAGGGTAATGCACCTACAGAGAGAAAGCTTCAGAGACTTTTCAGAAGAGAAGAGGTCAGCCATATCATCAAGAAATGTAACGATTTCGGTGCCGGCGGAGTTTCTGTTGCTATCGGAGAGCTTGCTGACGGACTTCGCATAGAGCTTGACAAGGTGCCAAAGAAATACGCAGGTCTTGACGGAACAGAGATTGCTATCTCAGAGTCACAGGAGCGTATGGCAGTTGTAGTTGCGCCTTCTGATGTTGAGCAGTTCCTTGCATACGCAAAGGAGGAAAATCTCGAGGCAACAGAGGTTGCGGTAGTTACAGAGGATCCAAGACTTGTGCTTGAGTGGAGAGGCAAAGAGGTAGTAAATATCTCTCGTGCATTCCTTGATACAAACGGAGCTCATCAGGAGACAGATGTTGAGGTTGAGATGCCTTGCGAGAGTGACAATTATCTGGACAAAATCAGCACACCTGCTGTAGCCAGGATGGTTGAGGCAGGAGATATGAAGGGTGCCTGGGAGGCAGAGCTTGAAGACCTTAACGTATGCTCACAGAAGGGACTTGTTGAGAGATTTGATGGTTCTATCGGAGCCGGTTCAGTATATATGCCATATGGTGGTAAGTATCAGCTTACAGAGACACAGAGCATGGTTGCAAAGCTGCCAGTGCTTAAGGGCAAATGTGACACAGTAACTATGATGTCTTATGGATTTGATCCATATCTTTCATCATGGAGCCCATATCATGGAGCAATATATGCTGTTACAGATTCTGTAGCTAAGATTGTTGCTGCCGGTGGTGATTTCAGTAAGATCAGATTCACATATCAGGAATACTTCAGAAGAATGACAGAAGATCCAGAAAGATGGAGCCAGCCATTTGCTGCACTTCTTGGTGCATATGAAGCACAGATGGGATTCGGACTTCCATCAATCGGTGGTAAGGACAGTATGTCAGGAACATTTGAACATATTGATGTTCCACCAACACTCTGCTCATTTGCTATTGATGTGGCTAGGGAAGGAGATATTATCACTCCTGAACTTAAGAATGATGGTGATGTATTAGTCAGATTTGATATTAAGAAGAATCAGTATGATCTTCCAGATTTCGAACAGGTTAAGGCACTCTACAGTGCAATACATGAGCTTATCCAGAAGAAGGCAATCGTATCTGCATATGTTCTTGATGCTAACGGACTTGTGCCAGCACTCAGCAAGATGGCATTTGGTAATAAGTTAGGTTTTGAGATCAGCGCAGACGTTAAGGAAGATGACCTCTTTGCACCAGCTTATGGCTGTATCGTTGCAGAAGTTCCATCGGACAAGCTTAGTGAGATTACTACAGCTTATACTAAGGTTGGTACTGTTAAGGATAATGGTAAGTTCACATACAAGGAAGTTTCAATTAATGTAGAAGAAGCATTAAGCGTATGGGCTGATACCCTTGAGGGTGTATTCCCAACTAAGGCTTCTAAGGAAACTACACCGGTTGAAAGCAAGTTATATGAAGCACCAAGCGTACATGTATGCAAGAATAAGGTTGCCAAGCCAACAGTATTTATCCCGGTATTCCCAGGAACTAACTGTGAGTACGATAGTGCCAAGGCATTTGAAAGAGCCGGTGCTGATACAATCGTTAAGGTATTCAAGAACCTTGACGCTGAGAGTATCAGAGAGTCTGTAGATGAATTTGAGAAGGCTATTAACCAGGCACAGATTATTATGTTCCCTGGTGGATTCTCAGCAGGTGATGAACCAGATGGTTCTGCCAAGTTCTTTGCGACTGCATTCCGTAATGCCAAGATGAAGGAAGCAGTTGAGAAGCTACTTAATGAGAGAGATGGTCTTGCACTTGGTATCTGTAATGGATTCCAGGCTCTTATAAAGCTTGGTCTTGTACCTAATGGTAAGATTACAGGACAGGATGCACAGTCACCTACACTTACATTTAATACAATTAACCGTCATATATCTAAGATGGTATATACTAAGGTTGTCAGCAATTTAAGCCCATGGCTTGCTAATGCAGAGCTTGGCGGAGTATACTGCAACCCTGCTTCACACGGTGAAGGAAGATTTGTTGCTCCTAAGGAATGGCTTGATAAGCTCTTTGCTAACGGACAGGTTGCTACACAGTACTGTGACCTTGATGGTAATGTATCTATGGATGAAGAGTGGAATATTAACGGTTCATACATGGCTATTGAAGGTATCACAAGCCCAGACGGAAGATGCTTCGGTAAGATGGCACATTCTGAGAGACGCGGTGACAGTGTTGCTATTAATATATATGGTGAGCAGGATATTAAGATATTCGAATCAGGTGTTAAGTACTTCAAGTAATGCATAGAATATGTCAGCATTGTGCCATTAGAATTGGAGGGGATATTATGGCAAGAGATAAAGTCAGCACAGATATATTATGGAAGGACAGGAAGAGAATTCTCTTCCTCGGACTTCCATGGTCATTTACAAGATACAGTGTATCTAAGGACAGATTCTTTATAAGTAAAGGATTTTTCAGCGTTAAAGATGATGAGGTAAGACTGTATCGTATTATGGATATATCATTGGAGCGCTCATTCATGCAGAGACTTGTCGGAGTAGGAACTATTAAAGTATGCTCTGGAGACAAGACAATGGGTGACTTTGAGATTAAGAATATCAAGAGGCCTAAGGCTACTAAAGAGCTGTTATCAGATCTTGTGGAGAAGCAGAGAGATATCAAGAGAGTTGTCAACAGAGAGAATATGATTGACGGTCATGACCATTCAGATGGTCATGCGGATATTGATGACTTTGACAATAATGATGACGATGCACCATTTGACAGATAATTTGTAAAAATGTATTGACATATACATTCAAAGATGATATTTTAGTAGTTAGTTAAAGCTAACTGATGTAACGGGTATCCAGTTAGGATATCCGTTATTTTATAAATGTGGGTTAGACAAAGCTAACAAGAGTAAGGTAAATGAAAGGATGAGAATATGAGCGTAGTTATTATTGGTGGAAATGAATGTATGGAACGCCAGTATCAGCAGATATGTAAGAAACACGGCTGCAAGGCGAAGGTATTTGTTAAGGAAAAAAGCGGATTTTCCAAGCAGATTGGAACACCGGATCTTATGATACTGTTTACTAATACGGTTTCTCATAAGATGGTTTTATCAGCTGTTACAGAGGCTAAGAAGAATGATGTAAATATAGTAAGAACACATTCAAGCAGTGCGGCATCGCTTACAAGTGTTTTAGAAACATATTTAAGCGAAAGTAGGGCATGCTGATAAAGAAGAGAATAAAGTGCAATATGGAAGGAAAAGAAAAATGGTCTGTACAGATGTATTGGGTAGAATTGAGCGGGAAGTTATAAAAGAGTGTTCTCCGACGCTTGCCGGATTAAAGACGGGCAACCTTTTTAATTACAGATATGATAATATATCTGATTTTAGGAGAGAGCTTGCAAGTGTTAACAGAAAACTTAACGCCAAAGGCGTGTATGTTACATTTTTAAAGCGAAATGAAAAGAGTGCACTTTTATATGTGTTCAGACCTGACAGATTAGAGAAGGATTTGTCACAGCCAGCAGTACAAAATGTACTGAAAACATTTGGATATACAGATTATAAAGTTGGAGCAAGCATCAAGCATCTTAAACAGAGAGTGGGGGAGAACACATGCTTTCCACATGAAATAGGATTGTTCTTAAGTTACCCGGTGGAAGATGTAATCCAGTTTATAAGACAAAAGGGCTGTAATTACAAATGTTGTGGGGTATGGAAGGTGTATTGTGATGAGGCATTTAGCCAGAAGATGTTTGCACGTTACAGAAAATGCACAGAAGTATATTTAAGAGTCTTTGACCGAGGCAGAAGCATATCTGCATTAACGGTTTAAGCATATAAAAAGTAAAAAAGGAGAGATTGGATAATGAGTAAAGTAGCAGTAGTTTATTGGAGCGGAACAGGTAATACAGAGACAATGGCTAACGCAGTTGCAGAAGGTGCTAAAGGAGCCGGAGCAGAGGTTGATGTAATTGTGGCAAATGATTTTAATTCAGGAAAGGTTGCTGAATATGATGGAATCGCATTCGGATGCCCGGCAATGGGAGCAGAGAATCTCGAAGAATCAGAGTTTGAGCCAATGTTCACAGAGGTAGAAGGAAGTCTTAGCGGTAAGAAAATTGCACTTTTTGGTTCATATGGATGGGGAAGCGGCGAATGGATGGCTGACTGGGAAGAAAGAAGCAAGGCTGCAGGGGCTGTTCTTGCAACAGACAGCGTAATCTGTCAGGAAGCACCAGATGATGATGCTGTTGAAAACTGCAAAAAACTTGGGGCAGCGTTAGCATAATTATTTATTGCCTGTAATATATTGAAAAGATTGCACATTTTGCCCCCTGGTTGGTTATATCAATCAGGGGTTAAATTATTCTAAAAA
>OHMI01000842.1_pt1 | contig 9850 bp, 9 predicted proteins | sample 1569271 | NCBI WGS metagenome assembly OHMI01 (sample SAMEA3879529, study PRJEB24766) | human gut metagenome | biome: human-associated habitat; feature: feces | place: USA | collected 1985/1987
GGCCGAGCGCGACAAGGGCAAGGCCGTGCTGCTGGTCAGCCTGGAGCTGGACGAGGTGATGAACCTTTCTGACCGCATCCTTGTAATGTACGAGGGCGAGATCGTGGGCGAGTTTGACCCCAAGACCACCACCGTGCAGGAGCTGGGTCTGTATATGGCAGGCGCCCGCAAGCAGGGAAAGGAGGAGCAGTAACACATGAATAAGAAAAAACTTTCCCGCAGCAGCAGCCTGCAAAGCTCTGTTACCAGCGTGCTGGCTGCACTGCTGTGCATCCTGATTGGTTTGCTGGTGGGCTTTCTGGTGCTGATAGCCATCAACCCCGCACACGCATGGGGCGATGGCTTTGTGCGCATCATCAAGGGCGGTTTCCACGATGCCCCCTACGGCGTGGGCAAGGAGCTGGCCAATGCCGCACCCCTGATCATGACTGGTCTGTCCGTGGCCTTTGCCTTCAAGACCGGCCTGTTCAACATCGGTGCAGCCGGTCAGTATACGCTGGGCGCTTACGGTGCGCTGTACTGCGCCATCATGCTCAAGCTGCCCTGGTTCGTCTGCCTGCTGGTAGCAGCAGTGCTGGGCGGCCTGTGGGGTGCGATCCCCGGCTTTTTCAAAGCCTACTTCAACATCAACGAGGTCATTACCTCCATCATGTTCAACTGGATCGGCCTGTATCTGGTGAATGAGCTCATCTACCAGAACGGCACCGGCCCCATGTACGATGTGCGCAACACCCGTACTTTGAACCTGAGCAAGAATGCCGATTTTGCCCAGTCCCTGATCCCGGACTTTGGCTTGAACAAGCTGTTCCAGACCAACAGCACCACCATTGCCATCTTCCTGGCCGCTGTGGTGGCCATCCTGATCTGGGTGGTGCTGAACAAGACCACCTTTGGCTATGAGCTGAAGGCGGTCGGCCTGAACAAGAGCGCTGCCCGCTACGCCGGTATCAACGAAAAGAAGAACATCATCCTCTCCATGGCCATTGCCGGTGCGCTGGCAGGCTTCGGCGCAGGCCTGTTCTATCTGTCCAACGTGTCCCAGTGGAACCCGCTGAACTCCACCAGCCTGCCGGGCATGGGCTTCAACGGTATCTCGGTGGCACTGCTGGCAAGCTCCAACCCCATCGGTACCGTGTTCTCTGCGCTGTTCATCTCCCACATCTCGGTCGGCGGCTCCTTCCTGTCCACCAAGTTTTACCCCACTGAGATCTCGGATCTGATCAGCGGCATCATCATCTACCTGTGCGCATTCTCCATGCTGTTCCGCGGCAAGATCCAGAGCCTGCTGTTCCGGAATGCCGAAAAGACCAATGTGAACGCAGAGCCTGCGCCTGCCGCAGAAAAGACCAAAAAGGAGGGCAAGTAATATGCTGCTTCTGATCAAATATACCCTGCTGTACGGTATCGTGCTGATGCTGGTGGCACTGGGCGGTATGTTCAGCGAACATTCCGGCATCATCAACATTGCACTGGAGGGCATCATGGTCATCGGCGGCGTGGCCGGTGTGCTTACCCTGACCATGCTGCCTGCAAGCCTGTCGCCCTTCCTTGTGGTGCTGATCTCCATTCTGGTGGCAGCGCTGGCGGGCGTGATCTACAGCCTGCTGCTGGCCTTTGCCTCCATCAACCTGAAGGCGGACCAGACCATCGGCGGCACGGCACTGAACCTGCTGGCTACCGCCATTGCCGTGGTCATCTCCAAGTACTTCAGCGAGAGCGGCAGCGCCAAGCTGAACTACTCCAACAAGCCCTTCCTGTTCAGCATCGGCGGGCTGGAACTCAGCGTGTTCGTGCCGTTGGGGCTGATTTTGCTGGTGGTCAGCTACATCGTGCTGTACAAGACCCGCTTTGGCCTGCGCCTGCGTGCCTGCGGCGAGCACCCGCAGGCTGCGGACTCGGTGGGCATCAACGTTTACAAGATGCGTTACGCCGGTGTCATCCTTTCCGGTGCGCTGGGCGCCGTCGGCGGTCTGGCGTATATCGTGCCCCCGGTGCAGACCTGGAACTTTGAAGTCGGCGTGGCCGGTGCAGGCTTTCTGGCACTGGCAGTTATGATCTTTGGCCAGTGGAAGCCTTTCCACATCTTTGGCGCGGCCATGTTCTTTGCCGTGTTCAAGAGCCTTGCCAATATTGCAGACTCTACCTTCCTTGCGCAGCTGCACTGGTCCAGCAACATCTATAATATGATGCCCTTTGTGGCCTCCATGGTCATTCTGGCCTTCACCTCCAAGAACAGCATGGCACCCAAGGCCGAGGGTATCCCCTACGATAAGGGCTCCCGCTAAGCGTATTCGCTAAAAATCTGTAAAACGAAGGCATCCGCAGCCATCCATGTGCTGCGGATGCCTTTTTTGTACGGGGCAGGGCATATTTTGTCCATATATTTGCCGGCAGAAAATGGCATTTTTACTTGTAAAATACAACAAGATGTGCTATCATTATAAAATGAATGTGTATCTATAGGAACCCGGTGTACATTTCTTGCACTGCGGAAAACAAGAAAGGTGAGTTTCGCTATTATGGACGAAAAAGCAACTATGGGACAGTCGCTCCGGAACATGGAGGACGAAGAGACCATTGATCTGATGGAACTGGCCCGCCTGCTGTGGGCACATGCCGTGCAGATCGTGGCAGCAGCTGTTGCGGCAGCGCTGATCTGCCTGCTGGTGTGTATGTTTGCGCTTACACCCAAGTACCAGGCATCTATCAACATGATCGTGAATACCCGTCAGGACACGACCACCACCTTCACCAGTGATAACTTCAACTCGGCTAAGAACCTGATCAGCACCTATGCGGTCATCATCAAGGGCAACACCGTGCTGAACGAGGTGATCGACAAACTGGATCTGGATATGACCTACACCGAGTTGTATAAGATGGTGGATGTTGCCGATGTGGACTCTACCCAGATCATGCAGATCACGGTCACCGATACCGATGCAGAGCGCGCAGGCGAGATCGCACAGACCATTGCCGACATCGTGCCCGATGTGCTGGTGGAAAAGGTGGAAGCCGGTTCCTGCAAGGCGGTGAGCGATGTGATCATCGATCCCAACAAGGTGTTCCCCCAGACCAAGAAGTACGTTGTGCTGGCCGGTCTGCTGGGCGCTGTGGTGGTGTGCGGCGTGCTGGTGCTGGCACACCTGCTGCACGATACCATTGTGGATGACGAAGATGTTCAGAAGAAGCTCGGCCTGCCCGTGCTGGGCCTGATCCCGGAGGTGTAAGACGATGTGGAATCTGTTTAACAAAAAGAACAAAACTGACGGCGAGCACCGTACCCTGCAGCTGATCACCGATAAGGGGATGCCCTTTGGCTATGTGGAGGCCTACAAGTCTCTGCGCACCAATCTGGACTTTATGGCGGGCTCCATGGACGTGCACACGCTGGTCATCACCAGTACCGTGCCGGAAGAGTCCAAGAGCAATGTGGCGGTCAATCTGGCGATGACGATGGCCGAAAGCGGCAAAAAGGTGGCTCTGGTGGATTGCGACCTGCGCAAGCCGGTGCTGCACCGCTATCTGAAGGCCGGTCACAACGTAAAGGGCGTTTCCAACGTGCTGTCCAACCAGTGCACGCTGGACGAGGCGCTGCATGAACTGAAGGAAATGAACCTGACCTTCCTGCCCGCCGGCACTCCGCCGCCGAACCCCTCCGAGATGCTGAGCCAGCCGCAGATGCAGGCCATGGTGGATGCCCTGCGGGAAAAGTTCGATGTGGTCATCTTTGATGCACCCCCGGTGTCCGTGGTCACCGATGCAGCCGTCATCGGCCGCTATGTGGACGGCGCGGTTTTCGTTGTGCGCTCGGACTACGCCCCCGCCGATGCGGTGCGCGGCGCAGTGAAAAAGCTGCAGGATGCCGGTGTCCGGGTGCTGGGCAGCGTGCTGACCCGCTACGACATGAAGAAGGCACTCAAGGGCTCCAGCTACGCATACAGCTATGCCTACAATTACAACTATGCCTACGAAAAACAGAAGGCTGATGTTACTGAATAAGGAAGCACTGCTATGACGGATCTGCATTGTCACATTCTGCCCGGCATGGATGACGGCGCAAAGGATACAGCAGTCTCGCTGGAGCTGCTGCGCAGGGAATACGAGGACGGTGTGCGCACCAGCCACTTCAACAGCGAGCGTACCACAGTGGAAGCCTTTACGGTAAAGCGGCAGGCTGCCTTTGAACAGCTGACCGCAGCGCTGGAGGGACAGCCCATGCAGTTTGATTTCAAACTGGGGGCGGAGGTGTTCTTCTCGCCCGGCCTGTGCGAGCTGGACACCCGGGCGCTGTGCATGGGGGACACCGCTTATCTGCTGCTGGAATTCCCCACCACCCACAAGCCGCATTTTATCCGGCAGACCCTGTACAATCTGCAGCAGCAGGGCATCGTGCCGCTGATCGCGCATATCGAGCGCTACCCCTATGTGCTGGAGGATCCCACCCTGCTGTACGACTGGGTAGCCGCCGGTGCCTATGCGCAGATCAACGCAGGAGCACTGCTGGAGCCTAAGCTCTGCAAAAAGTTGTGTAAGTTCATCCAGTGGGGATTGGTTCATGTCATTTCCACCGACACCCATTCCCCGGACAAGCGCCCGCCCCGCATGGCACAGGGTGTGCAGCAACTGGAAAAGCTGCTGGGCAGGGAAACTGCTGCCCGCATCGTGCGCAACGGCGATGAACTGTTCCACGATCAGGAACTGGACGCTGCGACCCTGCATCAGCCCAAAAAGTTTTTGGGCATGTGGGTCTGATCCTAAAGTAAGGAGAAAACTGCCCGGGCAGAGAATTACTCTGCCCGGGCAGCGGATTTTGGTATGAAGAAAAATAAGGTCCTGAAAATTGTGTTGATCGTGCTGGGCGCGCTGGTGGCTCTGCTGGCAGCAGCTGTTCTTGGCGTGCTGTTCTACCTCCACAGTATGGCAGCCGGTATTCCTGAAACCCTGCCGGATGCCCCGGCGGACAGCACACAGGTCACCCTGACGGATGATGAGATCGATAAGCTGCTCAGCGGTGAGATCACGCTGGAGGAACTGGCAGATGAAGCCGCCGCGTCCGGCAGCGGGGAACAGGAGGCATCCGCCAGCGCTCCGCAGCAGGAGACAGGTGCGGCTTCCTCCCCGGCGAATTCTGATACTTCTCCGGCGGCATCTGCCTCCCGGACGGAGAGCAGCAGTACAGCGTCCTCCAGCAAGCAGGAGACTGCCGGTACAGCCAATTCCGGTACAGAAAAACCGGCGTCCTCCTCCGGCAAACAGGAGGCCGGCTACGAGGCCGAGGTCAAGGCACTGCTGCGGCAGCTGTACAGCGTCAAGGCACGCGCCGAGGCAGAGCTGAACAGCTGCATTGCCGGAGCAAAGGCAGAGTTCAAATCGCTGCCGGAGTCTCAGCAGACACAGGCGCGCAAGATATCCATCGTGCTGGCCAGAAGTGGCAGACTGTATGCGATGCAGGCCTCCTATGATAAGGAAGTGGAGAGCATCGTCAGCCAGATGCGCGCCATTCTGACCGCCAACGGCCAGAGCACCGCACTGGCGGATCAGGCCATGGCCTCCTATAAGGCACAGAAGAGCGCCATGTACTCCCGGCTGACCGCAAAACTGTACTCCTGACCCGCAAAACGACCACGGACCATCCGCAGCACATTTCCCGGGCACCGACCGTGCTGGAGAAGGGGCTGCGGATGGTTTTGTTTTGCCTTTTTGCTGTAATATGGAGAAAAATGCCAAGGACATGGAGGGATGACTCTGCGGCAGAGACGCTGCCTTTTACGCCGACAGGGGAGGGCGGATTGTACGCGCCAACGGAACAATTCCCCAAAAGGCCGGAAAAGTAGCACTTTTACCTACAAATATACAGGAAATTTGTATAAAGTATAAGATTTCACTCATGCTTTGCTATAATGAAGTGAATTCTTTTCATGTAAATTGACAAAAATCGTGGTTATCCTTATAATAAATAGAGTGTTTCTCGGGTATGGACGATGGTGTTTGTGCAACCGCAAGATGCCATCGTTTTATTATTCGCTTTTCTGTCCGCGTGCCAAGGACAGACGTCTGCACTGTGAGACGCAGATGCGGGAAAGTGCCTGGCTCAGACCGGGAACGCCAAAATAGTATTTCATTGATAGGAATGGAGTGGCATCAAACGATGGCAAAGTACATCATCAAGCGTGTCGCAATGGGCATCTTCAGCATCTTCATTGTGGCCACGGTTACCTTTTTTGTCATGAACCTGGTCCCCGGTGGCCCGTTCGTGGCAGAAAAGTCCATCAGTGCCGCTGCTCAGCAGGCTCTGGCCGAAAAGTATGGCCTGGATAAGCCGCTGGGTGTGCAGTACGTCAACTATATGAAGGGCCTTCTGCACGGCGATCTGGGTCTGAGCCTGCGTCAGCGCGGACGTACCGTGAACCAGATCATTGCCAGCAAGCTGCCGGTGTCCTGCCGTCTGGCAGGCATTGCAGTGGTTGTGGCTCTGTGCGTGGGCATCCCGCTGGGCTGCATTTCGGCCTATAACCGTGGTAAGTGGCTGGATAACCTCATTATCGTGTTTGCAACCTGTGGCATCGCGATCCCCAGCTTTATTTCCAGCGTGCTGCTTTTGTACCAGTTTGGTATGAACATGAAGGTGCTGCCCACCGTTGGTCTGAACAGCGCAGCCGCCTATATCATGCCGGTCACCGCACTGGCCATCTATCCCTCGGCTTATATCACCCGTCTGATGCGCTCCAGCCTGCTGGACGTTATGGGTCAGGACTATATGCGCACCGCACGCGCAAAGGGCGTTTCCCAGTTCATGATCCTGTTCAAGCACGCACTGCGCAACGCCATTCTGCCTGTCATCACCTACGTTGGCCCCATGCTGGCCGGCCTGATGACCGGTTCCTTCGTGGTGGAAAAGATCTTCTCCGTGCCCGGTCTGGGCCGCGACTTCGTGTCTGCCATCACCAACCGTGACTACACCATGATCATGGGCACCACCATTCTGCTGTCCAGCATGGTCATTATTGCAAACGTGATCGTGGATATCCTGTACAAGATCATCGACCCGCGTATCAAGCTGAAGTAAGAGAGGAGCGATTTTCATGGAAAACATTAAAAAGAATCCGCTCAGCCTGCAGCTCAATGCGGAGGATTTTCTGCCCGCCAGCAATGAGGAAAAGCAGAGTCTGGTGGTCATGCGCGAGAGCGTCAACTTCTGGAAGGACGGTATCCGCCGCCTGAAGAAAAACAAGATCGCCATGGTCAGCTTTGTGTTCATCATTGCCATTGCTATCTTTGCCTACATTCTGCCCGCCGTGTGGCCCTACAGCTACTCCGAGCAGGTGAAGGGCAGCAACAATCTGGCACCGTTCGAGTACTCTGCCGCTGAGCAGGCCCGCATCGATGCCGGCGAAAAGGTGTTCCCGCACATTCTGGGCACCGACCGTATGGGCCGTGACTTTGCGGTGCGTATCATGATGGGCACCCGCGTCAGCCTGTCTGTCGGTCTGATCGCCTCTGTGCTGGTGCTGATCATCGGCGCTACCTACGGCGCAGTTTCCGCCTTTGCCGGCGGCTGGGTGGATAATATCATGATGCGTATTACAGATATTCTGTACACCATCCCCGATATTCTGCTAATCATCCTGCTGGGCATGGCCCTGAAGGACCCGCTGGACAAGCTGTCCACACAGCCTGGCTTTAAGTGGATGCAGACGCTGGGCCCCAACATGATCTCCATCTTCATCATCTTTGCTCTGCTGTACTGGGTCGGCATGGCGCGTATCGTCCGCAGCCAGATCCTGATCCTGAAGGAGAGCGAGTATGTTACCGCTGCCCGCGCACTGGGCGCATCCAGCGGCCGTATCATCAAAAAGCATCTGCTTACCAACTGCATTGGTACTCTGATCGTTACCACCACCCTGCAGATCCCGGCCTCCATCTTCACCGAGAGCTACCTGAGCTTCATCGGTCTGGGTGTTGCAGCTCCGCTGCCCTCTCTGGGTTCTCTGGCTACCGATGCTGTTAAGGGCATGAACACCTATCCCCATCTGCTGATCGCCCCCGCACTGATGATCAGCGTGATGATCCTTGTGTTCAACCTGTTCGGCGATGGCCTGCGCGATGCCTTTGACCCGAAGCTGAAGAATTGATGAGGTGAACAGAAATGAGCGAGAAAATTCTTGATATCAAAGATGAGCGCCTTTCTTTCTTCACCCCCGCGGGCGAAGTAAAGGCACTGAACGGCGTTTCCTTTACCATGAATCAGGGCGATGTTCTGGGCGTTGTAGGTGAGTCCGGCTCCGGTAAGTCGGTCACCGCCTACTCCGTTATGGGCCTGACCGCTTACCCCGGTAAGCTGGTGGGCGGTAAGGTGTGGTTCAACGGCCACGAGATCGAGAACATGAAGGAGAAGGACTTCCGCAAGATCCGCGGCAACGAGGTCTCCATCATCTTCCAGGACCCCATGACCAGCCTGAACCCGGTGTACACCATCGGCAACCAGATCGTGGAGGTCATCCGCCTGCACACCGATAAGAATAAGGCCGATGCATGGGCACGCGCCAAGGAACTGCTGGAGCTGGTCGGCATCAATGAGCCTGAAAAGCGCCTGAAGCAGTACCCCCACGAGCTGTCCGGCGGTATGCGCCAGCGCGTGATGATCGCCATTGCACTGGCCTGTGAGCCCAAGCTGCTGATCGCCGACGAGCCCACCACCGCACTGGACGTGACCATTCAGGCACAGATCCTTGAATTGATGCAGGATCTGCGCAAGAAGCTGGGCATGAGCATCATTATGATCACCCACGATCTGGGTGTCGTGGCTTCCATGTGCGAGAAGATCGCCGTCATGTACGCCGGCCACATCGTGGAGTACGGCACCACCGACGAGATCTTCTACCAGCCGGGCCACGAGTACACCAAGGGCCTGATCAACTCCATCCCCAAGCTGAACACCGCAGAGCACGAGCGCCTTGTGCCTATCGAGGGTACCCCTGTGGACCTGCTGAATCCGCCGGCCGGCTGCCCCTTTGCGCCCCGCTGCAAGAACTGCATGAAGATCTGTCTGAGCAAGATGCCTCCGCGCACCGAGCTCAGCGATACCCACTATACCTACTGCTGGCTGCAGCAGAAGGCTGAATTTGAGAAAGGGGAAAAGGCAGAATGAGTGAACACAAGACGCTGGTTGAAGTCCAGCACCTGCAGCAGTATTTCCCCGCCGGCGGTGTGGGCAAGAACCGCAAGTATGTTCAGGCTGTGGATGACGTAAGCTTTGCCATCCGCAAGGGCGAGACCCTTGGTCTGGTGGGCGAGTCCGGCTGTGGCAAGACCACTACCGGCCGCACCCTGCTGCGCCTGTACGAGCCCACCGGCGGCAAGATCTACTACGACGGCAACCTGCTGTTCGATAAGGACAACAAGATCGCAGTGGATATGCTGCCCTATCGCCGCCGGATGCAGATCGTTTTTCAGGATCCCTACGCAAGTCTGGATCCCCGCATGACCATTGGCGACATCGTGGGTGAGGGCATTGATATCCATCATCTGGCTGAGAACGAAAAGGACCGCCACGATAAGATCATCGCTCTGCTGGAGCGCGTTGGCCTGAACAGCGAGCACGCAAACCGCTACTGCCACGAGTTCTCCGGCGGTCAGCGTCAGCGCGTGGGCATTGCCCGTGCACTGGCCGTGAACCCCGAGTTCATCGTTTGTGACGAGCCTGTCTCTGCACTGGACGTTTCCATTCAGGCACAGGTCGTCAATATGTTCGAGGATCTGCAGCAGGAGATGGGTCTGACCTACCTGTTCATCGCCCATGACCTGAGCGTTGTCAAGCACATCTCCAACCGCATCGGCGTGATGTATC
>OHMI01000844.1_pt1 | contig 9845 bp, 9 predicted proteins | sample 1569271 | NCBI WGS metagenome assembly OHMI01 (sample SAMEA3879529, study PRJEB24766) | human gut metagenome | biome: human-associated habitat; feature: feces | place: USA | collected 1985/1987
ATGCAATGCTGGTGACAGCGTCGCCGTCCTTCAGGGCGAAGGAGTCGCTGGTCAGCTCGCCGTACAGCTTGCTGCCGGACAGGTCGTAGCAGTAATCCTTCCAGTTTGCCAGACCAACAGGGCCGTTCACCTGGAACAGGGTGGGAGCCTCGCTCTTCTCCATCTCGCTCATCAGGGTGGTCTCGTACTGGCCGGAAGCGGCGGTGACAACGGTCACAGGCACGCCGGTCTCCTTGGTGTACTCAGCGGCCAGATCCTGCCAATCCTGATCCTGCTCGGGCTTGAAGTTCAGGTAGTAGACCTTGCCGTCTGCCTTTGCAGCGGTGCTGGAAGCAGCGGTAGAACTGGCAGCAGAGGAAGCGGTGCTGCTGGAAGAGCCGCCGCAGGCAGCCAGACCCAGAGCAGCGGCAGAAACGCCAGCGGCCTTCAGGAAGTTACGACGAGTGATCATCTTTTTCATAATAAGTTCTCCTTCTTATTAAAATTACAGATCAACTATATACTCTCCGTCCTTCGACGGAGGGAATACAAAATTTAAATTGCCCTTACGCTTTCGCCCTGCTGCAACTCCGGCTGCAGGGTCACGGTCTGGGCAGAGGAGCCATGCTCGATTTGCCGCACCAATAGTTCGATGCTTTGCAGTGCGATCTGCTCGCTGGGCTGGACGATGGTGGTCATCACCGGCACGCAGTAGCGGGACATCGTGATGCCATCAAAACCGATCACTGAGACATCCTCCGGCACCCGCATACCTGCACTTACCAGCGCCCGGATGGCACCAAAGGCGATCACATCGCTCATGGCAAACAAGGCAGTGAACTCGGCCCGGCGGGCCAGCAGACTGTTCATGGCGTGGTAGGCGGACTCGAAATCGTAGTTGGACAGGCCATAGAGTTTATCGTCAAGGACAAGCCCTGCGTCCTCCATGGCATCCTGCGCACCCAAACGGCGCATCCGGCTGGGAAAGCTGGTGGCCGGGCCGCCCAGCACCGCAATCTTGCGGTGACCCTGTGCGATGAGATGGGAGACTGCCGCTTTTGCTGCGGCCCGGTCATCCACACCCACCATCGAGAGATTGGGGAAGTCCAATTCATTGGAGACCAGTGTGGCCAGCACGGAGGGAACGGAGATGTTTGCAAAGCCGTTCTGGAAGTTCGTGACACTGCCGCCCAAAAAGATCATGCCCTTGGGCTTGATCTCCCGCAGGATCTTCTCGGCAGCATCGATCTCGTTGGCGTTCTCGTCCAGATAGGAGACGATGCCGTTGTACCCATACAGGGTAGCGGCCCGCTGCAGCTGAACGAGGAAGTCGGAGAAGAAGATGTTCCGGGTCCCCTTGACTACGAACACCAGACTGCGGGATTGCTGGATCTTCAGCTGCCGCGCGTTGGTGTTGGGGGTAAAGCCTGCCTCCCGCATGACCTTGAGCACATGCTCCTTGGTCTCGGGCCGGACATCCGGCCGGTCATTGATGACGCGCGAAATGGTGCTGACAGAACAGCCGCTGATGCGGGCAATGTCCTTGATCGTCATATCGCGTGCCCTCGCTTTCGGTTGGATTATCGGGAACGGTGTCGGGAACGTTTCCAGTGGCTATAGTATGGCACAATTTGCGCAAAAAATCAATCGTGTGGAAGTAATTTCGTAAAAGGTGTACAAAGAATCAACTTGCATTTGTGCAGATTGATTTGCCAGCACATCAAAACACCGGTTGATTTCAGAAAATACCGGTAACATATCAGAAAATACCGGAAAAACCGTACCGGTTTGTAACTTTTTGACCGGGTGATGCAATTTTATGGACGAGGGTGATCTGCCCGGAAACTGCGGGAACGGTTCCATAAGATGTTCCCAGAATGCAGCAAAAAGAAACAGGCAGACTACTGAGTGCCGGGAGCACTGCACAAACGAAAGACACAACAAAAAAGCGCTTTCACCTTGTCATCGGTGAAAGCGCTTTGCTGATTGCTGATTATTTTGAATGGGTTGATAAAGTTCTGATTAGTCGCTGACGTAGGGCATCAGAGCAACGTGACGAGCACGCTTGATGGCGGTGGTCAGTGCGCGCTGATGATAAGCGCAGGTGCCGGTCACACGGCGGGGAATGATCTTAGCACGCTCAGAGACGTACTTACGCAGACGGGGCACGTCCTTGTAATCGATGGTGTCGATGCGATCGACACAGAAGCTGCAAACCTTCTTGCGGCCGCGACGCATGGGGCGTGCGGGGCGAGAGCCTTCGGTTCTTTCAAAAGCCATTGCTTATTACCTCCTATAAGAATTGAACGGTCAGACCGTTACGGAATCAGAACGGCAGGTCATCACTGTCATCAATGACAGCAAAATCATCTGCACTGCCGGCGGAATAGCTGGGAGCTGCCTCCACAGCAGCCGGACGGGCAGGGGCTGCGTTCTGGTAGGCGGGAGCAGAATTTTGATAATTTGCTCCACCGCCCTGATTGCTGCTCTTGGGGCCTGCAAAGCTGATGTTGTTGGCTACGACTTCCACAGCCGTGCGATTGTTACCGTTCTTATCCTGATACTGGCGGGTCTGAAGAGAGCCTTCGATGGCGATCAGACTGCCTTTCTGGAAATACTTAGAAACAAACTCGGCCTGAGAACGCCAGGCAACGATATCAATGAAGTCAGCCTGACGCTGCTCACCCTGACGCACAAAATTGCGGTCGCAGGCAATGCGGAAGCTGCACACATTGGTGCCCTGGGGCGTGGTGCGGAGTTCAGGATCCGCCACAAGACGGCCCATGATAGCAACAACATTCAACATTTTACGGTCTCCCTTTCTGTCACGAAAAGATTACTCCTCGTGGGCAACGATCAGGCTGCGCATAACACCTTCAGTGATCTTGTACACACGGTCCAGCTCAGCGGGGAAGCTGGGCTCGCTGGTGAAGTTGATCACAGTGTAAACGCCTTCCTCCTCGTCGTTGATGGGGTAGGCCAGACGGCGCTTGCCCCACTCGTCGATGGAATCGATCGTACCGTTGTTCTCGATCAGGGTCTTGAACTTACCAACCAGAGCGGCGGTAGCCTCCTCGTCGAGAGCGGCGCTGGTAATCAGCATGGTTTCGTACTTTGCCATTTTGTAGCACCTCCTTTTGGACTTAAGGGCCTCAAGGTTATGAGGCCAAGGGTACACACGACATGCGGCATCGCCTGCCGTGTGCGGCGTGTCTGTTCAGACAGCAATTTATTATAGCAAGCCCCTGCTGTTTTGTCAAGCCCTGCGGGCCAAAAATCCGCACAAAAATTTGCACTGAAGCTTTGGCGAACTTTGTCTGTTTTTTTAACGAGAAAGATGGAAAAGTATTTTGATTTTGGTTCTGAGCGGCGATATAATAAAAGAATAGGGGGTCGGGCGCGGCCGACAGCCCTGTTAAATGAGATAAAACGGAGGAAGGTAAATTTATGTATTCTGTTTTTCGGAACCTCGCCATCATCATCCTCAGTGCCAAGTTCTTCGGGCTGGTGGCCCGCAAGTTCAAAGCGCCGCAGGTGGTGGGCGAGATCATCGCGGGCCTGATCATCGGGCCCTGTCTGCTGAACCTTGTGCATATCAGCGATACCATCTCGATCTTCGCAGAGATCGGCGTGGTGCTGCTGATGTTCTCCACGGGCCTTGGCACCAACCTGAAGGAGCTGATCAAGGCAGGCCCCATCGCCACCCTGATCGCCTGTGTGGGCGTGGCGGTGCCGCTGGCAGGGGGCACGCTCCTTTATAGTTTATTCTACGGCTTCTCGGCGTTGGGCAGCCAGGAGTTTTACCGTGCCCTCTTCATCGGTACCATTATGACCGCCACCAGCGTGTCCATCACCGTGGCTACCTTGCAGGAGCTGGGCCACCTGAAGAGCTTCCTTGGCACCACCATCGTCAGTGCCGCTGTTATCGATGATGTTATCGGCATCGTGGTGCTGACCTGTGTGCTGGGAGCAAGCTCCGGCACCGGCACAGGGCTGGGCAAGGTGCTGTTGAACACCGTGCTGTTCTTCGCCACCGCCATCGGCGTGGGCATCATTGCCCATTTCGCCATGAAGTGGCTGGACAAGCGCAATCCCCACACCCAGCGCATCACCATCGTCAGTATGGCGTTCTGCTTTGCCATGGCTTACATTGCCGAGGCCTACTTCGGCATTGCAGACATCACCGGTGCCTACATCGCGGGCATCGTCCTGTGCACTCTGGAGGATGCCCCCTATGTGGAGCGCCGGGTGGACATCAGCAACTATGTGCTGTTTGCTCCCATCTTCTTCGCCAGCATCGGCCTGAAAACCGATATCAGCGGCCTGACCCCGGAGATCCTGCTGTTCAGCGTGTGCTTCGTGGTGGTGGCCCTGATCACCAAGATCATCGGCTGCGGGCTGGCGGCCAAGATTTGCAGGTTCAGCTGGGGTGATTCCCTCAAGGTGGGTGTTGGCATGATGACCCGCGGCGAGGTGGCCCTGATCGTGGCCCAGAAGGGCCTGGATATCGGCGTGGTGGATTCCGTCTACTTCACCGCCGTCATCCTGCTCATCGTCGTGTCCAGTGTGGCCACTCCGCTGGTCTTGAAAGCGCTGTTCACCAAAATTCCTGTGCAGCCGCATCCCAGTCAGGCAAAGCAGTAAGGGAGCTCTGCCAGAACCCTTTTGATATTTTCCAAAACGACAGCAGCACCTCACCAGAAATGGCGGGGTGCTGCTGCTTTATGGGGCGAAACGGGGCGAAAAGTTTTCGCAAACGGTGCAAAACGGGCTGAAAAGCGGGGGCCTTTTGTGAATAGTGCTAAAGAAATGGCGGAATCCTTGTAAAAAATAACAGCAGGTGGTATAATTTACCTGTAAAACGAAAATGATTGGCTCAAAAGAAACAAACTTGGAGGGATTTACATGAAAACTGTAGCGCAGACCGTGATCGAGGCAGATCGCTTTTATACCATCGCTGCCAAGGGCGGCAGTGTCATTCAGGCCGTGGAGAAGGCCACCAACGGCGGCGATATCCGCCTGGGCAAGTACGAGCACAAGCCCGAGCAGGAGTGGGCCTTTGTGCGCGAGGGGGACGGCGTGTACCGCATCCGCAACCGCGCATCCGGCAAGCTGATCGACCTGATGATGACCGGCACCGCCAATGGCACCTGGCTGCACCTGTGGGAGGATGTGGGCGGCACCTCTCAGATGTGGACCGTGGAGCCCACCCCCGCCGGCACCGTCCGTTTGCGCTCTTCCTGGGCCAGCGGCAAGTGCATCGATACCGTGGGCATGGGTGCCAACGATGGTGCCATCCTGCAGATCTGGCAGGAGGCCGCAGGCGATGACCAGCTGTGGACCATCTCCGAGGTGAAGGACCGCGCAAAGCGTGCCCCTGCCAAGAAGGCAGAGGAGCCCGTTGTAGAGGCTGCACCTGTGGTCGAGAGCGCTCCTGCAGAGGAGGCAAAGCCGGAGGTCAAGGAAGAGCCCGTTGTGGAGGAAAAGCCCGTGGAGGAGCCTGCAAAGGCTGAGGAAAAGCCCGCTGAGCCTGTTAAGGTCGAAGAGGTGAAGGCGGAGCCTGTCAAGGCCGCTGCTCCCGCTGCCAAGGCTCTCACAAAGAAGCCCGCCGCCAAAAAGACCAGCCGCGCCGCCCGCAAAAAGGCCGCTGCCGCTAAAAAGTAAGTAATACAAGCAAAAGCAGCTGCATTCCGTAAAAACACGGAGTGCAGCTGCTTTTTTGTTGCGATCTTACAGGCCTCTCCTACGAGGAGAACTGGAACGAAACGCCTGAGAAGGTCAGACGTGCATCATGCCGCGCTGTGCATGGATGCGGAATTTGAGTGCGGCGGCGATAAAGCCCTTGAACAGGGGATGAGCGCGGTTGGGACGGCTCTTGAACTCGGGGTGGAACTGTGCACCCAGATGGAAGTCACGGCCGGGCAGCTCCACGGTCTCCACCAGACGGCCGTCAGGGCTGGTGCCGGAAATGACCAGCCCGGCATCCTCCATTTCCTGACGGAACTCGTTGTTGAACTCGTAGCGGTGGCGGTGACGCTCCCAGATCTCAGCCTCGCCGTAGCACTCGGCCATCTTGGTGCCGGGCTTGACGGTGCAGGGGTACTTGCCCAGACGCATGGTGCCGCCCTTGGGGATGTTGCCCTGCTGGTCGGCCATCAGGGCAATGACATTGTGGGCACCATCGGGGGTGAACTCGCTGGAATTGGCATCGGCATAGCCCAGCACGCCGCGTGCGAACTCCATCACCATGATCTGCATTCCCAGGCAGATGCCAAAGTAGGGGATCTGGTTCTCACGGGCATACTGTGCAGCCTGGATCATGCCCTCGATGCCGCGGTCACCAAAGCCGCCGGGCACGATGATGCCGTCCACGTCAGCAAACACTTCTTTGCAGGCATCCTGATCAATCAGGTCTTCGCTCTCCACCCACTTGATGTCTACCTGACTGTCGTTCTCAAAACCGGCGTGGTACAGGCTCTCCATCACGGAAAGATAAGCGTCGTGCAGCTTGACGTACTTGCCCACCAGCGCAATGGTGCAGGTCTTGCTGCGGGTGGCAATGCGGGAGACCACACCCTTCCACTCGGTCAGGTCGGCGGGGGGCACGTCCAGCTTGAGCTTTTCCACCACCACATCATCCAGACCGTTGGTGTGGAGCATCAGCGGGCACTGGTACAGGCTGGGCATGGTCAGGTTCTCAATAACGCACTCAGGCTTGACATTGCAGAAGGTGCTGATCTTGCGGCGGATATCGCCGCCCACGCTGCCGTCGGCACGCAGGATGATGATATCGGGGTTCACGCCCATGCCCTGCAGCTCCTTGACGGAATGCTGGGCCGGCTTGGACTTGTACTCGTCGGAGCCGGAGATATAGGGCACCAGCACAACATGGATGTAGCAGCAGTTGTCGCGGCCCTGCTCCAGGCCCACCTGACGGATGGCCTCCAGGAAGGGCTGGCTCTCAATATCGCCGGTGGTGCCGCCGATCTCGGTAATGACCACATCGGCATCGGTAGAGGATGCCATGTTGTAGATGTAATTCTTGATCTCGTTGGTGATGTGGGGGATGATCTGGACGGTCTGACCCAGATAAGCGCCCTGGCGCTCCTTGTTCAGCACGTTCCAGTACACCTTGCCGGTGGTCAGGTTGGAGTACTTGTTCAGATTTTCGTCGATGAATCGCTCATAGTGACCCAGATCAAGGTCGGTCTCAGTGCCGTCATCGGTCACGAACACCTCACCGTGCTGCAGGGGGCTCATGGTACCCGGGTCCACGTTCACATAGGGGTCCAGCTTCTGGCTGGCGACCTTCAGTCCGCGGCACTTGAGCAGGCGGCCCAGAGAAGCCGCCGTGATGCCCTTGCCCAGACCGGAGACAACACCGCCGGTCACAAAGATGAATTTTGCCATTTGTTCAGTCCTCCTCTAATTTATCTTTCAGAGATCATTCTTTCCCAGTACGGATGCGACCGCATCCGGAACAAAACATACAACACCAGATTATAATCCTAATCCTCGTAAGAATCAAGGATTTCCTGTGCAATTTCTGCACGGCTGCGCCGGGTGTCCATGGCGCGCTTTTCAATGTAGCGGTGGGCGGCATCCTCGCTCATCTGCTCCCGCTCCACCAGACAGCATTTTGCATGGCTGACCAGCCGTACCTGTGCGATCTTTTCCTGCATCCGGGCGTTTTCCTGCCGGAGCAGCTGCAGGCGGTGGTTGCTGGCCGCGGCCAGATGGATGGCCTGCAGGAACAGCGTGTTGGAGAACGGCTTGCTCAGCAGCAGCACCCCCTGCTCACTCATGGGGGCCAGCAGCTGCTCGGCGGCGGCGGCCTTGGCCAGCAGCACCACGCCTGCGTCTGTTTTTTCTACGGCAGAGGAACACAGCTCGTGGCCGAACTCGTCCGGCAAAGGCGCGTTGACCACGATCAGCTCAAAATCCGATTCCGTCATGCGCCGCCGGGCTTCGGCCCCGCTGGGAATGATCACCGGGCGGCTGTAACCCATCTCGGACAGCCGCGCGGCAATATATTCGTTGGAGTTGGCACCGGCGCTTACGATCAGTGCGCGTCCCATTCCGCACTCCTTTCTCCTGCGCAGGCAGGGATCAGATGGCGTTAAAATAATAGACGCGCTCGTGCTCGGCCCGGTCAGGCGCACTCCGCAGTGCGGCGCAGCGCTTGAGCTCCTCCGAGAAATAGCGTTTAGAAAGCCCCTCTGGCAGCACCCGGCGCAGGAACTCGCTCTCCTCGGCCACCTGCACCGCCTCCTCAAGGGTGGCGGGCAGGGTCTCAAGCCCCAGTCCCTTGGCTTCGGCGGCATCGAACAGGTTGCGGTTCACCGGCGGCTGCAAGACCATGCGCTGCTCAATGCCGTCCAATCCGGCGGCAAGGATCAGGCCAATGGCCAGATACGGATTGCAGGCGGGGCGGCTCCAGCTCACATAGCGGGGCGCTTCGTCACAGCCAAAACGCTGGTAGCTGTTGGGCAGGGGATTGGTAAACACGGTCAGTTCCCGGCTGTGTGCCAGCACACCGGCCATAAAGCTGCCGGCAATGCTGTCCGGGGCAATATCGCCCTCAAACAGGTTTTTGCCGTCCATGTAAAGCGAGAGGTTGATGTGCAGCCCGCTGCCGGCCTGCTGGGGCAGGGGTTTGGGCAGAAAGCTGGCGTGCAGGCCGTTGCGCATGGCAATGGCACGGACGATCTGCTTAAAGGTCATCACGTTGTCGGCGGTTTTCAGCGGCCCTGCGTAGCGGCAGTCGATCTCGTTCTGGCCGTTGCCGCTTTCGTGGTGGCTGTGCTGGGGCGCCATGCCCATCTGCTCCATGGTCAGGCAGATATCCCGGCGCAGATTCTCGCCTGCATCCAGCGGCGCAACGTCAAAATATCCGCCGAAGTCAATGGGAATGCAGGTGGGACGGCCCCGGTCGTCCTTTTCAAACAGATAGAACTCGCACTCGGTACCCACGTTGCAGGTAAGCCCCAGCTTTTTGAATTTACGGTTCACATCCCGCAAAAAGCCCCGGCAGTTGCCGCTGAAGGCTGCGCCGTCCGGCTTTTCCACATCGCAGAAGAACTGCATCACTCGGCCTTCGGTGGGACGCCACGGCAGGATGGTCACGGTGGAAAGATCCGGCCGCAGTACAAGGTCGCTTTCCTCAACGTGCATAAAGCCTGCAATGGAGCTGCCGTCAAAGCACACGCCCTCTTCCAGCGCCTTGGACAGATTGCTGGCCAGCACGGCAATGTTCTTCTGGGTGCCAAAAATATCACAGAAGGCAAAGCGCACAAATTTGACGTTGTTGTCCTCCACAAAATCCAGAATATCCTGTTGGGTGGAATAGCTCATAAATAACCCCCTTACAAAAACTGCATTTCAAATAAAACGCCCAAAGGCCTGCCCTCAAAAAGGGAGCAGGTCTTTGGGCTGGTGTAAGAAATAGGAAAAGGAGAATGGCTAATTGATCCGGCAGCCGGCGGATGCTTATTTTTTTACGCTGTCAGGGGATTATCAGACGTAGTAAAGCATCTTGCTGTAGCTGGGCAGAGGCCAGTAATCCTCGCCGCAGATAGTCTCGGCATCGTCGGCAGCGGCGCGCAGGGCGTCCATCACCGGGAGAACGTTATCGTGGAAGGCAACAGCCTTCTCGCTCTCGGTGGGCAGTGCCTTGGCGGCATTCACGGCATCCTGCAGGGTGTCGATGGCATCGCTCATGGTATCGGCGTCAGAAGAAAGCTTTTCCAAAGTCTTGGTCTCGCTGCGCACGCTGATGTGCTCGCTGACAGCCAGCTTGGAGGCGGCGGTATTGGCAACCTCGCTCATGTAGGCGTTGATGGCGGGCAGCAGCTGCTTGCGGGCCA
>OHMI01000865.1_pt1 | contig 9692 bp, 7 predicted proteins | sample 1569271 | NCBI WGS metagenome assembly OHMI01 (sample SAMEA3879529, study PRJEB24766) | human gut metagenome | biome: human-associated habitat; feature: feces | place: USA | collected 1985/1987
CCAAGCTGGACACCAAGCGTGTGGAGCGCGTGGAGGATGTGGTCGCCGTGGGCGATGCCATCGTGGTCAAGGTCACGGACATCGACCAGCAGGGCCGCATCAACCTGAGCCGCCGCGATGCCATTCTGGCGCTGGAAGCCAAGCGCGCCGCGCAGGAGCAGCAGTAATCCATAAATCAGAGGGACCCCACAGCCGGTTGGCTGCGGGGTCCCTTTTTGCTGTCCGAAAAAATTTTTGGGTTTCCTCTTGACAGAAATGCAAAAATGTGTATTATTGTATTAGTTGCTTAATACAGCAACACATAAGGAGGGCAAAGCAGAATGAGTGAACAGTTTGATGCCAGCCGCCCGATCTATGCCCAGCTGGTGGAACGGCTCAAAGCCAGAATTCTGGCGGGCACCTACCCGCCGGGGGGCCATCTGGATTCGGTGCGGGATCTGGCCGCAGCTGCCGGGGTCAACCCCAACACGATGCAGAGGGCTCTGGCCCAGCTGGAAAGTGAGGGCCTTGTGCGCACCGAGCGCACCAGCGGACGCTACGTCACGGAGGATACGAATTTGATCGAACAACTGCGGGCTGCCGCCGCCCATGACATCGCGGCAGATTTTCTGGAGAAGATGCGCAGCATCGGCTACACGCCGGAAAAGGCGGCAGCCCTGTTGGAGCACTGGGATACAGAGGAGGTAGAACCCCATGAGTAAGGTGCTGACCTGTGAAAAATTGACAAAAGTATACGGAAAGGAAAAGACCGCGCTGGACGGCATCGATCTGGAGCTGGATTTTGGCCGCATCGTAGGGCTGCTGGGCCCCAACGGCAGCGGCAAGACCACCCTGCTCAAGCTGGCCAATGGTCTGCTGCAGCCCACGGAAGGCCGCATCCGGATCGCGGGCATGGCCCCCGGCCCGGAGACCAAAGAGCTGGTCTCCTACCTGCCGGACGCCGACTGGCTGCCCGACTGGATGCGGGTGGAGGAGCTGGTGGAGATGTTCCGGGATTTTTACGGCACGCCCAGTCAGGCCAAGGCTTACATCGGCTTTGACGCCGACAAGGCCAATGAGATGCTGGCCCGGCTGAACATCGCCCCCAATGCCCGGCTCAAGACCCTTTCCAAGGGCAACAAGGAGAAGGTTCAGCTGGTGCTGGCCATGAGCCGCAACGCCCGTCTCTACCTGCTGGATGAGCCCATCGGCGGCGTGGACCCTGCGGCCCGGGACTACATCCTGAACACCATCATTTCCAACTACAGCAAGGACGCGACGGTTGTCATCTCCACCCATCTCATTGAGGACATCGAGCCGGTGCTGGACGAGGCCGTGTTCCTGAAGGACGGCAAAATCTTTGCGCACCGCGCCGTGGACGACATCCGCGAGACCGAGGGCAAGAGCGTCGATGCATATTTCCGGGAGGTATTCAAATGCTGAAACAATTGCTGAAATATGAGTTCAAGGCCACGAAACGCCTGTATTTCGGGCTGTATCTGGCGCTGGCGCTGTTGAGCGTGGTGCTGGGCGTGACCTTCCGGCAGGAACACGCGCTGGCTCACAGCACAAGCTTCCAGAATCTCGAAGTGATTCTGATGATCGTGTATGTCTCGGTCATCCTTGCCATCGCGGTGCTCTGCTTCGTGAACACCATCCAGCGCTTTTATCAGAACCTGCTGGGCCGGGAAGGCTACCTGATGCACACGCTGCCGGTCAATGAGAAACAGCTCATCCTCTCCAAGCTCCTCACCAGCATGGTCTGGGTGCTGTGCAGCGGCCTTGTGGGCATCGTCTGCATCACGGTGATGGTCAGCATCGGTGTGATTGACTCGGAGACCTTCGGCATGGTGGACTGGAACAGCTGGAAGCAGCTGTGGCAGATGCTGTACGAGGAGATAGGCCCGGAGTTCTGGGTGGCAATGGCATGGACCATCCTCATCAATCTGGTCCGGCTGGCAAGCCTCATCCTCTGCGTTTACGCTGCCTGTATGATCGCCCATCAATTCCCCAAGCATGTGATGGTGGCCGGGATCCTCGCGTTTATCGGCCTGAACATCGTGGAGACCCAGCTCGATAAGCTGCTGGGCACGAATGATGTGAGTATGATCGTGGATGTCGCGTACCGGGTCGTGGATGTGAACGTGACCGGTGTGAGCTATGGAGTGACCCCGATGCGCTGGCTGACGGCGGCACTTGGAACAGACGTTGGCTATCTGTTCTGCTTTGCCGTGACTGCAGCCATTGCGGCGGCATACTTCTTCCTGACCCGGTGGCTGATGAAAAATAAACTGAATCTGGAGTAAACAAAAAGGCGGTGTGCCCGGAGCGGACACACAGCCTTTTTCAGCTTTTTGGGGTCTTATACGCCGGAAGCGCCGTAGTTTGCCAGCACACGGGCAGAAGGATCGTTGACGTTGCAGCCGGGCCATGCCTTGTTCGGCATCCAGAAGCCGACGATGGTGCGGCTCTGGTCGTGGTAGTATTTCTCGAAGATCTCGCGGTAGAACAGGCTCTCCTTGGTAAAGGGCATACAGTGGGCCGAGTAGTTTGCCCGGCGGAGCTGGAACTCCTCATCGGTGTACAGGCCCTCGGCGTACTCCTTGATGTCGTCCACCATGCTGTGGCCCACGGCATCGGAGAAGGCGGCCTTTTCGCGCCAGAGGATCTCCGGGGGCAGCCAGTCGCCCTCAAAGGCCTTGCGCAGCAGGTACTTGCCCTTGCCGTAGCTGTTCAGCTTCTTTTCGGGGTCAATGGCCATGACGTAGCGCACAAAATCCAGATCGCCAAAGGGCACGCGGGCCTCGATGCTGTTGGCGGAGATGCAGCGGTCGGCCCGGAGGACATCGTACATGTACAGCTCCCGGATGCGCTTCTGGCTCTCCTGCTGGAAGGCATCGGCGGTGGGGGCGTAGTCGGTGTACTTGTAGCCGAACAGCTCATCGGAGATCTCGCCGGTCAGCAGCACGCGCACATCGGTCTGCTCGTGGATGGCCTTGCAGAGCAGGTACATCCCCATGCTGGCGCGGATGGTGGTGATATCCCAGGTACCCAGCAGCCGGATGACCTCCTCCAGGCTCTGGATGACCATGTCCCGGTTGATGATGATCTCATGGTGTTCGCTGCCCAGATAATCGGCGGTTTGGCGGGCATATTTCAGGTCGATGGCATCGGTGTCCATGCCGATGGCAAAGGTGCGGATGGGCTTGCCCAGCTTTTTGGCTGCAATGGAGCAGACCAACGAGGAATCCAGACCGCCCGAGAGCAGGAAGCCCACAGGGGCATCGGCATCCAGACGCTTTTCCACGCCTGCGATCAGCTTTTCGCGGATGTTCCGCAGGGTGGTCTCCATATCATCCTCCATGGGGGCAGGCACGTCGGCAATGTCCTCATAGCGGACAAAGCGGCCATCGCAGTAGTAGCTGCCGATGGGGAAGGGGCGGATGTCGTCGCACCAGCCGATCAGGTTCTGCATCTCGGAGGCAAAGGCGATCTGGTGGCTGGACTTGGAATAGCCGTAGAACAGCGGACGGATGCCGATGGGGTCGCGGGCTGCGATCAGCCGGTCCTTGCGGGAATCATACAGAATAAGCGCGAACTCGGAGTCCATGTGGCGGAACATATCCAGACCGTACTCGTAATACAGCGGCAGCAGGATCTCGCAGTCGCAGTCGGAGGCAAACTTGTAGCCCCGGCGCTTCAGGATCTCCTTCTCAAAGCGGAAGCCGTAGAGCTCACCGTTGCAGACCACGCAGTCGGCACCGCGGTAGAAGGGCTGCATCCCCTCCGGGGTCAGGCCCATGATGGCAAGGCGGCCAAAGCCCATCAGACCAAAAGGCCCTTCCACCACACGCTGGTCGTCCGGCCCGCGCATCACGGTGCGCAGCAGATACTCCTTGAATTTGGCGGCACTCAGGTCGTGCCCCGTGTAACCCATAACACAACACATATTTCTTACCCCTCTCTCTAAACCTCTCCGTCAATGCTTCGCATTGCCACCTCTCCTGATAGGAGAGGTAAGTTTCCCGGTGACTGAGAGGTTTTTGCAAATAAAAAATACGGCAGCCTTCATCCCATTGCTAGGACGAATGCTGCCGTATCCGTGGTGCCACCTAAATTACCGGTGCGCGAACACACCAGTCACTTTTGTGTACTCTCCCCGTTGAAAGCACTGCCGCGATAACGAGCGGCTGCCGTCGGCCCCTACTAACTGCCCGAAGCAGGTTCAGGGGGAAGCTCACGGGGGTTCGTTCGGGGCTCATTCTCTGTGCGGCTTCCACCAGCCCGCACTCGCTGCAAAAGAACCTTGAGCACTTACTTTTCCCGATCAACGCTTTTCCTGCCTGCATTGTATCACGGCTCTTTGTCCGTGTCAACACAGTGTTCGCATTTTTGTGCGGTCTGCCCCGGATGGGGGCTGTTTTGTGCGCAGCTGCGGCACAATCCGTACAAAACGCTGCCCTCGCACTGCAGGGTGAAGCCGTGCTCCGCCATCAGATGAGCACGCACCTCATCCATAAAGTGGCAGTCCAGGTGATAGATGCGCCCGCACTGCACGCACTTCAGGTGCAGGTGCTCGCGGCAGTGGCGGCCCTCGTCCACATACTGGAACACGGCCTTTTCGCCCTTATCGGCCACATATTTCATAATGCGCTGCTCGCCTGCCAGTTTGTCCAGATACCGGTACACCGTGGTGGGATTGGGGCTGGCCCCCTCCGCCTCCAGATGTTCCAGAATGTTGGATGCACTGACCGCGTGCTGGCGGTTGTTGATGAGATAATCCAGGATCAATTGCCGGGTTTTGGTGTTGTACCCCCCGCGACCTGCCATGGTATCAGCCTTCCTTTCTGGGTCAAGTGTACCACAATTTATCCTTTGATGCAAAACAAGAACGAAACACTGGCGACAAGCACAAAAAAACTGTTCAATTTATAGCAAAATAATGCATGATATCTGTTCAAAACGGAAAAGCTCCCAAAGTTTTCAAAAAAGTCTTGTAAACATTGTCCAGATATGTGATAATAATATTAATGATTACTTGGATTATTTAAGGGATACAAGCTGTCCGGCGGGCGACTGATTGCTGCCTGAATGGTCCTGCTTGCGAACTAGGAGATAGAACAATGAAAGAGATGGATTCCCAGTCAAAGACCAGCCTGAAGCTGCAGGCTTACCAGTACCTGAAAACGAAGATTCTGAACTGCGAGTACCGCCCCAACGAATTTCTGAACGAGCAGAAGCTCTGTGCTGAGATGGGCAACATCAGCCGCACCCCCATGCGTGACGCGCTGGGCCGCCTGGAGCAGGAGGGGCTGATCACCATCCTGCCCAAAAAGGGGCTGATGGTCTCCGGCATTACCGAAGAGGACGTGCACAGCATGTTCGAGATGCGCCTGCTGGTGGAGCCTTACGCCCTGCGCACCTACGGCAACCTGATCCCCCGGGAGCAGCTGGAGGCCTACACTGAGCTGATGCACCACCCCGAGCGGATCGACGACTTCTGCAAATCCGACGATGATTTCCATGAGCTGCTGATGAGCAGCCTGCCCAACAAATATCTGCGCTCTGGCTATGACCGCATCACCGGCCTGAACACCCGTTTCCGCATTATGACCGGCAAGGTGAGCATGATCAATCAGGATCAGACCTGTGAGGAGCATCTGGAAATTCTGAATGCCGCCCTGAGCGATAACTGGAACACCGCCGCCGATGCGCTGCAACATCACCTTGAGCTGGCCCGCGATAAGGCCGAGGGAGTCATCAAGGTCATCCGGCTGTGGTAAATGAAACGATAAAAACGCTGTATCACTCCTTCCGGCATCGCTGATGCGATGCCACCTCCCTCTCAGAGGGAGGCTTTTGCGTTGGCCGCCGCGTGAAGGCTCCCTCCTGGAGGGAGCTGTCGAGCGAATGCGAGACTGAGGGAGTGGTACAGCGTTTTCTTTTGCTGGAAAGTGTAAAAAATTCATAGAAATCAAAAGAAAAGTACATTGAATATTGTTTAACAATGTGGTATCCTTAACAACAGAGAGAGCCCGCTGGCAGGCGGGCAGAATGATTTGGAGGAAAATAATTATGGCTGACCGCATTGTTCTGAACACCATTTCCTACCATGGCCACGGTGCCATTGAGAACATCGTTCCCGAGCTGACCGCCCGCGGCTACAAGAAGGCTTTTGTCTGCTCTGACCCCGACCTGATCAAGTTTGGCGTGACCAAGAAGGTCACCGACCTGCTGGATGCTGCAAACTTCGCCTACGCTGTTTACAGCGAGATCAAGCCCAACCCCACCATCGCCAACGTGCAGGACGGCGTGGCAGCCTTCAAGGCTGCTGAGGCAGACTGCATCGTGACCATCGGCGGCGGCTCCTCCATGGATACCGCAAAGGCCATCGGCATCATCATCAACAACCCCGAGTTCGCGGATGTGCGCTCTCTGGAAGGCGTGGCTCCCACCAAGAAGCACGCTGTGTTCACCATTGCCGTGCCCACCACCGCCGGTACTGCGGCTGAGGTCACCATCAACTACGTCATCACCGATGTGGAGAAGAAGCGCAAGTTCGTCTGCGTGGACACCAACGATATCCCCGAGATCGCTGTGGTCGATCCCGATATGATGTCCTCCATGCCCAAGGGCCTGACCGCCGCCACCGGTATGGATGCTTTGACCCACGCCATCGAGGGCTATATCACCAAGGGCCACTGCACCATCTCCGATATGTTCCATCTGGAAGCCATCAAGCTCATCAGCGAGAACCTGCGCGGTGCCGTGCAGAACACCCCGGAGGGCCGCGAGGGCATGGCTCTGGGCCAGTACATCGCCGGTATGGGCTTCTCCAATGTGGGTCTGGGCATCGTCCACTCCATGGCACACGGTCTGTCCGCTCTGTATGATACCCCCCACGGCGTGGCCTGCGCCATCCTGCTGCCGGTGGGTCTGGAGTACAACAAGAGCGTTGCCGGCGAACGTTACCGCGCCGTGGGCAAGGCAATGGGCGTTATGGGCATCGACGAGATGAACGACGTGGAAGCCGCTGATGCTACCATCGCTGCCGTCAAGCAGCTGTCTGCTGACGTTGGCATCCCCACTAACCTGAATGGCATCCTGAAGGAAGAGGACATCCAGTTCCTCGCTGAGTCTGCTTATGCAGATGCCTGCCGCCCCGGTAACCCCCGCGACACCAGCGTGGAGGAGATTGTGGAGCTGTACAAGAGTCAGCTGTAAGCTGTAAAAAATGACCCTGAGAGCCGCTGCACCGTGTTTGTGCAGCGGCTTTTTTAGCGGAATGATGCGTTCGTAAAATGAAATCCCGCGCCAATTGTAACATTTTTCCGCCACCCCTTGTACAAATCGGCGCAAGCGAGTACAATCAGAGCATAAAATTTGAAGGCGAGGAAAGCGCGATGACACTGAATTTCTACACGCTGGGCGTGCTGTATCTGGTCTATTCCTTCCTTGGGTGGGTAGGGGAGACCGTGGTGGCTACCTTCCGGGGCAGGCGGTTTGCAAACCGCGGCATGGCGGCGGGGCCGTTTTGCTTTGTGTATGGTACCACGGCCATCCTGATGGCAGTGGGCTTTGCAGATCTGCGCACAAAGCCGGTGGTGCTGTTTGTGGCCTGTATGCTTACGGCTACCGTGGTGGAGTGGCTCACGGCAAAGCTGCTGGAGCGGCTGCACAACCGCAAATGGTGGGATTACTCCGATAAAAAGTTCAACCTGAACGGCTACGTCTGCCTGCAATACTCGGTGCTGTGGGGTGCGCTGGGCATGGTGACCGTGCTTTGGGGCAACGGGCTGCTGCTGCGTCTGTGCGCCCTTGTGCCGGACTGGCTGCTGCATCCGCTGGTATGGGTTGCGCTGGGCATCGCGGCGCTGGACCAGCTGGGCTCGGCGGTTCTGGTGGGGCGGTACGCGGCGCAGCACCCGGTGCTGGAACAGCTGAACCAGCGGCTGGGTGAAAGCTCCGACGGCCTGCGCCGCCGCATTGCCCTGTATGTGGAAAAGCGCATCCAGCGGGCCTACCCAGCGGCGGCCCGGCAGGAACCGACCATTGCCCAGAACGGCGAAACGCCCCTGAGCGCCGCCGACCTGCTGTGGCTGTTCGTGATCGGCGCGTTTCTGGGCGACATGGTGGAGACCGTGTTCTGCCGCCTGACCGCCGGGGTGTGGATGAGCCGTTCCAGCTTGGTGTGGGGGCCTTTCAGCGTGGTGTGGGGGCTGGCGCTGGCCATGGCTACCGTGCTGCTGCGGCAAAATCAGGATAAAAGTGACCGCTATCTCTTTGCTTTCGGCACAGTGCTGGGCGGCGTATATGAATATGTGTGCAGCGCTGTTACAGAGCTGCTGTTCGGCACCGTGTTCTGGGATTACAGCAAGTTCAAGTTCAATCTGGGCGGGCGCATCAACCTGCTGTACTGCTTTTTCTGGGGCATTGCGGCGGTGATGTGGATGCGCTACGGCTACCCGCTGGTGCTGAAGCTGATGAAAAAGGTGCGCAGCCATATCCGTCCGTGGATGACAGCGGCGCTGGCGGTGTTCATGGCGGTGAATATGCTTACCAGCGCGCTGGCACTGGCGCGGTACGATGCCCGCACCAGCGGCGAAGCGCCCAACGGACAGCTGGAAGTGTTCCTTGATGAGCATTTCGACAACGCCCGCATGGAGCGCATTTACCCCAACGCCAAAAAAGTGATCAAGGCAGAATAAATCCCATATTTCCCCTTGCGCTTTTGCCGGAAAACAGGTATAATATTCTCTGGATAAAAGGGAGTAAGGGGCGTACCTTGGTTGAAAAACGGGTGCGCTGTGCTGCAGCGACAGTCCCGGCAGAAATGCCCGATGCAGCACCGGATGCTTGAGACTTTTATCACATTTCCCCGTTCCGGGCAAGATGTGATAAAGGTCTTTTTTTTGTGCCTCTGCTGCCATCATTTGAAAAAAAAGGAGAAATATTATGCTGATCCCTGTTCTGTTGTTTATCGTGGGTCTGCTGTGCCTGATCAAGGGCGGCGACTGGTTTGTGGACGGTGCCACCGGCATCGCCCGCCGCTTCCATGTGCCGGAGCTGCTCATCGGTGCCACGGTGGTGTCTATCGGTACCACCCTGCCGGAGGTCATGGTGTCCACCACCTCTGCCCTCACCGGTCACGGCGAGATCGCCTACGGCAACGCCATCGGTTCGGTCATCTGCAATTCTGCACTGATCGCCGCCATCACCATTGCGGTGCGCCCGGGCAAGGTTGACCCCAAGAGCCTGCGCACCCCGGTGGCCTTCTTCTTTGTGGCTGCCGCTTTCTATGCCGGTGTGGCCTACACCACCGGCTCCTTCACCCGCCCGGTGGGTCTGATCCTGCTGGCCATGTTCGTGGCTTACATCGTGTGCAACGTGCTGGCTATGAAAAACGCCCCCGCCCCGGAAGAGGAAGAGCAGGCTGAGGAAGGCTCCTTTGCCAAGGAGCTGGGTCTGCTGGTCATCGGCGCAGCGCTCATTGCTGTGGGCGCTGACCTGCTGGTGGACAACGGCACCCTCATCGCGCAGGCACTGGGCGTGCCGGAGTCGGTCATTGCGCTGACCTTTGTGGCACTGGGCACCTCGCTGCCGGAGCTGGTCACCGCCATCACCTCGCTGGCTAAGGGCCACGGCGCGCTGTCGCTGGGCAACGTCATCGGTGCAAACGTGTTCAATCTGGTGCTGGTCAGCGGCGTGTCCGT
>OHMI01000874.1_pt1 | contig 9634 bp, 9 predicted proteins | sample 1569271 | NCBI WGS metagenome assembly OHMI01 (sample SAMEA3879529, study PRJEB24766) | human gut metagenome | biome: human-associated habitat; feature: feces | place: USA | collected 1985/1987
TAAATCCTGAGACAGGCAGATTTTTCCGTACAATTGCATTAAATGGAGATGCCACTAACAAAACTAATGCAGATCAGATATTTGACACGGAAAGAACAGAGAAAATAGATAAAGCAGATGGAAAAATGCAGCCACTGGATTACATATTTTCCGTCGAGATTTTAAATGAGGGCTGGGAGTTTCCGGGAGGTAAGATTGAGTCTGGTGAGACGCCGCAGCAGGAGCTAAAGCGCGAGATAATGGAGCATCTGGCAGACGTAAAGTGGCTGCCGGCGGATGTGACATTGATTGAGAAGATTGGAGAGGCACTATATGAAACCCAGGACAGCAAAGAGCATGGAGCTATATGATATATTGCTCAGGCGCGGCTACCCGGAGCCGTTTTGCGATGAAATAACAAAAAATCTAAATACCGACTGGACAGCTCAAAGGATGATAGGATATCTGTCACACTATAAAAAGCTTCCCATGGAAGAAATCGCTGATGAAATGCTTGCGATACTGAACGACCGCAACCGCATAATGCAAAAGCATGAGCTTGAGGAGACGAATGCAAGATGGAATGACTACTTAAACAGATAAAGTCAGGAGGATTCACATGAGAGTACTGAATATCGAAGATGATACATTTAAACACAATGATATTTGCAAAGCCCTGTCAGGATGTGGGATTAAAGATGTCGAATGGTCCAATAATCTCGCGGATGGGTGGAAACAGATTAAAAACTCAATGGATAGTAATAATCCGTATGATCTGATAATTACTGATATGTATTATCCCGGCGAGCCGGGCGGCAGAGGGGAACAATCAGGAGATGTTCTGATTGACAGAGTGATTAAGAACAAAATCACAATACCTGTAATTCTCTGCTCCAGCGTGAATCTCAAATACCCGGAAATATATGGCTGTGTTTATTATAGCAGGGAAAGAAACTGGGAGGCAGATATGCAGAAGCTTGTAAATAGTCTTGTGGCAGGATAATACTAATAAATCTCAAGCTTCTGATCAACCAGTGATTCACCTTCATATACAAGCTTAAGTGTGAAGAAATTTTCTTCATTTTCAAGCAGGAGCTTTAAGAAGATAGCGTCGCCTTCCCAGGTAGGAAGAGTGGGCACGATAGTTTTATCCACCCATTTGAGGTCACCTTCGTTGCATGTTATAAGCTTGCCGGAAAATTCATCAGCGGTGAAAAGACACATCAATTCAGGCTCCTGTTTATCACTTATAAAAGTTATGAGTGCGCGGAAACGGTATGATGTGAGAGTGAGCCCTGTTTCCTCTTTGACTTCGCGGAGCAAGCATTCTTCGGGTGATTCACCATTCTCGGCGTGACCGCCAACACCAATCCATTTTCCTTCATTTATATCATTTTCTTTCTTAATACGATGAAGCATGAGATATTGTCCATCGTGTTCTATGTAGCATAGAGTAGTTATTTTCATGATGTACCTCCGTCAGATGATTATAAAATGATATGCGGGTCACTAAGGTATACATCGAATTGCATGCAAGTATGCATCGATGGTACCTTTTGACCCTTTAATCATAACATAAAATGTGGGGGAAAGGTATGAAAATATAGAGGTTAAAACAGAGGGGCACATATATTTTTTGAAAGCGAAATAAAGCTCTGTGCATAAGTGGAAAGGTATGAATTTTTGCGGTATGCAATTACTAAATCATTTTGTAGAGTAGGATTCCCTACAGAGAATACTTCCACAGGCCAGAATGGAGCAGCATATCGCACATATCCCTCTGGGGCAATGGTTACACCAAGGTTCTGTGATGCAAGCTGTATGCAGGTTTGATTATTTCTTGTACGGTACGGAACAGGTGGCTGTATTCCATACTGGTCAAACAGTCTTTGGGCGGAACGTCCGGTATTCTGATCCGGAAAATGTAATATAAAGGGAGTGTCAGCGAACAGGCTTAAGTCAAGCCATGGGTAGCGGCACTCTTTTTTTGTCACTGCTTTTTGGGCAAGTGGATGTCCGACAGGCAGTACTAATAGTATTTCTTCATGGCACAGCAGCTCATAATTTAGTTTGGGATGCTCCTGCCAGTTGCTTAAAATGGCAAAATCCAGATTGGTATCGGATATCAGCTTGTCCTGTATCGAATGGCCATATTCGAAAAAATTAATGCAGACACCTGGGTGTTTTTCGTTAAAAGCAGGCAGCAGCTGTGGTATAAGGCTGGTGCTGCGCATTGGCGGAAGCGCAATATTCAGCTCGCCATTATAGTAAGAGCGCATATCTGAAAGCTCTTTTTTCCAGTCCTGATCGAGTGCCAGTACTCTTCTTGCATAATCTAGATAACGCTGGCCCAAAAAAGTAAGATCATACTGGTATCCATTTCGTCTAAAGACTTTTCCACCGAGTTCTTTTTCAAGCTTGTGCAGATATTTAGTTAATGTTGGCTGAGAAACATAGAGTGCCTCTGCAGCACGTGTGAGATTATGATGTTCAGCTATCGCTATAAAATATTCAAGGTCAGTATATTCCATGACAGATCCCCCATATATGTAATTACATAAATCTAAAACTATGCCATAAAGGTATAGAATTGATGAAAACAATGAATTAGACACATGATATGTTTTATATTACTATTAAATTGTCGAAAGGGCAAGAGAAAGGTGATGTATATGGGGAAATATTTAGAGAAGGTATTTCGACTGTCACAATATGATACGAACATAAAAACTGAGATGATTGCAGGAATTACAACATTTGTTACGATGGCATATGTTCTTGCAACAGTTCCGAATATGCTTGGCAGTGCAGGATTAAATAAAAGTGCCGTAATGACAGCGGTTATACTGTTGATAGTCATTACCACATGTGCAATGGCATTTTACACAAACAGACCGTTTGCACTGGCACCTGGGCTTGGAAGTACAGGAATAGTGGTATCCATGATAACAAATGAAGGCATTTCACCGGAGAAAGCGGCAGGAGTGATATTCCTAAGTGGAATACTTTTTATTGCAATCTCTTTTCTGGGACTGCGAGAGGCTGTAGTAAAAGTGATACCGGTCAGCCTTAAGCATGCGGTAAGTGCAGGAATAGGGCTGTTCATAGCTCTGCTGGGGGCAAAAAGCTGTGGACTTATAGCTGCCAGCGAGAAAAAGAATTGTCTTACGTTTGGTGATTTAAGGTCACCGGAAGTTATTCTTTGTCTGATAGGATTTTGCCTGATGCTCTTGGTAAAGATAAAGAATATACCGGGAGGCATTATTTTATCTATACTTATTACAACGATAGCCGGAATTGCGCTTGGTGTGACCAGACTGCCGGATAGGATAATTTCATTTCCGGGAAAAATGGATGATATATTTTTGAACATCGATATAAAGGGTGCATTGAATACAGCATATATTCCATTTTTGATAGCACTGTTTATACCGGATTTCTTCTCTACATTTGGCACGGTGCTGGGCGTAGGGGCAAAAGCAGGATATCTGGATGAAAAGGGAAATCTGCCGGGAATTGAGAAATGTTTTCAGGTGGATGCAGTGTCAACGAGTGTTGGGGCATTGTTTGGAATACCGAGCATGACTACATACCTTGAGTCATCAGCTGGTGTTGAGGCAGGCGGAAAAACAGGGCTTACCGTTATATTTACAGGAATATGCTTTCTGCTCATGCTATTTTTCTCACCAGTTGTGCTGATGATACCGACAGCGGCAACAGCACCGGTGCTTATATATATTGGAATACATATGCTTGGTGCGATGAAAAATATTGATTACTCTGATATGACAGAGTATCTGCCGGCATTTTTATGTATTGGCTTTACAATATTTGCAAACAACATAGCGAATGGGATCTGTATAGCAATCCCGGTGTATGTACTTATGAAGCTGATTTCAGGAAAAATGAAAGAGATACAGCCTGTTATGTACATAGTGACAGTTATTTGTATTTTATATTTTATAACGTTGATATAAAGGCATATGAGGTACCGCATATACCAAATCTATATCAGAAAAACATACATGTAGAAAAGGAGAATCACATGAGTAAACGACCAATTATAATTGATACCGATCCGGGCATAGATGATGCCCTTGCGATTGCGATAGCATTATTTTCAGAGGAACTGGATGTTAAACTGATCACCACTGTAGCCGGAAATGTTTCGCTGGATCAGGTGACAGAAAATGCGCTTAAGCTTTTAAAATTTTATGAAAAGGATGTACCGGTAGCGAAAGGCTGTGCACAGCCGCTTCTTGCGGAGTTTGTGGATGCCTCGGATATCCATGGAAAAAGTGGAATGGAGGGATATGATTTTCCGGAGCCGAAAACAGAGCTTTTATTACAGGAACATGCCGTAAACGCAATGCGAAGAGTGATAATGGAAAGCGACGAGCCTATAACTATAGTGCCGATAGCTGCCATGACAAATATAGCATTGTTATTTGCACTTTATCCTGAGGTGAAATCAAATATCAGAGAAATCGTCATGATGGGTGGTTCAGTCACCAGAGGAAATAAAGGTGTTATGTCAGAATTTAATGTGGCAACAGATCCGGAGGCCGCTGCAATGGTATTTAATTCAGGCGTTCCTATTGTAATGGCAGGACTTGACGTTGGCTGGAAAGCACTTGTTATGCCGCAGGATAGTGAAGAAATCAAAAAGATGGGAAAAGTCGGAGATATGGCATATCATCTTTTCAAACACTACAGAGGTGGCAGCTTTAATACAGGGCTCAAAATGTATGACAGCTGTGCAATAGCATATCTGCTTTGCCCGGAGCTTTATACAGTTGAGGAAACCTACGTAGGAGTTGAACTAAATGGCACCATGACTACGGGATGTACCGTGGTTGATCTGAAAGGTTATCTTAAAAAGAAACCGAACGCTAAAGTGTGTACGGATATTGACGGTGAGAAATTCAGAGAATGGTTCAAGCAGTCAATTTCAAGATGTATATAATAATATTTAAGGAGGAAGGACTATGACTACATTTGTCATGTATGCCGCAGCCATTATATCTGTGGCGATAGTAATTTTTATGCTTATCAAAAAGATGGATATTAAGATAACACTCTTTTTGATGGGAATTGTACTTATGTTTGTTGGATGTGCACTGGGAAATCCGCTAGGAGGCGAGGATTTTGTATCGACAGGATCGGTGTTTTTAGATCCTTTAAAGGTAATCGCAGATCAGTTTAAGAGTACTATATCATCAGCAGGATTTATCATACTGATACTTGGCGGGTACTCAGCATATATGAGTGCCATAAATGCAAACAGCGTAACAGTAAACGTGCTTACAAAGCCGATAGCAAAGATTAAATCAGTATACATACTGGTACCAATCGTATTTTTACTCGGTAACCTGCTTTCACTTGTTATACCAAGTGCATCAAACCTTGCAGTTATCCTGCTTGCAACACTTTACCCAATCCTTATAAAGGCTGGAATGAGCTCGCTTACAGCGGCAGGTATTATTGCTACAACAGCTACTATTGTGCCTACACCACTCGGAAGTGATAATGTAGCGATTGCAGCGGAACTTGCGAATACAACAGAATTTGCAGGACTGACAGCAACAGATTATGTATTCAAATATCATGCAATAGTATCAATACCTACACTGCTTATCATGGCAGCAATCCATTTCTTCTGGCAGAAAAGATGTGATAAAAAAGCAGGCGTGATTGAGTCTAAGGCAGTAGAGAGCAAAGATGTTGAGGAAATTAAAGGTGGGTTATTGTACAAGACAGTATATGCAATTTTACCATTACTACCTATTATTTTGCTTATCGGTTCATTTGCTGTACAGAAGATTACAGGAGCACAGATTGATATAAGCGTGGAAGTAGCAACATTATTCTCATTTATCGTAGCAATCATCTGTGAGATCATAAGAAAACGTAATGCCGGTGAGACTCTTAAAGAGACAGAGGCATTCTTCAAGGGAATGGGCGGCTCAATGCCGATAGTTGCTCTCCTTGTTGCAGGAACAGTATTTGTAACAGGCTTAAAATCAATCGGACTTATCACAGCATTACAGAGTGCCATGACAGGTCTTTCAGGTGGAGGACTTGGATTTGTACTTCCACTCATACTGGTTGCGCTTACAGCACTTATCGTACTTTTAAGCGGAAGTGGTACAGCATTATTCTTCGCAATGGTTCCGCTTATGGTGCCACTTGCGGTAGCAGCAGGAATTTCACCGCTTGCGGTATCAATCCCAATGGGACTTGCCGGAAACCTTCTTCGTGCGGTTTCACCGGTATCGGCAGTAGTAATGATTGTGGCTGGAAGTGTAAAACGCGAGCCGCTTGAAATAGTAAAAAGAACTTCTGTACCAATGATTGCAGGAACAGTGGTAATGTTTGTACTTTCTATGGTAATATTCCTATAGGAAAGTATATGATTATATTTGAAAGAAATATATTATTTGGAGGGCTGCAGACGTGAAAGCATTAAATTATGGATCATTAAATATTGATTTTGTATACAATGTGGAGCATTTTGTGAGAAGCGGAGAAACCATATCCTCACAGAACATGGCAATATTTGCGGGAGGAAAAGGACTTAATCAGTCTGTAGCCCTTGCCAAAAGTGGCATAGACACCTGGCACGCAGGTAATATCGGCGAGGATGGAGAGTTTCTTGCAGAGATACTGCAAAAAGCGGGAGCACATACAGATTTCATCACACGTCTGCCGGGCAGAAATGGCCATGCCATCATACAAAAACAGCCAAATGGTCAGAACTGCATACTGCTGTATGGTGGTTCAAACAGGCAGAACACAAAGACACAGGTGGATGAGGTATTATCCCATTTTGAGAAAGGAGATTATCTGATTCTGCAAAATGAGATAAACGAGATCGCATATATCATGGAGCGGGCGCATGAGAAGGGCATGATAATAGTACTCAATCCGTCGCCGATGGATGAAAAAATTTTTACATATCCGCTTGAGTATGTGGATTATTTCCTCCTTAATGAGATAGAAGCTAAGGATTTGACAGGATTAGGCGATTCCGTTGGAGAAGTCAAAACTGATGAACTCCTTGATGCAGTATGCAGTCATTTCCCGAAAAGTAAGGTTGTGTTGACTTTAGGAGAATATGGCTCAATCTATAAAGATGAAAAACAAAAAATTCACCAGCCGATAGTGAAGGTACCGGTCGTTGATACAACAGCGGCAGGAGATACATTTACAGGATTTTTCATCGGAAGTATCGCAAAAGGACTTTCACCGAAGGAAGCAATGCAGATGGCAGCAAAAGCATCGGCTATAGCTGTTTCAAGACATGGAGCAGCACCATCTATACCTGAATTGAATGAGGTATATGATTTTGGATGGTAATGACTATGGTATTATGGGGGAGCACGAAAGACCTTGAGTTTATAATGAACTCAAGGTCTTTTTCTGTATTATAAGCAACGAATTTATAAAAAATATAAAAATCTGTATGAAGTTGGACTACTAAATACAGTAGATATGGTGTAAAATGATGCTTATAGTAAAGTCAGGACATTATCAAATGCAATAGAACTATGGGAATATAAGGGAATGTATATAACAATTATACGATATAAATTTTAAAAGAAGAGGGAATATCATTATGGCAAAAAAGGTTACTATAAAAGATATAGCTGATATGGCAGGGGTTTCAATCGCAACCGTTTCGCATGTTATAAACAGAACAAGATATGTGAGCCCGGACCTCGTTGAAAAAATAGAAAATATTATTATAGAAACCGGATATCATAAAAAAATAGAAGAAAAAGAAAGACGACTTAAGGTTGGAAGGCAGTCGGAAATAGTTGCAGTTATTCCAAATGTTGAAAGCACCATTTACCGTGATATGGTGGGATATTTAAAAAAATATGTCAGCATTCAGGGTTATCAGTTTTATATTGCAATTACGGACAATGATATTAAAGAAGAGGCTCAGGTACTGGAAGGACTGATACAGAATAAAAAAACAGCAGGTATTATACATGTACCAGTCAGTGATGTTGCGGCAGATTATAAAAAGCTGATTGAATCTGGAATTCCATTTGTCTGCATGGAAAGAAATATTTTGGGAGATGGTATAGACTCTGTTGAATTTAGGGATAGAGAAGCCATTTTCAAGGGAACTGATTATCTGTTAGAATGTGGTCATAAGAATATTTTGTTTTTAAGAGAAAGCTTGAAGAGTACGACGAGAGATGAAAGAACACGAGGCTTTCTCCTTGCATTAGAAGAACATGGAATCAATACAAATGATGCAAATATTTCAGACATTAATATCGAATCCGGAGCTGATAACTGTATTTTGGAAATACAAAAGGCTATGAGACGATATATGCCAACTGCAATTATGGCAGGAGGAAATAGAATTACTTTATATCTTATGAAAACTATGAGGGATAGAGGAATTGAATGTCCTGAAGAGATATCGGTTGTTGGATTTGGTGATGAGGGATGGTCGGAGTTAACGTATCCACCATTGACGATTTTAAAGAGAGATGTTGAAGGGCTGAGCAGACGAGCAGTAAATATGCTTTTTGAAAAGATAAATACAGGACATGTGATTGAACAGGATTATTATGCCGATGTAGAGTTGATAATAAGAAAATCTACAAGAATGTTGGATAATGGACCTTTTGGAGAAGAAGCAGCTACACCGGAATCAATAGTCATAACAAAAGAGGAAAAGAGCCGTTTGCGTGCCGGAAATTTCCGTGTGGCAATATCGTTTCATTATACAGGAACATCATGGGCGGAATTACACGAAAAGGGAATCCGCGATGAGTTGGAACAATACGGAATTGATATTATATCAGTAACAGATGCACATTTTGATGCATCTTTGCAAAATGCACAGCTTGAAGGCATTCGTTTACAGAAACCGGATGCTGTAATTGCAATTCCGGCTGATGATAAAGAAACAAAAGAGCAATTCCGTGAATTAGCAAAGGTGTCAAAGCTTGTATTCCTGAGTAATGTCCCTGAGAATATGGAAAAAAATAGTTATGTTTGCTGTGTATCTGTTAATGAGGTTGAAAATGGAATTAATGTTGGCAGAATGATGGGACAGTACTGTAAAGGAAAACATGTGGAAGCCGGATTTATCATACATGGAGCGGTCTTTTATGGTACGCGTGCCAGAGATGAGGCAGCAGAAAAAATTATTTCAGAACAATACAAAAATATAGATATTAAGGCAATAAGAGGTTTTGGAGAAATTGAAAATGCATATCAGGTTTGTAAAGATATGATTACTGAGAATCCACAAATTAAAGTCTTGTATGTAAGCTGGGATAGACCGGCGCTGTTGGCAATTAAGGCGTTGAAAGAGATGCATAGAGAAGACATCGCTATATTTACAACTGATTTAGATTATAAAATTGCACAATATATGGAAAGTGGTATTGTAAAGGGATTAAGTACTCAAAGACCTTATGAGCAGGGAAGAACAGCTGCGCATGTGGTAGCGAAATCTTTATTAAGTAATGATGTGCCAAAATATGTTGGAGTGCAGCCGTATGTTGTGGATTCTAAGCAGCTAGGAAGAGCATGGAAGGATATTTTTCATGAGGGAATGCCGGAAGAAATTAAATAATGCCGGATAAAATTAAATATCTAAAAAGAAATATATGTGAAGAAAAAG
>OHMI01000882.1_pt1 | contig 9559 bp, 5 predicted proteins | sample 1569271 | NCBI WGS metagenome assembly OHMI01 (sample SAMEA3879529, study PRJEB24766) | human gut metagenome | biome: human-associated habitat; feature: feces | place: USA | collected 1985/1987
GCCTGCCGCCGCCACCCGTGCAAACCCCTCGTTGCTGCTGCGGCTCAGGAATTCCAGTGTCACGTAGTTTTCAGCTCGTGTCATATTATGTACTCCCTCCTCAAACGATCGTCACCATGCGTCCGACGCCCGACGCTTCGAACACCTTTCTTGGCTGCTGCGCCACATGATACAGCGTTACGGCGCCGCCCAGCTCCCGCATCCGCTGCCAACCCCGCAGCGCCACGGCGATGCCGGAGCTGTCCATAAATGTGACGCCGGAAAAATCCAGCACCAGCGACAGTGGCAGCGTCCGCTCGATCTCGCGCTCCAGATTTTCCAGCAGTCCTTTTGCCCCATGGTGGTCCAACTCGCCGACCAGAAAGAATGTCAACGTTTGGCCCTCGTGTTTTGCCGATACTTCCATTTGAACGCTCCTTTTTCTTTGGTGTGTGCCGCAGGCCGTGCCTGCCAGAAAAAACTCCGCGGTTCGATGTTCTGCGTTGATTATAGACTATCCGACGCGCGGAATTTGTCGAAACCCGTCAGAAGGGCGAAAAATTTTGGAAAGCACCATGTTTTTCGGCGCCGGAACGGCGGTCGATCCAGCACAGCGAGCGAGCCGTGTATATAGCGCATATTTCCGTTTTCGAACAAACAAAAAAGACGCCTTTCGGCGTCTTTTTTGTTTGTCTCGGCCCTGCACACGGCGGGCTGGGCTTTGCTTTCGTTTTTACATCAGAATAACTGTGAAGCACTATGGCTTTACAGCTTCATCGTCGCAGCGGAGGCGTCCAGCTTAGCAATAAGCGCCCGGGCCTTTTCGGCCTTTTCGCGCTCTGCGTTGACCACGTTCTCCGGGGCACGAGAGGTGAAGGACTCGTTGGCCAGCTTGGCCTCGATGCGCCGGAGGTTCTCCTCCGCCTTTTTGCGCTCGGCGGCGATGCGCTCCAGCTCCTTGGCGATGTCCACCAGCTCCGCCATGGGCATATACACCGTGGCGTCGTGAGTGGCGACGGTCACCATGCCGGTCAGGTCGGCAGGCGCGGCGGTCAGCACCGTCAGCTCGCTGGCGTAGGCCATGCGGGTGATGAAATGTGCGCCCAACTGGTAGTTCTCCGGCTGCGCCGTCACAAGGATGACCTGGGCCTTGCGGCTGGGCGGCACGTTCATCTCGGCGCGGCGGGCGCGGATGGCGGAGATGGCGTCCTTGACGGCCTCCATAGCGGCCTCGGCCTCCGGGAAGTGCAGCGCATCCTGATACTCCGGCCACTCGGCGGAGATGAGGTACCGGCCCTCGTGGGGCAGCGCCTGCCAGATCTCCTCGGTGATGAAGGGCATGAACGGGTGCAGCAGCTTCAGCAGCCCCTCCAGCACATAGAGCAGCACGCCCTGCACGGCTTTCTTTGCCACCGGGTCGTCGCCATTTAAGCGGCTCTTCGCCAGCTCGATGTACCAGTCGCAGAACTCCTCCCAGATGAAGTCGTAGAGCTTCTGGGCAGCCACACCCAGCTCGTAGTGGTCCATGTTCACTGTGACTTCCCGGATCACGTTGTTGAGCTTGGAGAGAATCCACTTGTCCATCAGGCTGAGCTGCTCGTTCTTGAGGTCATGCGCGGTCGGGTCGAAGTTGTCGATATCCGCATACATGGCGAAGAAGGCATACACGTTCTGCAAGGTGGCAAGGAACTTGTTCTGCCCCTCGCGAACCGCCTTTTCGGAGTAGCGGCTGGGCAGCCACGGCGCAGAGGTGGTGTAGAAATACCAGCGGAGCGCGTCGGCGCCGAACTTGTTCAGCTCATCAAACGGGCTGACGACGTTGCCCAGATGCTTGGACATCTTGCGCCCCTGCTCGTCCTGCACATGGCCCAGCACGATGCAGTTTTCAAACGGCGCACGGTCAAACAGCAGCGTCGAAATGGCTTCGAGGGTGTAGAACCAGCCGCGCGTCTGGTCGATGGCTTCGGAGATGAAATTCGCCGGGAAGTTCTGCTGGAACTCCTCCTGATGCTCAAAGGGATAGTGCCACTGCGCAAAGGGCATCGAGCCAGAATCGTACCAGCAGTCGATAACCGCCTTGTCGCGCACCATTTCGCCGCCGCACTTTTCGCAGCGGAGCTTTACGGCGTCGATGAAGGGGCGGTGAAGTTCAAGGTCTGCGCCGGGATCTTCAATCGCCATTTCGCGCAGTTCCGCGCGGGAGCCGACGACGTGCATATTGCCGCAGGAGCACTTCCACACCGGCAGGGGCGTGCCCCAGTAGCGCTCGCGGGACAGACCCCAGTCGTGGACGTTCTCCAGCCAAGTGCCCATGCGCCCTTCCTTGATGTTTTCCGGCATCCAGTTGATGGTGCGGTTGTTGCGCACAAGGTTATCCTTCAGCGCCGTCATGCGGATGAACCACGTCGGGCGGGCATAGTACAGCAGGGGCGTATCGCAGCGCCAGCAGAAGGGATAATCATGCGTGAACTGCGGCGCGCTGAACAGCAGCCCGCGTTCCTGCAAATCCGCCAGCACCAGTGGGTCAGCCTTCTTGACGAACACGCCCGGCCACTTCGTTTCCGCCGTCATGCAGCCCTGCGGATCAACAAAGTTGACGAACGGCACGTCGTTTTCGCGGCAGACACGGTTGTCGTCCTCGCCGAACGCCGGGGCAATGTGGACGATGCCCGTGCCGTCGGTCATGGTGACGTAGTTGTCGCAGATGACGAACCACGCCTTCTTGTCCAGCTTGCCGACGGCGAAGTCAAACAGCGGCACATACTCCATGCCCTTGAGCGCCGTGCCGGGCATTTCCGACAGCACCTCAAACTTCTGCTCCGGGAAAACCGTCTCCATCAGCGCCTTTGCCATGATGTACACGCGGCCGTCCTCCGCCTTAAAGCGGCAGTAGGTGTCGGTCGGGTTCACGCACAGCGCCATGTTCGACGGCAGCGTCCACGGGGTGGTCGTCCACGCCAGCAGGTAGGTGTTTTCCTCGCCCTTGACCGGGAAGCGCACATAGGCGGACGTTTCCTTAACCGTCTTGTAGCCCTGCGCGACCTCGTGGGAGGACAGCGCCGTGCCGCAGCGCGGGCAGTACGGGACGATTTTGTGTCCCTGATACAGCAGCCCCTTCTTCCAGATTTCCTTCAGGCTCCACCATTCAGACTCGATGTAGTCATTCTCATAGGTGATATACGGATGCTCCATGTCCACCCAGTAGCCGACCTGATCGCTCATGACCTCCCAGTCATGCAGGTACTTCCAGACGGACTTCTTGCATTCCTTGATGAACGGCTCGATGCCGTACTGTTCAATCTGCGGCTTGCCGTCCAGCCCCAGCGTCTTTTCGACTTCCAGCTCAACGGGCAGACCGTGGGTATCCCAGCCTGCTTTGCGCAGGACGCTGTACCCCTTCATCGTCCAGTAGCGCGGAATCAGGTCTTTGATGACGCGCGTTTCGATATGGCCGATATGCGGGCGGCCGTTGGCGGTCGGCGGGCCGTCGAAGAACGTCAGCCGCTTTGCGCCGTCGCGGAAATGGAACGAACGGCGAACGATGTCCTTGTCTTTCCACAGCTGGGCGATTTCCTTCTCGCGCGCCGGGAAGTTCAAATCCTTGGCAACCTTGTTGTACATACCATGCACCTCATTCTTGTTGTCTCTGCTGCGGCGCAAACAAAAAAGTCCGCCCCAGCATGAAAATGCACTGGGACGGACGAAAATGCTTTTTGCGATTCATCCGCGGTACCACCCAACTTGACAGGCACGATGCCTATCCGCTCTGTGCAGGCGCACGCACCTGCTTTCTCGATAACGGGAGAACCCGTCTTTCCCTACCTGCTCCGCCCATTCCGCCCGCATCGCTTCGGAAAAGCGCGCTCCGGGGTGATTTGCCATCAGGCAGTCTTGACCGGGCTCACACCCTCCCCGGCTCGCTTTCCAAGGCTTGTCCTGCGCCGTCCCCATCCTTGCGCATTCCCATTCATTATAGCCGCATTTTCCCCTTTTTGCAAGGGGGATTTGCAAATTTTCCAAGGGGCATTGCCCCTTGACCCTTCCGCGCGATTGAGTTGGTGACTTCTTCATACAACTTCCGCGTGTTTATGCAGGATTTCGCGTCTGCGGACGCGACCAGAGGGCTTTGCGGTCGCCCTCTGGACTGCTTCGCTGCCCTCCGGAAATTACTATTTGGTTATGTTTACTGCTTCAATTAGTGCGCAAAAAGTACACAAACCAAATAACTTCCACTACAAATCAAGTAACATGGGTGACGACCGAAGGTTTCCAAAGGGCGACCGGAAAGCCCTTTGGTCGCCGCCGCAGCGGCGATTCCCCTGCAACAATAAAAATCCAGTAACATAGAGCCGAAAATCCCCCGCCACAAAGACACAGGGGGACAAAATCACTTGCTGGAAGCTGCCGCCTTCTCCGGATACATGCGCTTCCGCAGTTTCCGAATGCACGAGAAGTAGCACGGGAACAGGAACAAATCCGCCAGTATCCACGCAACAGGGTTCGCAAAGCACGCGGCATCGTACCCCAGCGACGGGACAAGCAGCATCGCCACCACTGCGCGGCCGACAAGCTCCATCAGGCCTGCAATCATTGCAATCATGGTGTAGCCCAAGCCTTGAATGGAGAAGCGCACAATGTTCACAAACAAAAGCGGAATATACAGCACACTGTTGATAATCAGGAACTGCTGCGCCATGTCGATGACCAGCTGGCGGTCGGCGCTGTCCTGACTGATGAACAAGCCCACCAGCGGCTTGCCGAAGAAGTAAATCACCACAAACGCGAGGACGCAGTAGACACAGCCGATGATGGAGGATGCTTTCAAGCCCTGATTGATGCGGTCGAGTCTCTTCGCGCCGACGTTCTGCCCGGCGAAAGTCGCCATCGTCGAGGCGAGCGCATCAAACACGCAGCAGAAGAACATGCTCAGCTTGCCGCCCGCCGTGACCGCCGCGACTGCAATCGTGCCGATACCGTTAACGGCATAAGTCACCGTCAGAGAGCCAATCGCCGTGATGGAATACTGCAGACCGAACGGGATGCCCATTGCCAGCAGGCGGCGGACAAACGGCGCACGGATGCGCTTGTCCTCCGGCTGCATTTTGAGGATGGTGAATCGCTTGCGGATGACCAGCAGACACCAGAGGCCGCTGATGAGCTGGCTGATGACGGTCGCCCACGCCGCACCCTCCACGCCCATGTGGAACGCAAGGATGAACGTGTAGTCCAGCACGATGTTGAGCAGCGCGGCAATCGTGATGGCGATAACAGGCGTTTTGCTGTCGCCCAGCGAGCGCATCACGCCGCCGCACATGTTGTACAGCACCGTAACCGGAATCGCGAAGAAAACAGGCTGGATATAGGCGACCGACAACGGCAGAATATCCTCCGGCGTGTTCAGCATCCGCAGGAGCTGCGGCGCGAAGAAGCCGGTCAGCAGCCCCATCAGCACAGAAATCACCGCGCACAGGTACACGGAGTGCATCACATAGCGGCGCATTTCCGTCTCGTCCTTCGCGCCGAACGCCTGCGCAATCGGAATCGCGAAGCCGGAGCAGATGCCCATGCAGAAGCCGTTGATGAGGAAGTTCAGCGATCCGGTATCGCCCACCGCCGCCAGCGCCTCCGTGCCCAGCACGCCGCCGACAACCATGGTATCCATGAAGCTGTACAGCTGCTGGAACAGGAAGCCGCCCAGCAGCGGCAGGGAGAATGTCAGAATCAGTTTCAGAGGCGAGCCCTGCGTCATGTCACGGGTCACGTTTTTCTGCGCCATGTGGATGTCCTTTCGTTGATGCAGGATGGGGGGGGAAAATCACGTTTCATTGTCTCCTATGGGGAACGCCTATTTATAGCACGTTTTTCGTCGGTTTTCAAGGGGTTTTGACAGGAATTTTTACGTCTTTTTTCCCCGTGTTTTTCGGACGAAAAGACGCCATTTTTCACGGCTGAAAGCGGTCGTGTAACCGCTATGGTGTAACCTATGTGACGGAATCTGAAAAATCAATCGTATGCTATTGACATGATGCGATTGATTTGCTATAATCACCCCTGCTTCCAATGAAAACATCAGCAAGGAGGTGTCCCATGGACAAGGAATTGGCAGGATTCGGCTGGTACATCAAGCGCATTGACAACGCTCTCGCCCGCGAAGCCTGTCGGAATGTCCAATCCCACAACCTGACGATGCAGCAAAGTCATCTGCTTTTCGTGCTGTCCGACGCGGAGAATCACGCACGGACACTCAAGGAGTTAGAGAGCATTTTCGGCTGCGCGCAGTCCACGCTGGCGGGGCTGGTGACGCGGCTGGAGAAGAAAGGGCTGGTGGAAGGCTTCAACGACCCGCGCGACCGGCGCATCAAGCATGTTCGCCTGACAGAAAGCGGCGCGGAAATGCGGCAGACGTGCCACAAGGACATTCTGCAATCCGAAAAGCGAATGTCCGCCGGGATGACAGAGGAAGAAAAGCAGCTGTTCCTGCAATGTCTGCAAAAGGTCTATGAAAATCTGAAGGACGACATGGACGAAACAGAGCATTGCCACAACAATTACCATAATAATGAAGGAAAGGAATGATTTCATGCTGAAAACACTGGCTGCGCAGATTAAGCAGTACAAGAAATCAACGATTCTCACGCCGATTTTTGCCGCGCTGGAAGTCGTCATGGAAGTGCTGATTCCCATGGCGATGGCGCGCTTAGTGAAGTATGGCATTGAGGGCGGCGACACCGGCGCGATTTACCGCTATGGCTTCCTGATGATGGCGATGGCAATGCTGTCGCTGGTTTTCGGCTCCGTCTGCGCACACACAGCGTCCCACGCCTCCACCGGCTTTGCCGCGAACCTGCGCGATGGCATGTACCGCAACATTCAGCGCTTCTCGTTCGCCAACATCGACAAATACTCCACCGCCGGTCTGGTCACGCGCATGACCACCGACGTGACCAACGTTCAAAATGCCTTCCAGATGATTACGCGCATTGCGGTTCGTTCGCCGCTGACGCTGATTTTCTCGATGATCGTGGCATTCGTCATCAACCCGGAGCTGGCGGGCGTGTTCCTGATTCCGCTGGTGCTGCTGGGCGTTGTGCTGGGGCTGATTATCAAGCGCGCGACGCACCTGTTCGATCAGGTGTTCAAGAAGTACGACGACCTGAACGCCTCCGTGCAGGAGAACGTCTCCGGCATCCGCGTCGTCAAAGCGTTTGTGCGCGAGGACTTCGAGGACAAGAAGTTCGGCAAAGCAGCGACGAACGTCTACAACCTGTTCGTCAAGGCGGAACGCATCATCGCTTTCAACAGCCCCGTCATGATGCTGACCATCTACGGCTCGGTGATGGCGCTGAGCTGGCTGGGCGCGTCGCTGGTCACGGGCGGTTCGCTCGATGTGGGCGACCTGACCGCCATGTTCACCTACGTCATGAACATGCTGATGAACCTGATGATGCTGTCGATGATTTTCGTCATGCTAACCATGTCTGCAGCGTCTGCCCGGCGTATCGTGGAAGTGCTGAACGAGGAGCCGTCGCTGTCGAACCCCGAACAGCCGCTGGAAACGGTCAAGGATGGTTCTATCGACTTCAACCACGTCATGTTCAAGTACCATGCTGACGGCAATGGCGACCCCATCCTGAACGATGTTGATTTGCACATCAAGTCCGGCGAGACGGTGGGCATCATCGGCGGCACGGGCTGCGGCAAATCGACGCTCGTCAGCCTGATTTCCCGCCTATACGACGCAACCGAGGGCTCGGTGGAAGTCGGCGGCGTGGACGTGCGCAAGTACGACATGGAAGCCCTGCGCAATCAGGTTGCTGTGGTGCTGCAGAAGAACGTGCTGTTCTCCGGCTCGATTCTGGAAAACCTGCGCTGGGGCAATGAAAACGCCACGCTGGAGGAATGCAAAGAGGTCTGCGCGCAGGCTTGCGCGGACGAGTTCATCGACCGGATGCCCGACGGCTACGACACGCACATCGAGCAGGGCGGCACGAACGTCTCCGGCGGACAGAAGCAGCGCCTGTGCATCGCCCGCGCATTGCTCAAAAAGCCGCGTGTGCTGATTCTGGACGACTCCACCTCCGCCGTTGACACCGCGACGGACGCGAAAATCCGCCGCGCGTTTGCCCAGCGCATCCCCGGCACGACGAAAATCATCATTGCGCAGCGCATTTCCTCCGTGCAGGACGCTGACCGCATTATCGTGATGGACAACGGCCGCGTGGAAGCGTTCGACACGCATGAAAACCTGCTGAAGAAGTCCGACCTGTACCGCGAGATTTATGAGACGCAGACCTCCGGCGGCGGCGACTTCGACAGCCCCGATCAGATGAAGGGTGGTGACGCGCAATGATGGGAGGCCCTCGCCGCAGAGGCGCTCCGATGCCCCGCATGTCCATCAAGGGGCAGGGACACATCCTCAAGCGCCTGATGAAAATCGTTTTTGAAAACTATCTGTGGCAGTTCATTGCCGTCATCGTCTGCATTGTGGTGACGGCGTATGCAACCATTCAGTCCAGCACGTTCACGCGGGATCTGGTGGATGTGTACATCGCCGGCATTCAAAAAGGCACCAAGACCATGGGCGATTTGGCGAATGCCATGATTCCGCTGGGCTGCATCCTCGCGCTGGGCGTTGCCGCCAGTTACATCCGCCAGCGCCTGATGGTCAGCGTCGGCCAGGGCACGATGCTCAAAATCCGCACGGACTTGTTCACGCACATGGAGTCCCTGCCGATCCGCTACTTTGACACGCACTCGCACGGCGACATCATGTCCATCTACACCAACGACGTGGACACCCTGCGCCAGCTCATCAGCCAGAGCATCCCCGAAATCATCAACAGCGCGATTTCCGTCGTCATGGTGTTCTTCGCCATGCTGAACAATTCGTGGATTATGACGATTCTCTCGCTCATCCTGCTGACGTTCCAGATGCTGGCGTCCGCCAAACTCGCGAAACTGTCTGGCAAGCACTTTGTCGCGCAGCAGGCGAATTTGGGCCGCGTCAACGGCTTCATTGAGGAAATGATGACCGGGCAGAAAGTCGTCAAGGTGTTCTGCCACGAGGAAAAGGCGATTGAGCAGTTTGGCGACCTGAACGAGCAGCTGCGCACATCAGCCCACGAAGCGAACCGCTGGGCGAACACCCTTGGCCCTATCAACAACAACTTGGGACACATCTCCTACGTTATCTGCGCGATGGTGGGTTCGGCGCTGTCCATCGCAACGGGCGGCGCGCTGATGTCCACGGGGCGTCTGGTGGCGTTTCTGACGCTGAACCGCAACTTCTCCCAGCCGATTTCGCAGATTACCCAGCAGCTCAACTCCATCATCATGGCGCTGGCGGGCGCTGAGCGCGTGTTCAACCTGCTGGATGAAGCGCCGGAAGCCGACAATGGCTATGTGGAGCTGGTGAACGCGAAGGAAGCGCCCGACGGCACGATTACCGAGACGACCGAGCGCACCGGGCTGTGGGCATGGAAGCATCCGCACACGGCGGACGGCAGCGTCAGCTATCGCAAGCTGTCCGGCGGCGTGACGTTTGACCACGTTGATTTCGGCTACACGCCCGAAAAGGCGG
>OHMI01000884.1_pt1 | contig 9546 bp, 6 predicted proteins | sample 1569271 | NCBI WGS metagenome assembly OHMI01 (sample SAMEA3879529, study PRJEB24766) | human gut metagenome | biome: human-associated habitat; feature: feces | place: USA | collected 1985/1987
TCCGCCGCCCAGATCGGTCTCCACCGGGGGCAGCTCCGTCATCTGCCCGTCCCGCCAGTTGGGTTCCAGCGCCCCGGCAAGCTCCCCGCCGTCGGAAGCGCCGCTCTTGTCAACGGCGGTGAGGCAGATGGTGAACGCCTTGTCCCGCAGCAGGTTGGCGTAGGTGTAGCGCAGGGTCTCCCGCAGGTAGGCCGCCATCTGCGCAAAGGTGGGCTCCTCCTTTTTGGAGGCGGGCTTGAGGGTCAGGAACTTATGCATGGGGCAGCGAACCTGCACCACCGTACCGGTATCGCCCACGATGTCCCCGCTGCCGGGAACAAGATACACGGGCATACCGATGCTGTAGGGGCTTTCTACCAGCTGGTAGCGGTCATGGGCGGCGTCCTCTGCCGTCCGGGTCTGGATGCTCCAATGCTGATCTGCCCCGGCGTTGATGGATGCCAGCGCGTGCTTGAGACCCATGCCGTGCTCGTTCAGAGCGGACTCGGCGCAGGAACGGGCGGCAATGGTGAGGGCGGCGTCCACGTCCTCAATGCCGGTGCCGCTGTCACAGACCGAGACATCCACATAGGTGTCCTGGTTCGTCAGCGTGATTTCGATGCGCCCCCGGATATTGTGGGCGCGGAAATTGGAGATGGAGTTGTCGGTCAGTTCGCAGAGGGTCTGGCCGAATTCCTTGAAGTTGCCGGAGATGCCGGCGAAAAACTCCTTGCCGTTGGGGGCGTTGTCGATGTTTCGAATGATGATCTCGCGCATAATAGTTCCTCCAAAAAATGTTTTTTCGAAAACAAAACGCACGGTGCAGGTCATTGCCCTACATCGTGCGGGAGGATCTTACAACATTCCTCTTGCCCCGCCCGCCAAAAAAGGGTATACTGTCCCTATCGGTGCGGGGAATCCCGTTGTGTAGGTGGTCATGTCACCTGCGCAGGTGCAAAGGAGTTGGCGCTCCTTTGCGCTGCCGTGTTTTTTACTTTCTACGAACAGTATAGCATATCTGTGTAAATACATCAAGGCCAAAGGCACAAAAATTTGCACAAATATATATGTGCAGATATGTATAATGTGCATATATATGTTATCAACCGTTTTGTGCTATACTTCTTTTAAGTATTTGACCGGTGAGAAAGAGGTGGTAACTATGCCACCAGCCAGCAAAGCACAGCAAAGAGCGGTCAACAAATATATGAAGAAAAACTATGACCGTGTGAATCTTGTCATGCCGAAGGGGCGCAAGGACGCCATCAGGGCCCACGCGGAAAAAAACGGCGAAAGTCTCAACGGTTTCATCAACCGCGCCATTGACGAAGCCATGGAGCGGGACGATCAGGCCGACAGCGACTGCTGAGTAGGCTGACCTGTGCAAACACCCCGTCTGTCTCGATGATTTTGAGATCCTTGTGATGCGGCTAAAAAGCCGACTTGGGAAGGGCTTCTACATGAGAAACTTAATTTCTCCGAAGGAAACCGGCGTAAGGAGGACATATGAGCAGCATCGTTATTGATTTGCAGGATGAAATTTTGTCATCGGATTGTGACATCGTTCAGATACTCCGCCGTGCTCATGTGATCGCTGTCAAGCTTGGGCTAAAAGAATTTGACCAGTGGATATCCTATGAATTAAATGGCTATCCAGACCAGAATGTCTGCCCTGATTATCGTAAGATCAGAGGTACATTAAAGGCGTTTAATCCTTATCACGGCTGGATTCCGGCAGTAATTGCTGATGGCGAACTTGAAACAATAATTTGCGAGAAGAAGATATCCAACTCTATTTCCGAGATCATCACACTTTGCAAAAATCCTGAAAGCAGGTTGGTGTACGAATTCCCGGGTGAGCAGGTGGAGCATTTGGATCGCCTGTTCGGTTCACCTTTGCCCATGCGATATGCGCTTCATATTTCTGTGGCCTCCGTAATGGATATCATAGAAAAGGTCAAAAACACGGTCCTTGAATGGACGCTTATCCAGACAGAGCTGCACGGCCCCACTTCTGGCTCCGCTCAGGTCCACATTGGCATCGTCAATAATAAACTGTTCCTCACCGACCCGCACCCAGTAGCGGATCATGCGGCCCAGAAAGCTGTAATTTTCGATCTGACCTTCCAGACTCTTCCCTTCCGGCACAGACTCCCCGGGTTCCGCCAGACGGATGCACTCCGGCCGCACCACCAGCGTCACGGTCTCGCTGGGTTCCACGGGGACCTCCGTGGGAATCTGGAGGAGCATCCCGTTGTGGTCAGCGGCAACAGTGCCGCCTTCAGCAGACACAATTCTGGCGGTCAGGAAATTGACCGTGCCCACGAAATCTGCCACAAAGCGGTTGGCAGGCCGGAAATAGATCTCCCAAGGAGAGCCGATCTGCTCGATGTGTCCGCTGCGCATGACCGCAATGATGTCGGACATGGAGAGTGCCTCATCCTGGTCATGGGTAACATAGATAGTGGTGATGCCCAGCTTCTGCTGGATCTGCCGCAGTTCCGTGCGGACGTCCACACGCAGCTTGGCATCCAGGTTGGAAAGGGGTTCGTCCAGAAGCAGGATCTCCTGGCCCATCACCAGTGCCCGGGCAAAGGCCACCCGCTGCTGCTGACCGCCGGACATCTCCTTGGGGAATCGCTTCTCCAACCCTACCAGGTTAAACATCTTCAGCATTTCCTGAACCCGGCGATCCATCTCTTCCTTAGGGGTTTTATTCAGCTTCAGGCCATAGGAAATGTTCTCATAGACAGTCATATGGGGAAAAAGTGCGTACTCTTGGAACACCAGAGGGGTGTTGCGCTTAAAGGGCGGCAGGCCGTTCATCCGTTTGCCGTCTACCAGCACATCGCCCGATTCCGGCTCGGAAAAGCCGGCCAACTGGCGCATCAGGGTCGTTTTACCGCAGCCGGAGGGTCCCAGAAGCGTCACAAAAGCACCCTTTGGGATCTCAAGAGACACATGATCCAGTGCCGTAAAGTTTCCGAACTGCTTAACAACATTTTTAAATTCAATGTAAGGTCTCATATCTCTTCGCCTCCTGTTTACAATTCCAGCTCAATGCCCTGCTTACCCAAAACCCACTGCGCCAGCTTCAAAACGGTGAACGCAATGGTGATCAGTACGATGGTAAAGGCTGCCGCCTCACCGTACTGTCCACTCTGCACCAGCACCATAACCGAGATGGTACCCACAGTAGTAGAGGGCGCATACAGGAAGATCACCACGCTCAGGCAGGTGACGGACCGCAGGAAGGACAACACAAAGCTGGACATAAAGGGCGCTTTCAGCAAGGGAATGATGACGTCCTTAAAGGAACGGAAGCTGTTGGCTCCCAGATTCAGCGCCGCATCCTCCACAGATGCGCCGATCTGCTGCAGCCCCGCCGTGGCAGAGCTGTAACAGGTGGGAATATTCCAGAACAGCAGGGCCAGAACCATAATCACGGAGGTTCCCGTCAGCTCAAGGGGCGGCGCATTAAAGGCCATCACGAAGCCGATGCCGAGGAACATACCGGGAATGGCGCCGGGCAGAATACCCAGGAAATCCAACAGGCGGTTAATGCCCACCTGCTTCTTCTGCACGATGTAGGCCAGGACCATCGCCAGGAACGAAGCTCCCAGAGAAGCCAGGAAGCCATAGCGGATCGAGTTCCAGATCTGCTTTCCCTTCAGGAACACATACTGGATATTCTTCATGGTCAGCGACCAGTCATAGCCCCAGGTCTTGGTAAACGCGCCGTAGAAAAGCGTGCCGTAGACCAGCAGGATAAAGAGGGAGATCAGCATCGTCAGGCTGAACAGCCCCCATTTGACCCACTTGGGGACCGGGAAGGGGTTCAAGGAGATCTCCTTGCCGGTGATCGTCACATAAGACCGTTTGCCCACCCAGAAGTTCTTCACCAGGAACAACACCACCGCAGGGACCAGCAGTGCCACCGCCAGCACAGAGGCGGTCTTCATATCGTACCAACCGGAGATCTGCATATAGGCTTCTGTGGGCAACAGAGCCAGGTCTCCGCCGATCATCTGAGGATTGCCGAAGTCGGTGAGAACATTGATGGCAGCCACCAACGCACCGCCAGCCACGCCGGGGCGGCACAGCGGCCAAAAAACATCCTTGAATACACGCCAGCGGGGAGCGCCCATGTTATAGGCCGCGTACTCCAAATTGGTGGAAATGGAGCGGATCACGCCGTAAATGACAGAGTAGGCATACGGAAAAAACGTGACGGTCTGGACGATCCACAGGCCCAGCCGGCCATAAATATCAACATGCAGCCCCAGAAGCTGTTTGGTGACGATACCCTGTACGCCGAAAAGCAGAATATAACTCAGTGCCACGATAAAAGGCGGGGACACGATGGGCAGCAGCGTCACAAATCTGAAAAGGCCCTTACAGGGAACATCCAACCGGGCAATAACGTATGCAAAGAGGAATGCCACCGCCGTGCAGGACACCGTGGAGATCAGGGTCATGAACAGGCTGTTTTTCAGGGCTGTGAACCAGCGGGCTTTCTGGAACAGCTGCATATAGTCCTGTCCGCTGGGGAACGTGATAACCCGGATCACCGGGTATACCACGAAGAATCCAACGAAAAGGATAATCGCGATAATGGCCAGCATTAAAAGCGGTTCGTTTTTCAGCCGCTTCATTTCTTTGACCGATTCCCGGAGCGCAACACCGGAGGCCATAAGGATCAGCTCCTTCCGATAAGGTGATAAAAGAGGTTCGTTGAAAGTATAGGGTGTCTAAAAATAGCATGGGCCGCCTGCCCACAGCGCAGGCAGACGGCCCAAGGAAGAATGAAGAAACGAAATCAGGCGCGGTTGGAAATGATCTCAGCGTCGAACTTCTCCAGAACGGCTTCCTTCATAGAAGCGGCCTGATCACGGTCATAGTCAACAAGATCTACTTCCTCCAGAGTGGGCAAACCGACAGGGGCTGCCACATCGGTGCGGACGGGATAGCGGTAAGAAGTGGCAACGCTCAACTCCTGCGCTTCCTTCGTCAGCAGCCAGTCGATGAACACCTTGGCGTTCTCGGTGTTGGGGCCACCCTTAATGATGGCGGAGCCGCCGATCTCATAAGCAGTCTGCTTGGGGATGATGAGCTTCAGCGGATAGCCCTGCTGCTGGATCTTGAAGCTATCATGAGCCCAGGCGATGGAGGCAATGAACTCACCGGTAGCCACAGGGCTGATGACATCGCCGGCACCCTTATAATAATGATGTACGTTCTGATCCAGAGCCTTCAGATAATCCCACGCAGCGTCCTCGCCCAAGCGGAAGATCTGGCAGGCAGTGGCGATGTAAGCGCCGCCGGCCGTGGTGGGGTTGGCCCACACGAACACGTCCTTATAGTTGGGATCCAGCAGATCGTCCCAGGTTTCCGGCATCTTGACACCCTTGGGAGCCAATTCCTTCTCAAAACGCTCCTCGTTGATGATGATGCTCAGAACGCCCATGTACCAGCCCTGCCAGAAATGATTGGGATCGTTAAAGCGGGCATCCAGACTGTCATTGTTGGGAGAGTCATATGCCTCAAAAGCACCTGCATCGGCCAACGAGCCATACAGGTCCACAGAGCCGCCTACCAGAATGTCCGCCTTTGGATTGGCCATCTCTGCCTGCACACGGGCCACGGCATCGCCGCCGCCCAGAGAGATGTACTCGATCTCAATGCCGGTATCCTTCTTGAACTGGTCTGCGATGGCGATGGTATTGTCCTCGTTCAGTGCGGAATAGACCACCAGCTTGCCGCCGGTCTGTCCTGCGGTGCTGCCGTCATTCGTGTCTGCGGGAGGGGTATCCGTTTTGCCGCCGCATGCGGCCAGAGTCAGCGCCATAGTCAGCGCCAGTGCTAAGCTCAAAAACTTCTTCATGGGACACAGCTCCTTTTCATCATATTGATTTTGAGGAAAACGCGGTGCGCTTCTGTATCTATACCGTACCAAATATTTTGGAACGTGTCAATTATTATTTTAGCATTTCGCACATATTCTCATCGTTTTCGTTATTGTGCATATATAATATGAACAACAATCAGCGCATTGCACAGTGCGCTCTTGCGTCCATTGACTTGATGCAGCAGTAAAATCATAGTAAAATAAATGTATCACAAATATAGGGGGAGGATGACGTATGCCCACCATCAAGGATATTGCCCGAGAGGCGGGTGTTTCCCACGGGACGGTCTCCAACGTTATCAACGGCCGGGGCAACGTCAGCGTGGAGAAGATACAGCTGGTGTGGCAGGCTGCGGAGAAGCTGGGCTACAAGGTCAACAGCAAGGCACAAAGCCTCCGGCAGGGGCAGGACCGCAGCATTGCGGTGCTTCTGCCGAGCATTGAGGACCGCCGCTGGGCGGCCATGTATGAGGTATTCCAGAACGAGTTTATCCGGCACGGCTACTCAGTTCAGCTATATTCCACCCGCTCTATGGAGACCACCGAGAAAGAACTGCTGGCTGCCGCTCTGGCTGAGCGGGTCAGCGCGGTCATCAGCCGTTCGTGTCTGTTGGATGCCGCGGCGTATTATCGGGCAGAGGCCCCGGAGCTTCCAATTGTACTCCTTTCTCGGGAAAGCCGTGCACTCGAAAATGTTATGTATGCCGCGTTCGATCCCGAGCGAATGGGAACAGACATCGCCTGGCATCTGCGGCGGAAAGGACTGCGGCGGATCGGTATTTTTACAGAGCCTGCCGCATTTCCGGATACCGCGCTGTTTCTAAATGGATTCCGGACGGTCTGTGCGGATGAGACAAGTGTTCTGGATTGCCCAAATCATCAGGTGGATCTGCGGGCCTTTGAGCTTTTTGAAGAGGACGAGCCGTTTGATGCCATCGTATGCACGGATCAGCGCCGGGAATCGGCTGTCCGGGCGGCCTGTGCTTATGCCAGCCGTCGGCCGCTGCCGCTGATCGTGTCTGCTGCCCCCCGGTCTGCTGTGACCGATCCGTTGGCGTTGGCATATGAGCTGGATTACAAGCGTCTGGCGCACCGGATCGTTAAGGCTCTGCTGGCGTATCTGGAAACGCGGTCCCCCCTGCCGCCGACCCTTTTTATGGAGAACAATGGTTTTCGAAATCAGGTGCCGGTGCCGCAGTTGACAGAATCAAACCTGCGGATGCTCACGATGGCGTCCCCTTCCACCACAGCGTTGAAACGCCTGCTGCCGCATCTGGAAAAGAGCACAGGGATCCATTTGGAACTGACGGTGCTCCCTTCCCTGAGAGATGTCTACGAGGTGATCCAATCCTCCGGCAGCGGACGGTATGATCTGATCCGGATGGATGTGGCCTGGATGGACGAGCTTGCTAAAAAGCTGTTTCGGCCGCTCCATCAAATTCCCTTTGACTGGGACGGTCTGCTGGCGCAGACGCTGCCGGAGTTCGGAGACAGCTATACCTCCGTCAACGGAGAGCGCATCTGCGTCCCCTACGATCCCAGCACACAGCTTATGTTTTACCGGCGGGATTTGTTTTGCGACCCCACCTACAAGCGAATGTATTTTGAAGCCTACCGGCGGGAGCTGGAGGTTCCAAAGAGCTTTGAAGACTACAATCGAATTGCAGGCTTTTTCACCCGCAGCCTCAATCCGGCTTCCCCTGTGCAGTATGGTACGACGGTAGCCATCGGCAACGTGGTGGTAAGCCCCAGTGAATTTCTGCCCCGTTTGTTTGAGCAGGGCGGAAAGCTGTTCAACGCCAAAGGCCAGATCACTGTCGACACCCCGGAAGCCTTGGCAGCCCTGAAAAACTACCGGGAAACGTATGCCTGCTCCGACAGGACCGTGCATGACATCTGGAAAAACGTGCTGGAAGGCTTTGCGGATGGCTCCGCCGCCATGACAGTGGTGTTTATCAACTATGCCTCCCACATTTTAAACTCCAAGATGTCCAGCATCGCCGGCAAGCTTGGCTTTGCGCCGGTACCAGGCGGCAGGCCCCTGTCAGGCGGCGGCGTGGTGGGAATCACCCGAAGCTGCGCGCACCCGGAAACGGCTTGTGCGTTTTTGTCCTGGCTGTATTCCAACCAGACCGCACCGGCGTTCACCTTACTGGGCGGGTTGTCACCCTGCCGTTCGGCATACAGCAACCGGGACATCAAGGAGCGGTATCCTTGGCTGTCTGCGGCCCGCCGCAGCTTTCCCAGCGCCCAGCGCCGGAGCGGAAGTACCTATTACAGCAACTTCAGCGAGCTGCAAATGGAGAATATCCTGGCAGCCTATGTGCAGCGGGCAGTCCTCGGCGTCTGTACACCGGAGGAGGCCCTTGCGCAGGCGCAAGCGGAAATGGACGCACATTTCACCGTAAATTCGGAATTTATCTGATAATGGCGCGGCTTAGAATGAAAAAGCGCAAAGAAAAACACGGCAAGCATGCCGTGTTTTTCTTTTATGCCCTCTATGCTTATACGTTTTCATTCCCAAAAACGTGCAGATACACCGAAATAAGGACCGAGAGGACCTCGCAATTACATCTAATCAGTTCAATGCTCCAGCTGGTCCACGAACTGCCGGGCCGTCCGGCCGGAACGGCTGCCGCTGCGGACCTGCCATGTGGCGGCTGCGGCCCGGAGCTGTTCCGGCGGGAGGTCCGTCCCCGCCTTTTCCGAAAGCGCGGAGACGATCCGCTGGTATTCCTCGAAGGTGGGGGCCGGGTAGAAGATCTGCAAGCCGAAGCGACTGGCCAGAGACAGCTTTTCCTCTACGGTGTCGGAGCGGTGAATGTCGCCGTTGTGCTCCACATCGCTGCGGTCGCTCCACACCTCCCGCACCAGATGGCGGCGGTTGGAGGTGGCGCAGATCCGCACGTTTTCCGGCGGCGCCTCCGCCCCGCCCTCCATGACGGCCTTCAGATATTTATAGGAGGTCTCGTTTTCCTCAAAGGACAGGTCGTCCAGAAACAGAAGAAAGCGGTAGTTGCGGCCCTTCACCTGCCGCAGAATGTCGGGAATCAGGTCATACTGCTCCTTGTAAAGCTCAATGAGCCGCAATCCCTGATCGGCGTATTCGTTGACGAGGGCCTGGATACTGGTGGATTTTCCGGTACCGGCGTCACCGTAGAGCAGCACGTTGTTGCTGCCCTTCCCCCGCAGAAAGGCTTCCGTATTGCGGATCAGCAGATCCTTCTGCTGCCGGTAGCCCACCAGATCCGCCAGACGCACAGGGGGACGGTCCTCCACGGGGACCAGCTCCGCGCCGTCCCCTGTCCTTCTGGCCCGGAACACCTGCCCCATGCCCAGCAGTCCGACGCCATGGGTCTGGTAGAACGCCGTCACGCGGTCCAGCAGCCCCTCCGGGGAACCGGCGGCGGCCCCGCTGAATGCCAGAAACGGGGCGCAGTCTGCGGTACGGCGGCTCTCGTGACGGAAGTTCCGCAGCAGCGGCCACGCCCCGCCCTCCGGCGGCGCGTTCAACAGCTCAAAAAAGAATTTCATATCCGCCAGCGCCAGCGCTTTCAGCGTGTCCTGTCCGCCGGAATGCCGCTCCCATGCGAGGGAGAAAGGGTTTTCACTTGACACCAATTCCCGGGCGATGCAGCAGCGCCACAGGTCGCCCTGCC
>OHMI01000894.1_pt1 | contig 9465 bp, 6 predicted proteins | sample 1569271 | NCBI WGS metagenome assembly OHMI01 (sample SAMEA3879529, study PRJEB24766) | human gut metagenome | biome: human-associated habitat; feature: feces | place: USA | collected 1985/1987
GCTTGTCATGGCCCTGTCTCTCGTCGCCTGCGGCGAGAAGAAGGATGATACCGGGGACAAGACCGATGACAGCAACCCCTCCACCGGCATGGAGCTAACACAGGCCACCGATCTGGTGATCGCTACCGGCGGCACCTCCGGTGCATGGTACCCCATCGGCGTCAGCATCGCTGACACCCTGACCAACGTGGACAATAACCTGTTCGTTACCTCCGAGGTCACCAACGGCGGCGTGGAGAACGCCCGTCTGCTGGGCACCCACGCGGCCAATGTCGGCTTCGTGAACTCCGACACCGCGTACTTCGCCACCCATTCCGAGGATGCTTTCGCGTCCGAGCCCGCGTATGAGCTGTACGGCCTGGCCAACCTGTATGACAGCGTGCTGGAGATCGCCGTGCTGGCTGACAGCGGCATCAACAGCATCGCAGATCTGGCCGGCAAGCGCGTGGTGGTGGGCACCCCCGCCTCCTCCGCCTCCACCATGGGCTGGACGGTGCTGAGCACCTATGGTCTGACCGACAAGGACGTGAAGGGCTCTGAGCTGAGCATCGCCGAGGGCGTTGAGGCCCTGAAGAACGGCGATGTGGACTGCGTGTTCATCTTCAGTGCCGCCCCCAACAGCGCCCTGACCGAGCTGTCCGTGACCAAGAACTTCAAGCTGCTGAGCATCGACGAGGAGCATCAGAAGGCCGCGATCGAGCAGCACAGCTACTTCAGCACCGCTACCCTGTCCGCTGACCTGTACACCTGCACCAGCGAGGACACCACCACCCTGGCCATGCCCACTCTGCTGGCCTGTGACAGCAGCCTCAGCAACGAGGCCGCCTATCAGTTCGTGAAGGGCATCTATGAAAATCTGGACGTGATCTCCACCTCCCACGCGATGGCCGCCAAGATCAACCTGGACCACGCTGCCAACATCAACCTGGAGATCCACCCCGGTGCCCTGCAGTACTACCGCGAGATGGGCATTGTTGACTGATCTTCCCTCTCTTTTCCCCCCTGTCCCATCGGACGGCGGGCTTCGGCCCGCCGCCCGGTGCGGCCCCACATTCCGGAAATAACGAAAGGATCGGAACATGGCAACTAAGTCAAAATTCAGCGATGTACTGAGTAAGATCGCGTTTGTGATTGCCGTTCTGCTGACCCTGTTTCAATCGTACACTGCACTGTTCGGCGTTTTGACCGCCGTATACCAGCGGGCGATACACCTTGGTCTGGCGAGCAGCTACATCTTCCTGTTCAACATGGCAAACCCCAAGGAGAAGGGGAAAGTTTTTCACATCATCATCAATTTTATCGGGCTGGTGGCTTCCGCCGGCTCCAACTTCTACATCTGCCTGCACTATGCGGAGATCCAAGGGCGCTTGGGTATCACCACTGAGCTGGATATGATCTTCGGCGCGCTGCTGCTGGTGGCGATCCTGATCATGGGATATGAGTCCCTGGGCTGGGCGCTGCCCACCATCTCCGTGATCTTCCTGCTCTATGGCCTGTTTGGTCATCTCATCCCCGGTGCGCTGAGCCACCAGGCCTTTACATTCAAGCGCCTGATCTCGTTCCTGTATCTGGGTACCGAGGGTGTTTTCGGTTCGGCAATGAGTGTCAGTGCGACATTTATCTTTATATTCATTCTCTTCGGCGCGTTTCTGGAGAAAAGCGGCGCCGGCCAGTTCTTCGTGAACCTGGCACTGACCGCCACCGGGCGCGTTACCGGCGGTCCCGCGCTGGCCGCCGTGGCCTCCAGCGCCCTGATGGGCACCATCTCCGGCAGCGGCGTATCCAACGTCGTGACCACCGGCACCTTCACCATTCCGCTGATGAAGGCCAACGGCTATGACAAGAACTTCGCCGGTGCGGTGGAGGCAGTGGCCTCCAACGGCGGGCAGATCCTGCCGCCGGTCATGGGTTCCGTGGCGTTCCTGATGGCCGAGATGATCGGCGTAAGCTACTTCACCGTGGCTAAGGCCGCAGCTGTGCCCGCGCTGCTGTACTTCTTTGCCGTGGGTATCGCCGTGTACTTTGAGGCCAAGCGGCTGAACCTGCGCCCCGATCCCAATGCCCAGTATGAACGCGTAGGGGTGGTGTTCAAGTCCGGTTTCTACTATCTGCTGCCTATCGCGCTGCTGATCGTGTTCATCATCTGCGGTTACAGCGTACTGCGTGCCGGCGCCTATGCCGCCATCCTGACCATCGCTCTGAGCTATGTGAAGAAGGACTTTGGTGCGGTGGTGAGCGACGTGGCCAAGCAGGTACGTCCCATTGTGGCAGCCTGCGCCTGCGCCGGTATCATCATGGGCATCACCTCCCTGACCAACCTGGGCATCAAGCTCTCCGGTCTGATCGTCACCGTGTCGCAGGGCAACCTGATGATCGCGCTGGTGATGACCATGCTGGTATCCCTGGTCATGGGCATGGGCCTGCCCACCACGGCGGCCTATCTGCTGCTGGCGGTGCTGGGCGCCCCCGCCCTGATCAAGCTGGGCGCGGATCCCCTGCCCGCACACCTGTTTATCCTGTACTTTGGCTGTATGTCCACCATCACCCCGCCGGTGGCTCTGTCTACCTACGCGGCGGCCGGTATCTCCGGCGGCTCGCCCATGAAAACGGGCATTTACGCCATGAAGCTGGCTTCGGTGGCCTTCCTGATCCCTTACATCTTTGTGTACGGGCAGGAACTGCTGCTGTATGGTTCTCTGGGCTCTATCCTGCTGGCCATCCTCAGCGCCTCGCTGGGCTGCGTGGCCCTGGCCGGCGGCATGATCGGCTGGCTGGGCGCAAAGATGCCCATGCCCCTGCGCTTTGTGCTGGTGGGCGCGGCCATTACGCTGATGATCCCCGGCGCGCTCACGGACGTGATCGGCGTGGTGCTGATGGCCGCCTGTGTCATCACAGCTGTGACGCTGAGCAAGCGGCAGACACCGAAGATCCAGTGATCTTACGCGGCTGAAGGGCGGGCCCTCCGCTGACAGAGGCCCGCGGAACAGAAATCATACATATGGAGGAACATGAACATGGACTTCAATTTCAAGGACCGCGACATTATCAACGGCTATGACTTTACCACGCAGGAGCTGTGCCACATCATGGACACAGCCATGATCTATGAAAAGCGCGTAAAAAGCGGTGAGGCCATCAAAGACATGGAAGGTATGCTGGTGGCCACGCTGTTCTTTGAGCCCAGCACCCGGACCCGGCTGTCCTTCAACTCCGCCATTCAGCGCATGGGCGCCAGCACCATCGACCTGGGCAGTGCCTCCGCCTCCTCCCAGTCCAAGGGTGAGACATGGCAGGACACCATCCGCACCGTGGACGGCTATGTGGACGCCATCGTTATGCGGCACCCCGTGGCCGGTTCGGCCATCGAGGCCGCCGAGATCGCGCAGCATCCCCTGATCAACGGCGGCGACGGCGCCCGCCAGCACCCCACACAGGCGCTGCTGGATATCTATACCATGCGGAAGGAAAAGGGCCACATCGGCGGCCAGACCATCACCTTCCTGGGCGACCTGAAGTATGGCCGCACCGTACACAGCTTGGGCTACTTCATGCAGCAGTTCGGCAACCGGATGATCTTCGCCTCACCCGAGGAGCTGAGAATGCCCAAGGAGATCACTGACGACCTGCGCGCCAAGGGCGCCGACATCGTGGAGACCTCCGATGTGAAAGAGGCGCTTTCCCAGTCCGACTTCGTGTATGTCACCCGCGTACAGCGGGAGCGCTTCTCGGATGAGGAGTCCTATCTGCGGTGCAAGGGCAGCTATATCGTCAACAACGAGCTGCTGAAGTGCGCCAAGAAGGATATCACCATCATGCACCCGCTGCCCCGTGTGGATGAAATCGCCACAGAGGTGGACAGCTACCCCGGCGCGGCCTATTTCCGCCAGGCACACAACGGTATGTACCTGCGTATGGCGCTGCTGGGCCTGATCACCGGTCGGATCTGACAGAATACAACAGCAAAAGCTGTGCAGGCGCGGCTATCCCGCCTGCACAGCTTCTGCAAGGAGGACACCATGTACAACACTGTATCCGTCCGTTCCCAGGACATTGTCGTTCCCGGCGTGATGACACTGACGGTCCTGGCTCCCGAGATGACGGCCGCCAGCGCGCCGGGCCAATTCTATATGCTGAAGAGCTGGCGGGAGCAGGACCCGTTCCTTATGCGGCCCATCAGCATCGACCATATCGATATGCAGGCGGGGACACTGACCTTCCTGTACAAGGTGGTGGGGCGGGGAACGGAGCTGCTGTCGCACCTGCGCGGCGGCGACACGCTGGAGCTGCTGGGACCGCTGGGCAAGGGCTTCCCCATCGACGGCAACTGCCGCCGGGCAGCGGTCATCGGCCGGGGTATCGGCATTGCGCCGCTGCGCCCGCTGGTGGAGCAGCTCCGCGCCCAAGGCACGGAGGTCTATGCCTATCTCAGCGCCAAGAGTGAGGACGATCTGTTCCACCAGGAGCTGTTCCGCACGCTGGGCGCCGTGGTGAGGACCACCACCGCGCCGAATGAGCGCATTACCGACGCCTTTGCCGCAGACGCGGCGCAGCTGCCCTTTGACGCCGCTTATTCCTGCGGCTCCAATCGTCTGGCTGCTCACATGAAGCAGCTGCACGCACAACACGGATTCCCGGCCTATGTGTCTCTGGAGGAGCACATGGCCTGCGGTGTGGGCGCATGCAAGGGCTGCACCTGCACCGCCCACGACAAGGACAGCGGTGAAGCATCCTACGTCCGTGTATGCAAAAGCGGCCCTGTTTTTGACGTGGACCGTGTGCTATAATGGAACGCACATCGCATAGCAGCACACCGGTAAAGGGGGAAGCCGCCTTGTCTTCCACGGAAAAACGCATCTATATCTTCGAGAAAGCCCCCGTCCGGCGGGCGGTATTACAGCAAATGCTGCCCACCGTCGCCGGACAGATGGTGGCGCTGCTGTACAACCTGGCGGACACGTTTTTTGTGGGCCTGCTGAATGCACCCATACAGACAGCCGCCGTTACGGTAGCCTATCCCCCCTTCCTGATGATGACTGCCGTGAGTAACCTCTTCGGCATCGGCGGCGCCAGCGCTGTGTCTCACGCACTGGGACGCAGGGATATGGACGGCGCACGGCGCATCTCCGCCATCGCCTTCTGGCTAAGCCTGGCCAGCGCGGCGGTATTCAGCCTGCTGTGCGGGTCGTTTCTGCACCCGCTGCTCTCTCTTTGCGGCGCGGACGCGGAGGTATATCCCGTGGCCGCGGCCTACGCCCGCTGGACGCTGCTGTGGGGCGGCGCGGGCACGATACTGAACCTGCTGCTGTCCAATCTGCTGCGTGCCGAAGGCCGGGCCGCGCTGGCCTTCGCAGGCGTGACGCTGGGCGGCGTGCTGAACATCGTGTTGGACCCGTTTTTCATTCTGCCGCAGTATATGAATATGGGCGCGGCCGGCGCTGGACTGGCCACCGCCATATCCAACACGGCAGGCACGCTGTTCTTTCTGCTGTGTCTGCTGCGGCGGAGCAGCACGGTGCTGTCCCTGCGGCCATGCCATCTGAAGCGTACCGGCGTTTATATCCGGGAGATACTGTCCATTGGTTTTCCCTCCGCGCTGCAATACGCGCTGACGGTGGTGTCGTTAGCGGTGCTGTCCCTATTCGTATCCAAATACGCGGTAGAGGCCGTAGCGGCCTACGGTATCGTGAAAAAGCTGGACAATCTGCCGCTGTACTTTTCGCTGGGCACCTCGGCGGGGCTGCTGCCCTTCCTGTCCTACAACTATGCCTCCGGCGACCGGGAACGGCAGCGGCAGGGCTTTGTCTTCGGCGTCAGCATCACCGTGGGCTTCTCGCTGGCGTGCGTTATCGTGTTTGAGTTGTTCGCGCCGCAGCTGGCGCGGCTGTTCATCCAGGATGACATGACCGTGGCTTACGCCGCCGCCTTTTTACGCAGAATGGTGCTGTGTATGCCCTTCGTGGCCATATGCCACCCCATGATCACACAGTTCCAGGCGATGGGACGCACCAGGGAATCCCTGATCTGCTCCATCCTGCGGAAGGGCTCGCTGGATATCCCGCTGCTGCTTCTGCTGGACCGCCTATACCCCCTGTATGGCTGCGCGCTGGTGCAGCCTGTCGTAGACCTGATCTCCCTGATCGTAGCACTGGTCCTGTACCGACGCCTACGGCGGACATCAGTTGTCTGACGCGCAAAATACACTGGAAAGGAGAAGGCGCGTACACCTCTCGCCGCGCCTTTGCACCGTTGTGAATTACCTGACTGATCTATCCGTGGAGCTGGGCGGCGCGGTGTTCAAAAACCCCGTCATGCCCGCCTCCGGCACCTATGATTATTTTGAAAACAATGCCGACTGCTTCCCCGTCAGTGAGCTGGGCGCGGTTATGATCAAGAGCGTTCACCGCCTGCGGCGGCCCGGCAATCCCGGCCCCCGCATCGCCGAGGTCTGCGGCGGAATGCTCAACTGTGTGGGCATCCCCTCCGTGGGTATCGAGGCCTTTCTGCGGGACGAATTGCCCCGGTATGAGAACATCGGCACCCAGGTCATCCTGAGCATCTCCGGCTCCGAGCCGGTGCACTACGCCGAGATCGCGGAACTGGTAGGCGACGATCCCCGGATCGCCGCCCTGGAAATGAACCTGTCCTGTCCCAACGTGGGCAGTGGACTCCCTTTCTCCTCAGACCCGCAGCTGCTGTACGACACGGTACGTCAGACGCGGCAGCGCACCACCCTGCCTCTGTACGCAAAGCTGTCCCCCAATGTGACGGATATCCGGGTAAGCTGCCGGGCGGCGGAGGACGCCGGCGCGGACGCGCTGACGCTGTCCAACACCTTCCGGGCTATGACCATCGACATACAAAAACGGCGACCCTACCTGGGAAATCTGTCCGGCGGTATGTCCGGCCCGGCGGTAAAACCCATGAATATGTTTCTGGTGTGGCAGGCCTATGAGACCGTGCACATTCCGATCATCGCCTGCGGCGGCATTGCCTCATGGCGGGACGCGGTGGAATACCTGATGGCCGGAGCTTCCGCCGTACAGGTGGGCTCCTGTAATTTCAACGATCCCATGACCATGCACAACATCATCCATGACCTTGATTCCTATCTGCACCGCAATGGCATCGCCTCTGTCCGCGAACTGTGCGGTGCAGCACACAAACAATGAGTAAGGAGTGACGATCATGACGACCGCTTATCGTTCCCTCTCCCCGGAGGCACTGCGCCGGGAATACGCAGAGGTCTCCGCCCGGTTCGACGCCCTGCGTGAACTGGGGCTGGCGCTGAATATGGCGCGGGGCAAGCCCGGCAAGGCGCAGCTGGACGCCGTATCCGACATATTGACCATACTGCACGACCCTGTGCAGTGCCAGGCGGACGGCATGGATGTCCGCAACTACGGGCAGCTGTCCGGTCTGCCCAGTGCTAAAAAACTGTTCGCGGAGCTGCTGGGCTGCCGGGCGGAGGAATGTTTCATCGGCGGCAGCGCCTCGCTGACGCTGATGTATGACACCATCGCCAAGGCATATACCCACGGACTGCTCCACAGCGAAGCACCCTGGAGCCGACTGAACAAGGTAAAATGGCTGTGCCCGGCTCCCGGCTATGACCGGCATTTCAAGATCACAGAGTCCTTCGGCGCGGAGATGATCACCGTGCCCATGACACCCACCGGCCCGGACATGGACCTGGTAGAGACGCTGGTGCGGGATCCCGCCGTGAAGGGTATGTGGTGCGTACCCAAATACTCCAATCCGGACGGCATCGTGTATTCCGCCGAAACGGTGCGGCGCATCGCCGCACTGAAGCCCGCGGCGCCGGACTTTCTGCTGATGTGGGACAACGCCTACTGCGTGCACGAGTTTGAGGGCCCGTTCGTGCCCTTTGACGACATACTGACCCTCTGCCGCGAGGCGGGGAACCCGGACATGGTGTTCGAGTACGCAAGATCACCCTGCCCGGTGCGGGCATATCCGTCATGGCCGCGTCGACGGCTAATCTGGCGTATATGGAAAAGCTGATGGATATCCAAATGATCTCCTACGACAAGGTCAACCAACTGCGCCACGTACTGTTTTTGCAGGATAAGGCACACACGCTGGCGCTGATGCAGAAGCACGCTGCCATACTGCGGCCTAAGTTCCGGTGTGTGCTGCGCTGCCTGGAGCAGGAGATCACACCGCTGGGCATCGCCGCGTGGCAAAAGCCCACCGGAGGCTATTTCGTATCCGTGAACACCCTGCCGGGGCTGGCCAAACGGACGCTGGCGCTGTGCAAGGAGGCCGGCGTGACCATGACCGGCGCGGGCGCTACCTTCCCCTATGGCGTCGACCCGCAGGACAGCAACATCCGCATCGCGCCTTCCCTGCCGCCGGTGGAGGAGCTGGAGAAGGCCATGGAGGTATTCTGCGTATGCCTGCGGATGGCCGCGCTGGAACAGCTCCTGCAAGAGTAAATGCGAAAAGCACACCCCCCGGGGGTGTGCTTTTCAGCTTTTGATCCGGCGCAGTACAGTTGTGCCGGGTGCGCTTTGCTATTAAATTCGCTTATACGCCATATATTAAATCGATGTTTTACTTATTATCTTGCTGCGCGTATAATGAACCGTCGTTTGAAAATAACACGGAACGGAGGCAGCGAATATGGCAAATTGCGCGATCGTAGGTATCAACTGGGGCGACGAGGGAAAAGGCCGCATGGTGGACTATCTGACAGGGCAGTATGATGTGGTGGTGCGGTATCAGGGCGGCGGCAACGCCGGACATACCGTGGTGAATGACAGGGGCACCTTCGCCCTCCACCTGCTGCCCTCCGGCATTTTCCGGGAAGGTGTGGTGAACATTCTGGGCAACGGCGTGGCGCTGGACTGCGAAAACCTGCTGGCGGAGATGAACACCCTCCGGGCCGCCGGGGTGTCCATTACCCCGGAGAATCTGAAGATCAGCGACCGGGCCTCCCTCCTGCTGCCCTGGCACCGGGAGCTGGACGGTCTGGAGGAAGCCCGGCTGGCTGACAAGAAGTACGGCTCCACCAAGCAGGGCATCGCCCCCTTCTATTCCGACAAGTACCAGAAAAAGACGGTGATGGCCGGAGAGCTGCTCCACCCCCAGCATTTGAAGGAGCATCTGGCGGATCTGCTGGAATGGAAGAATCTGACCCTCCAGAAGGTCTACGGTGCCAAGGGCTACACGCTGGACGAGCTGTTGGAGCAGCTCCGGGGGCAGGGGTGCCTCTCCGTGGAGGAGGTGCAGTACGCCGTGTTGGAAAACTCCGGACAGCTGTCCGTACTGCCATGGGCCAAGGCCAAGCCGCCCACGGCGGAGGACCTGGGCCTGACCTTGAAGGAGGACACTCTCCCCACCGTTCTCATCAATGACGGCCGGGTTTTGCGGAACAATCTCCGTCTTTGTGGCCGGGATGAGGTGTGGCTTCAAAAAATTCTGAAGCAGGAGCACTGCACCACC
>OHMI01000921.1_pt1 | contig 9248 bp, 11 predicted proteins | sample 1569271 | NCBI WGS metagenome assembly OHMI01 (sample SAMEA3879529, study PRJEB24766) | human gut metagenome | biome: human-associated habitat; feature: feces | place: USA | collected 1985/1987
TTGAAATGTGCATATATGACCATTGTTGAAAATAAATATATATGGTATTATAAAAAAGGTTGAGACAACAACCATACAATATTATAACTTTTACTTTCAGGAGGGAAAAGAAATGAGTTTTTGTAAGTATTGCGGAAGACAGTTACAGGACGGAGAAGTCTGTACATGTCAGCAGGCACAACAGTCAGCAGGCACAGCACAGCCACAGCAGGGATTTAACCAGCAGGCAGCGCAGCAGACATTCCAGCAGGGAGCAGGTCAGCAGACATATCAGCAGGCACAGCAGGGATTTAATCAGCAGCAGGCTTCACAGCAGATGGACGCTGTTAAGAAAGCAGGAGCTAATGCAGCCCTTGATTATGTTAATGTATTGAAGGGATTGTTTACATCACCGGTAGAAACGGTATCAGCATTTGTTGCTAAAGCTAATGTTATTATGATTGCAATACTTATTGGTGGTCAGGCAATTATTAACATGCTTACAAGATTATTTGATATGTTAATTGCTAACAGTAAGGCAAAGGTTACAACAGGAAGTAAAGAGCTTGACAGCTTACTTTCATCTTACTACAGCTCATATACTAATACCAAGCCATATCCAGCAGGCTCAATATTCAAGAACATGCTTCTTGAGATTCTTCTGGTAGCAGTAGCGGCAGCTGTAATTGCACTTGTAGTTATGCTTCTTGCAAAGGCATTTAACAAGGCTAATGTTACATATATGCAGGGCCTTGCAGTATATGCCATTACAGCAGTACTTGGTATACCAGCAGAGTTACTCAGCTGGGTAACAGGTCTTACATCAGTAGGATTCATTGACAGAATATCTTCATGTGTAACAGTATTTTCTAATGTAGCAGGATATGCATTTGTATACATAGCAATCCGTGCATTATGCAAGGATGAGAAGAAGATACCTCTTATAATGGCAATCTCATATGTTGCAGTTAATTTCCTTACATGGGTATTAAGACTTATGTTCTAATTAACAATTTGATAATTGATTATAATTAATGATTCCCGGCAGACCGGAAGTGTGAATACACAATGGTCTGTCGGGAATTTTTTATTATTTTTCAACTTTTTACAAATGTATTTCGTATATAAGTGTAAGAGAACTTATATCAAGGAGGTACTTATGGGGAGAAGAAAATGTTTAATTATTCCGGTCCTTATGGCAGGAATATTATTAATGGGAGGCTGCAGCAGACAGAGCATTGAAGATGTGAAGCGTTTTCAGGAGACAAGCACAGCCGTAGAGAATCAGACCAATCAGACAGGAATTATTCAGGAGAACGAATCACGTGAGAACAAAGTTGATAATGTGTTTGCGGGAATGGTTTCAAGTAGTCCTAAATATGCTGAAAGATATTCAGATGTTGATATGGAGATTTATACAGGGAAACTGGTTACCAAATTTACATACAGTATAGGTGAAACAGCCATTGCTGAAAATGTTGATGAGTTATCCAAGCTGATGAGCGAGGAGGACATAGCTGAATATATAAAATATGATACTGAAACACCAGAAAAATTCAGTGCATATGACAAGATGATTAATGAAGATGGAACATTTGCAAATGATAGAAAAGGTATCAAGCAGGTTGCCCTGCTGATGAAGTTAAAGATTACTAATAATGGTGATGAAGATTTTCAGTTTCTGTCGAACGGATTCCGTTTGTATTGCTTCAGATATAACGAACAGGACGATGCAACATATTATTCAACCATAGAAAGCAGACAATCATATCTTAATATTCATGATGACCATGAAATATTCAGACATCATCTTACAATTAAGCCGGGAGAAACTAAAGAGGTTGTTGCAATGGAGGTCATTCCTTATGAATTTGTTACTTCTTACACAAGAACAACTGCTAATGTTGGAGGTCAATATATAGATACATATAAGGATATAACAACAGATGGTCTTACTATAGATTCGTTGTATACATGCTACAGTACAACTGATAAAGCATTTCCTGTTGGTTCTCCGATAGTAAAGCTTGATATAGACAAGTAGCCGGGAGGAAAACAGTATGAAGGTGATGATTAAGACAGAGCTCGAAAGAGCATTTAAAAGCTGGAGTCTGTGGCTGGCTCTTATAATTGGGATGGGGTTAAGCATAGCACAGATTATAACCAGGATTATACCGGCAGCCATGAATCCGCTGATGGGATATATGCCTGATAATGCCACACTTATGCCGATAAGTGCATTTCAGGTGTGGATAGGTAATGGAGTATCATTTGAATACAGTCTGTTTATAAGGCTGATTCCGATACTGGCGGCTATGCCGTATGCAGTTACGTATCTGTCAGATATTAAAAGTGGAATTATTAAGAATTATGTAACGAGAACAGCTAAGTTTAATTATCTTGCTGCCAAATATATTGCAGTGTTTGTGACGGGAGGTGTGGTAGTGGTTATGCCATTGCTTATTAATTACCTGACTGCGATAACTATTCTTCCATCACTTGTGTGGCCGGTTGGTGTATTTGCAAGTTCTCCCCAAATTATATGGTCAGCAATATTATACACATCCACACATTTATATGATTATGTATATGATTCTGCTTTTTGTGTGCGGAGGCCTTATGGCAACAATAGCACTTATTGTATCTAATATAGTTAATAACAGATTTGTGGCTATTCTTGCACCATATATTATTACTGAATTTGCAAATGCGATACTGCGCATGTCTGATAAGAAATGGCTGAGAGGTATTGCACCGACAAAGCTTTTTAATATGGCACAGACCAATACAGGAGCATCGTTCATAGTGTATATAGCAGTATTACTGATACTTGGAGTTGTTGTGTATTTTATAGGAGGGCTTAAGCATGAAACATACTAAAGGCAGATTCAGCATAAGAAAGCACCCGTTTATAATTACATTTATAATAATGGCAGTAATTGCTGTAGTAGTTGCGGTTGGATATATAGATGTGAATCACAGATTTCCAGAGCCGGAAGAAGAAATTGTAGAGAAGGATGAATGGGTACAGTATTCTGATGGGATAAAGATTAAGGTTACAGGAATTGATTACTGCACTGAACGGGAAGTTAATGAAAAATACAGTGCCAGTGTTAAGGAACTGGGCAGGTTTAATTATATAGTTTTAAAGGTTAAAGTTCAGAATGAGTCACAGGATAAGTTTAATATGTTCAGTATTGTGACAGACTCTAATCTTGTTATATACCCGGATGGATATGAAAATCAGGGAATGGTATGTGAAGATAATGTATCTGTTGATAAAGGCGAGGTCAAAGACTTTACACTGGCATATGTCATTAGTAAAAATTATCTGAGTGAAAAGAAGCTGGATAAGCTCCTTCATGAAGATATATATCTGTGTTTTAAGGCTTATCCAGTAAGACAGGCGATTGTAATCAGGGGTATAGATGGATGAAGAAATTAAAATTATTATTTAATGTAAGCGAGGCTGCACTTACGGCGGCTGTGTTTGTGTTAGTAACAGCGCTTGTACCGATGGATATAATTCTAAAACTTGTGAGTCAGTCCGTTATTAATGGAAATCCGTGCCTGTATGATGCACTTATCAGTGTGAATGTAAGTACAATGTGGAGATATGTTGTTCCATTTGTATTGTTTTATGTTCTTTATATTCAGAAATATGATTTGAACAGTGCAATAGTTATAAGAAGAAAGAATGTAAGAAATGTGTGGATTAATTCACAGATTAATATGGTTGTGGCAGCAGGATTTTTCTCTGCGTATATTACGGTGGTAACTTTAGTAGCCGGGTATCTGATGACAGGAAAAGTATATAACTGGGATGAAAAATTCAGCAAGGCATTCATGGCAACAGGAGATATAGTACAGAACCGCCCATCACTGTGGCTTTTTATAATTGCATTTGTTATAGAAGCATTTGCAATATTGTATGTATCAGGCACGCTTATGATGATTATGTGGTGGTTTACTAATAACCAGTGGGCAGGTTTCCTTGCTGCCCTGGCTGTGAGCAGCTTTGAGAACATGGCGTATATGGGATTTCTTACATATTATTACAAGTTAAGAGGCAATATCTATATGAACGGTGTGCAGATATGGCGGAATATATTGTATCCGCTGATACTGTGTCTGGCTGTGTCACTGGTAACAACTGTAATTATCAGAAGAAAGGACTTTTTCAGATGAAAAATGTGATTTTTCAGATAAAATATGATTTCATTAATGGAATAGTGCATCAGTGGAAGAAATTTCTTCTGATTGCAGTGGTATATGCTGTTCTTATAACAGACTTTCTTGTGCGCTGTAAGACAAAACATTTTATGGGACAATACACATCATCGGATATCATATTATATATCTTTCGCGGGATGCGCTGGATTGTGGATGTACAGACAGATATTAATATTCCGACAGCATACATACTTCCGAATATTCTTATTGGTTTTGCAATAGGTAATTATCCATTCAAGGACATTAACGGTTATGGTGGAATGGTTCTTATGAGAGCCGGTAAGAAGCTGGTATGGTGGATTTCCAAATGTATATGGGCAGTGCTTACTGCATGTATCTGTTATGGAATCTTAATACTTGAGATAGCCGGTGTTTCGCTGGCAGGCGGAAGACTGAGCCTGCAGGTCAATAAACAGGTGTGTATCAGTATAGACGGTTACGACAAAACACTGATAAAGAATAATCCGAATCTTACAAGACTTACAGTGTATATGATTATTGTGGGGCTTCTCACAACAATTGCAATATGTCTTGTGCAGATATGCGTTTCACAGATTATGGGACCGATTATCGGGTACATTGCTGTCGTAGTTATACTGATTATGGGAGTATTTTTCAGGTCATTCCTGTTTATAGGTAACGGCTTCATGGCGTTAAGAAATATTATGTATACACCTGAAGGCGGGAGCCTTACGCTGACGGTTATTGCAGATATTGTGCTGATAGTCGTTTCTGTAATTGCAGGATATGCTTCGTTTAGGCAAATGGATATATTAAAGAAAAGTGATTGGAGGGTGTAATTATGGTAATAAAGCTTACAAATGTTTCAAAGGTTATAAAGAAGGCAAAGGTTCTTGATAATGTTAATCTGGAACTTACAAGCGGTAAAGTGTATGGCTTAAAGGGAAAGAATGGCTCAGGAAAGACAATGCTTATGAGGGTTATATGCGGTCTTATATCAGCAACAGAGGGAACTGTTGAGATAGATGGCAAGATTCTTGGAAAGGATATGACATTTCCGGACAGTGTCGGAGTGTTAATAGAGAATCCCGCATTTATCGGTAATTATACGGGCTTTAAGAATCTTAAGGTGCTTGCTTCAATCCAGAACAGAGTCGATGATGAACATATAAGAGAGGTAATACATCAGGTAGGTCTTGACCCTGATGATAAGAGAACTTACAGGAAGTATTCTCTTGGTATGAAGCAGAAGCTTGGAATTGCTGCAGCATACATGGAGAATCCTGACCTTATCATACTTGATGAGCCTATCAACGCACTTGATGAAGCAGGAGCAAAGCAGGTTCATGAGATACTTGAGGAACAGAAGAAAAGAGGTGCACTTATCATAATTGCATGCCACGATAAGGAAGAACTTGAGATGCTCTCTGACGAGATAATTGAGATTAGTGAAGGAAGAATCATAGAAAAGTAAAGGAAAAGGGCGGTCATACAGGTAAGTGTGATCGCCCTTTGATATCTAAATGCTTAATTTGCCACTGAACACACCATCGTATTCAGAAAAATAACTCTCTTCAAGCTTTCTCATCATAACTGTAACATAATCATCAATATAGCTTAATGAGATATACATATTGCCGACGGCGCTGTCAATAATCTGCACTTTGATAAGAAGATTATTGTCTGCTCTGAAAGCTGCGCTTGCACCACATTTGAAATCATAATCAGGGAAGTTCTGGAAAACATTCTTTCCGAGTCCGAAATGCAGCTCGTGATTTCCTGTTGCATTAGTATAGAAAAATGTTCCTTCATTTCCGTTAAATGTAAGCTTTATGTCTGTTACACCACATGGATTATCGTCAAATTCATAGCTCTGTCCGTTGATTTTGCTTACAAGGTCTGAACTATATTCGCCCGGCTGCACAAGAAGCTGGCGTGAATTCTCGAACTTCTGGAATTCTTCATAATCACTATTATCACCATTATAAGTACATGCATCAATATGACTGTATACTTCCTCGTAAAATGCATCATATATCAGCTGAACTCCGCCCTGACGACCCTGTGTATCAGCAGTGGTAATAAGAATAACATCTTTATCTGGATAATATATGGCAAGCTGTCCACCCATGCCAAAAAATGCATAACCATTGTGAGTTGTCATCCAGAACTGGTAGCCATAGCCCTGCATTTCTTCCCATGTGCCTGATTTTCCATAAGGATCACTCTGTTTAACAGTTGCCTCCTTAAGATATCCGGAAGGCAGCAACTGCTTCCCGTCAAGTTTACCATTCTGGGATACAACATACATAACCTTAAGGATATCCTGCGGTGTTGCACACATTCCTGAACCGCCCATGCTTACTTTGCCATCAGGAGATTTTAATATAAATGCTTCTTTAGAAAAACCCAATTCATCTAAGAATTTCGTTCTCAGATAATCAAGCAGTTCCATACCAGTGAGCTTTTCAACAAGCGCACCCAATGTATGTGTTGAAGCTGTATCATAAGAGAAATTAGTCCCTGGAACGTGGTCGGGTGTAACAGTAAAGAAAGAACCTACCCAGTCAGGAGAGTCTCCGATTTTGTACGCATTTTTATCGTGACACGTTCTCATTGTGAGCATCTGCCTTATTGTGAGCATCTGCATATATGGGTGCACGCCTGTTTCTGGCTGCTTTTCAGGAAAATAATCTGCAATATGGTCATCAAGTGAGATTCTTCCTTCATCTGCAAGCAGTCCGATGGCAAGTGAAACGAAAGATTTGGTTACAGAAAACATTCTGTGGAGAGTGTTTCTCGAGTATGGTGCATAGTAGCTTTCCATACATATCTTACCGTGTCGCATGACAATTATGCTGTGCATAGGAATGTTGTTATATTCAAGCTTTCTGGCAAAGCTGATAAGTCCTGTGGAAGATATTCCTACATCTTCTGGTATTACCTTTTCAAAGTCTAACATTGTTGTCCTCCAAGATAGTTGTAATGATTAAACACAATAATTGTTTCCATTATAGTCCTTTTGTGTATATACTGTAAATCAAAAAATAAGAATCTTTAAATTAAATCCAATATGGTATATACTTAATGCAAATATGCCAGAGGGCATGAAGGAGAAGGAAATGATAGATTTATTACTTAAGAGGTTCATAAAAGATTATGATAAGACGAAGAACCCTGAAGTCCGTACAAGATATGGTGTGTTTGCCGGGATTGTATACTGTTTTTAGCAAAGATAATTGCAGGAGTGCTTACGGCATCAGTTTCAATTATGGCGGATGCGGTCAATAACCTATCGGATGCAGGATCTTCAATTGTTACACTTATAGGTTTTAAGCTTGCAGGAAAGCCGGCTGATTATGAACATCCGTATGGTCATGGAAGAATCGAATATATATCAGGCTTCATAGTATCAGGAGCAATTATAATTATGGGCTTTGAACTGCTGACAACATCATTCAGGAAAATACTTCATCCTACGCCGCTTGAGGTATCTGTGTCATCTCTTATAATACTTGTATTATCAATTCTTATGAAAATGTGGATGGCTAAATTCAACAAATATCTTGGCAATAAGGTGGATTCTGCTGCAATGAAGGCTACAGCAACAGACAGCTTATCAGACTGCGTTGCAACATCAGTAGTCCTTATAGGAGTGCTTCTTACACTGTTTTCTGATATTAATATAGATGGAATAGCAGGAGTTGTTGTTGCAGTATTTGTAATATTAGCTGGTTTCGGTGCGGCGAAAGATACATTGCAGCCACTTCTTGGTCAGCCACCAACGAAAGAATTTGTACAGGAACTTGAGAATATTGTTCTTCAGGATAAGCACATAATTGGGGTTCACGACCTGATTGTGCATAATTACGGTCCAGGTAGAGTATATGCATCGCTTCATGCAGAGGTTCCGGCTAATATGGACATGATGGAAGCACATGATTATATAGACATGGCTGAAAGAAGAGTTGAAAAGCGCATGAAATGCTTTATAAGCATACATATGGATCCGGTAGTTACAGATGATGAGGTGATAAATCATTTGCGAAATATGACTACTGAGGTTGTAAAGTCAGTAGGTGAGGAACTGGATATACATGATTTCAGGACTGTTAAAGGTCCATATATAACGAATCTTATATTTGATGTGCTTGTTCCTTATAATTATCATCTTTCAGACGATGAGATAAAGAAACAGATTCAGAAAAAAATCACGGAGAAGCAGAGGGAATGCCGCGCCGTGATTAAGATTGATAAAAGTTATACAGGCTGATTAAATCCAGCCGCCATCAAGAGTTATTATCTGACCGGTAAGATAACTGTTCATTCCGGAAAGAGATTTAACAAGTTTAGCGACTTCCTGCGGGCTTCCAAAACGGCCTGCAGGAATTTCTTCGGCAAGGGAAGCCTTGTCATCATCTGAGAGATGACCGTTCATCTCTGTGTCAATAGCTCCGCAGGCAACAGCGTTGACCTGAATACCACTTGGAGCAAGTTCCTTTGCAAGTGCTTTTGTAAATGAATTGACTGCCCCCTTTGTTGCTGAATATGCAACCTCACAGCTTGCACCGTACAGTCCCCACACAGAAGATATATTAATAATTTTGCCACAGTGTCGCTTCATCATGTCTTTAACAGCAAAATGGCAACAGTTAAACACAGAATCTATGTTAGTGTTACATATCCTGTGCCACTCATTTTCGCCCATATCCTGGAAAAGTCCGACAACAGATATTCCGGCATTGTTGATAAGCACATCAACCTGACCGAAACGCTGAAGGCACATGTCAAACATTTTCTGTACATCACTGTAATTTCCCATATCGCCTATAAATGTTTCACAGACACTGCCTTTTTCCTCAATAATGGATTTGACTTCATTTAGTTTATCCACATTATTCACACAGTTGATAACAATATTAGTGTCTTTTCCGGCAAGTTCTATTGCAATTGCTTTTCCGATTCCACGGGAAGCACCAGTTATAACTATAGTTTTTTTCATGATAATATGCCTCGCTTAATAAAATGTAATTTCAATAATATCGTTATTATAATACAGGAAAATACTGGATATT
>OHMI01000932.1_pt1 | contig 9157 bp, 4 predicted proteins | sample 1569271 | NCBI WGS metagenome assembly OHMI01 (sample SAMEA3879529, study PRJEB24766) | human gut metagenome | biome: human-associated habitat; feature: feces | place: USA | collected 1985/1987
GCCGGATACACGCCGCAGTAGACCATCGGCGTCACCTGCCGATAGCCGGGCAGGGGGCAATCCGCCGGATTCATGGCGTCGGTAATTGTGTCGCCGACGCGGGTTTCACGCACATCTTTGATAGAGGCCGCGACATAGCCTACGTCGCCCGCTTTTAATTCATCGCACGGCTGATAACCCGGCGCGAACGTGCCGACTTCCACAATGTCGAACTCGCCGCCCGTCGCCATCATGCGCATCCGCATTCCCGTGCGGATTGTGCCCTGCTTGACGCGGATGAAGCAGATTGCACCGCGGTAGTTGTCGTAGAACGCATCGAAAATCAGTGCCTGCAGCGGTGCGTTCTCGTCGCCCTGCGGCGCGGGAACGTAATTCACCACTGCTTCCAGCACTTGATCGATGTTCAGGCCGGTTTTCGCGCTCACGCACGGCGCGTAAGACGCATCCAGCCCGATAACGTCCTCAATTTCCTGCCGGACTTCTTCCGGCTGCGCGCTGGGCAGGTCAATCTTGTTGATGACCGGGATGATTTCGAGGTCATGGTCGAGCGCCATATAGCAGTTCGCCAGCGTCTGCGCCTCAATGCCCTGCGTCGCGTCCACCACCAGCAGCGCGCCTTCGCACGCCGCCAGCGCACGGCTGACTTCGTAGGTGAAGTCCACATGGCCGGGTGTGTCAATCAGGTTGAGCGTGTAGGTTTTGCCGTCCTTGGCGGTATAGTGCATATGCACCGCCTTGGACTTGATGGTGATGCCGCGCTCGCGTTCCAGCTCCATGCTGTCCAGAATCTGCTCCACCATCTCGCGCTTCTGGAAAACGCCCGTCGTTTCCAGAATGCGGTCAGCCAGCGTGGACTTGCCATGGTCAATATGGGCGATAATGCAGAAATTGCGAATCTTCGATAATCTATCGGACACGCTGAAATCCCTCCGTCAAAAGCCTTATCACAGGCTCAAAATACCACAATCTTATCATAGCCGATTTTGGCTTGATTTGCAAGGGGAACGGGCAAAAGTGACGCTTTTTTCCGCAATGAAAAACGGATGAAAAGCAAAAAAGCCGCCAGTTGATCGGCGGCAAAAAGGAAAAATCACGTTTTCGGCGGCTGAGTCGGCGCATCTGCCGCAAACGTCGCAGCATACTGCGATGGCGTCATGCCTGTTTCATTGCGGAAAATCTTGCTGAAATACGATTGGTCGTCATACCCGACGCACGCCGCCACTTCATGCAGCAGAATATCCGGATGGTCGCGCAGCATCTGCTTCGCGGCGTCCATGCGGCACTGCGTCAGGAAGGTGTTGAACGTCGTTCCGGCATACTTGCGCAGCAGGCGCGACAGGTATGTCTGGCTGATGCCAACATCGGTGCAGATACGCGGGATGCTCAGCGGCTGGGCGTAGTTCTCGCGAATGTAATTCAGTGTGTATTCGCACAGCTCGTTCGCGCTGACGTTCTTGTCGCGGATGAACCCTTCCTCAAAAATCAGGGAGTACAGGCTCGCCAGCAGGTCGCCGTAGGAGGAGGCGCTGCCGTATAGTTCGTTTGCCTCGCGCAGAATCTGCTCGCGCTTCCTTTTGGGGCCGGGAACGCCCAAGTCCGCCGTGTACAGAATCAGCTGATAGCACAGGTCTTCCGCCTGAATCTGCGGCAGGCTGTTCTGATTCCATTCGATTGCAAGGGACACAAACAGCTCTTTCAGCATTCTTGTATTGCCTGTTTCGACGAATGACGCAAGGCGCTTTTTCGTTGCGGCGGACAGGACGGACGGCTGTAAGGCACTTTGTGGTGCGTTCAGCGGAACAAGCTGCCCCTTGCCGATGACGACGGTATTCACCATGCGCCCTGCGGCGCGGCTCAAAAACTGCGGCAAGGTGAGAATGTCGGCATCTTCCGGCGCGTAAATCGCCGTACAGGGCAAATCCGGGAAATCGGCTTTAAGCAGGTCAGCCAGCTCGTCTGGAAAACGCTTCTGCCGGTCGGCGCTGCTGCGCAGGAGAATTGTTTCCTGCTCATCGCGCCCATAAAACGCAATCCAGCCCGCCTGATGCACCTGACGAAGCTGCGCGGTGCGGAATTTTGCGAAGCGTGCGGTGAACAAATTGCCCTGCCGGACAAGGGCAAAGCGCATCATACGGCTGGAAAACAGAGAGCAGAGCAGCGGTTCATCGACTGCTTCACCGCAGAGCAGACGTGTCAGCGTTTCCTCCATCAGGTTGTTTGCTTCCGCGTCGAGCGTTTCGCGGATTCGGTTGAGAATTTGCCGGAAACTTTGGATTTCCACGGGCTTGAGCAGATAATCATCCACGCCCGCCTGAATTGCCCCGCGCGCGAACTCAAATTCCGCGTAGCCGGAGACAATCACTGTATGCGTCCGCGGATACAGCTGCCGGACGCGCTGCGCCAATTCAATGCCATTGATGCCCGGCATACTGATGTCCGTTACCAGCACATGGACGTGCTGCTGCGCCATCAGCCGGAGGGCATCGTCGGCGCTGCCGGAGAGCAGAATGGTGTCAAACGCAGGGCAGTATTTCTGGCAGATGGCTTTGAGGAACGTCTGCGCAGGACGCTCATCATCTACGATCAGAATGGTGTACATCGTCTTCCTCCTCACTGGTGTGCGTCTCAATCAGTTCGACCACTGCGCCGCCGTCATTGCGGACGCGCATCCGAATTGCGCCGCGGCTGAAATAGAACAGGCGGCGATAGGTGTTGACAAGCCCAATATGGGCGGACGTGTTTTCCGGCTCGGTCAGTTCACCCGCTTCAATGTGACTGAATTCTTCCCGCAGGTGCGACAGGATTTCCTCCCCGAAGCCGCAGCCGTCGTCGCAAATCAGCAGATGCAGGCAGCCGTCCTCATCGACCGTGCCGGAGATGGTGATGTGAATTGTCCCGCTTGACCCCTGATAACCGTGGGAAATGGCGTTTTCCGCGATGGGCTGAAGGGAGAGCTTCGGCAGTGTCAGATGCGAGAAAGCGTCCGGTATGTCGATGGTGTATTCCAGCCGATCCTCCAAACGAGCCTTCGCGAGTGCCAGATAATTGCGAACGTGGGCGATTTCCTCCTGGAGCGTCGCGGTTTTGCTGCGCAGGTCGGTGGAGTAGCGCAGCATCTGGGCGAATTTCCCGCAGATGTCGATGACCTCCTCGTTCCCGGCTTCCATCGACTTTGCGGAGATGATGTTGAGCGTGTTGTAAATGAAGTGCGGGTTAATCTGCGCCTGCAGCGCGTTCAGCCGTGAACGGAGATTGCTCTCGCGCAGTTCTGCATCGTTGCGCATGGCAGTTTTCAGCTCCATTACCTGCTTGTCAAACACGTCCTCCAGTTCGCGCATCTCCACGTCACGCGGGTTCGTGACCTTCGGCATTTCTTCGGGCAGCAGGGGACGCTCAGCTATTGCCGCCGGGTCGGACAGCTGGGAAACCTTGCGCGTCAGGCGCAGAATCGAGCGGCTGAGCTGATGCGACGAGAGGATGATGAACACTTCAGCGATGAACAGCACCAGCAGACTGACCAGCACATGGTGGAGGATGACGGAGTGGATGGACGACTCGAAAACCGCGGTACGCTGTGCGGCATAAATGTCGAAGCCCAGCCAGCTGCAATGCTCCTTGACGACGTAGTAGGTGTCGCCGTTTTCGTCGCTGCACTCGGTCATGCTGCCGTATTCGGCGGCGGAGTAGTCGATGGTGTCATCGAAATTGCGGTGGAACAGGCGGCCGTCCGCGTCGTAGGCGGTGGCGCGGAATCCTGCCATGTCGTTGGAGGAGAAAATGTCGAACAGGTCGGTTGAAAGCGCATTGACCTCCACAAAGCCGATCTGTTTGCCGTGATAGACGGCAGGGGACATCAGCGTATAGATAGAAATCGGGCGCGCGACGAACCACGGGTCAATGTGCGGGCGGACAAGCGTCTTCTGGCTCAGCCCCCGGTTGCGCTCGTTCAGGTAGGGCAGGCGGAGCATGACGGTGCGCAGCTCATCCGAGTAGTTTTCCAGCAGACCAATCGTTTCGTAGCGGCTGGACAGGTAGAAACCGTCCATTGTCAGCACGTTGATACGGTAGAAGTAGTCGTTCAGCGGCTCATGGAAAAGCGCGGCGGAAAGCGTGTTTTGCGCCTGATGGTATTCGGACGTCGTCTCCATGTCTTCGCCTAATGTGTAGATGGTATTGAGCGCAGCCATGAAGTCATTATCCTGCTTCAAGCCGTCCAGCGCATAGCCCATGACGGTGATGTTCTGCTCGAACGCCGCGACGATTTTGCTCGCCATCGCGTTCAGGTTGTCTTCCTCGTACAGCAGAATGTTCTGTATCTCGGAGAGCGTCGCCAGAACAGAGTTGACGGCTATCATGCAGGCGGCAATCACAGAAAACAGGATGGTCATTTTCGCGCTCATTCGCATACACGTCAGTTTTCGCATACATGCCGTCCTTTCTATTTCGCATTGTGCTGATGGAAGCAGTATAGCACATACGCAGAGAAAATGCAAAGGAAAAGTACCCCGTGTTGACGGAAGCGCACAAAAGGCGAATAGCGCATAAAGAAGTTTGGTTGTGTTTTGTATTTTCCCAATAGCAGTGCTGGATTTTCCCTTGTTCAAAACAGCCGCTGGGATTATACTGAATCACGAAAGCACCGCCATGGTGCGAATTGAGTTTGTTTCCGATGTTGAAAGGGAGGAACGAGACATGAAACACTTTGGATGGCTTCGCAAGGCAGCCGCATCCGTGCTGGCACTGGCTATGTTTGCTGCGGCCCCCGCTGCACTGGCGTATTCCGACGCGAATCTGGAAGCCCCGCGCGCTAAGAACGTCGTTATTGACGGCGACCTGAGCGAGTGGGACACGAGCCGCTGCCTGCGCATTGACAGCGAGAAGCAGATTGTCGATCAGATTGAGCACTGGGACGGCGAAGCGGACTGCTCGATGGAAATCTACGCCATGTGGGATGAAGAGAACCTCTACATCGCCGCGAAAGTGTGGGATGACACGCCGTTTGTCTACCGCGAAGGTTTCCCGCTGGATGAATTGGATGCCATCATCCTCTTCTTCAGCACCAATCCCAACGCCGACCCGAACCGTACAGCGTACGAAGCGACCGACTGGCGCATCGTGCAATCCACGGACGAATATGACTTCTTCAACTATATTGACCGCGACATGATCGCTGACAATCTCGGCTGGGAGACGCAGGGCGAATACGGCGACGAGCTGGTGTTCGACGACTACGAAGCCGTGACCGTCCGCGACAAGGAAATGGGCGGCTACATCCTTGAAAGCAAGATTCCGCTCCACAACCTCTCCAATGATAAGATCGCGCAGCTGGTTCCCGCTGCGGGCACGACCGTTGGCTTTGACTTCTCCATCCTTGACGTTGACCTGCCGTGCCCCGGCATTCACAGCCTGCGGATGCAGTACTCCGCGCAGCTGGACGGCCGCGACCGCAAACCCACAATGCACAACGTGGACGAGAACCCCAGCCTGTGGGCGACGATGACGTTCGTGGAAGAGTAACAGATTTCCTGTATTCTCAGAGGAGGAACAAGCAATGAAGCTGAAAAAATTCGGTGCGCTGCTGCTGACGGGTGTGCTGGCGATCACATCGCTGACGACCAGTGCTTTTGCCGCCAAGCGCGAGAAGCGCAGCGCCGATGACATTGATTTCGCCGCCGTGCTGGAGGATGTTTCTGCGAAAGGCACGGTCAACGTCTACCACTGGTGGACGGCGGGCGGCGAAAAGGATGCGATTGAATCCGTCATCGACGAATTCAAAGGCGCGTACGGCAAGGTGAAAACGAAGTCGAACGCCATTCCGGGCGGCGCTGGCGGCGCCATGGTCATGAAGGTCAAGGTGCTTCAGCAGGCGGGCAAGAGCCCTGAAACATTCCAGGCGCATCCCGGTCAGGAAATTCAGCCGTACCTCGATGCGAACATGCTGCTGGATTTGTCCAAGCTGTGGGACTACGCGAAGCTCAACGAGCGCATCCTGCCGGGCATCAAGGACTTGCTGACCGCGCCCGACGGCAAGAACTACGTCGTGCCGATTGGCATCCACAAGACGAATGTTATCTTCTACAACATCCATGTGTTTGAGAAGTACGGGATTGCGATTCCGGATCACGAGAACATCACATGGGACGAGTTCTGGGACATCTGCGACCAGCTGGCGGCGAAAATGCCCGACGGCGAGTACCCGATCGACCTCGGCGACCGCAAGGGCTGGCCGGCGTGTCAGGTGTTCGAGGACATCATGATGGGCACTGACCCTAAAATCTATCAGGACTTCATCAACGGCATCTATAACGTCGAGGATGTGACGAAGGTGCTGACGACTTACGCCAAGCTGATGGATTACGTCGCGCCCGACCATTCCAGCCGTGACTGGTACGAAGCGAGCGGTCAGGTTGTCGCCGGGACGTATGCCATGCAGATTATGGGCACTTGGATGCAGCCGCTGATGACTAGCATGGGTCAGGAATACGGCAAGGACTACGGCATCTTCACGTTCCCCGGCACGGACGGCTGGTTTGGCATGAACATCGACGGTTTCGTCGTCAGCAATGACTCGGCGGACGTCGAGGCGGGTCTGCGCTGGGCGTACAACGTGTCCAGCACGCCGGTTCAGCAGCGGTTCTCCGCTTTGAAGGAATCCATTTCGCCCTACACCGATACCCCGGATGACTGCTACAACGAACTGACCCTTAAGTTCAAGAATGAGCTGATCAGCGACACGATCCGCAGCTATCCGAGCTTCACTCACGGCACGGCGCTGCCTTGGAGCGCGTCTATGAGCCTGCAGACGCAGGTGCAAGAGTTCGCTACGTCCAGTGACCACGACGCGGAATATTTCGCGAATAAGATCGTCAACATCCTCAAGGAAGCTGGCGTGAAAGGAGAATGGAACCTTGTTGACTAAGAAATGGATGCGGCGCTCGCTGGCGATGCTGGGTGCGCTGACGCTTACAGCCGGGCTGTGGGCTGCTCCCGCGATGGCGGAGGAAAAAACCTACACCCAGCCGACGCTCAATCCCCATGTGAAGAGCATCATCGAAGTTGACGGCTACCAGTTTATCGACCTGAACAGCAACGGCACGCTTGACCCCTACGAGGATTGGCGACTGGATGCTGACACCCGCACGGCGGACTTGGTTGGGCAGATGACGGTGCGCGAGAAAATTGCGCAGATGCAGCACCCGACGTACCTGCCGCGCGCCGATGGCAAGATTCCATCCTACCTGAACAAGTGGTGCAATAAGGAAGGCATCGGCATGCTGCTGATTCGCGAACTGAACAGCGTGGAAGCGGCTGCGGTGTCCATGAACACGATTCAGGAGTATGCTGAGGGGTCTCGTCTGGGCGTGCCGGTGCTGGTGTCGATGGACTCCGTGCATGGCCTGTCTTACGTCTCCGGCGCGACCGTTACCGGGCATAATCTGGCGCTGGCGGCAACCCGTGACGAAGACCTTGTCACCCGTCTGGCGGAAATTGCCCGCGATGAGCATATCGCCATCGGCGTTCGCATGACGCTGTCTCCCGAAGCCGACATTGCCTCTGAACCCCGCTGGGGGCGCGTCATGGAGACGTTCGGCGAAGACCCTGACCTTGTGACGAAGATGGTCACGGCGCAGGTTGTTGCGTTCCAGAATGGGCGCGACGGGCTGAACACCGGCGCAATCGTGGCCTGCATGAAACATTTCCCCGGCGCAGGGCCGCAGATGGAGGGCAAGGACACCTCGCCCATCATTTCCAGCGCGGAAACGCTGCAAATTCACCTGAAGCCGTATTATGCGGCGCTGGAAGTCAACATCGCTTCCATCATGCCGTACTACTCTGTCCCGCTGGAGCTGGACATGGAGAACTCCGCCATCGGCTCGAAGGCGACGCTGCAAGACCTGCTGCGCGACGAAATGGGCTTTGAGGGCATCATTCAGACCGACTGGGGCATGATTTGGGCGATTCAGGAAGGCCGCGGCACGATGATGGGTGAAGAAGTGTCCGACGAAGAAGCCATCCTGATTGGCATCACCGAGAGCCGTGTGGACGGCATCGGCGGCGAATCCATCCGCCTGATTGACCAGATGGAAGAACTGACGAACGCGGGCAAGATTGACGAAGACATCCTGACGGCGGCGGCGACGCGCATCGTCAAGGCGAAGTTTGAATTGGGCGTGTTCGAGAATCCCTACTGCGACGTGGAGTACGCTGTGCAGTTCGTCGGCAACGAGGAACATCAGGCGGTGAACCTTGAAGCGGCGCGCAAGGCGATGACGCTGCTCAAAAACGACGGCATCCTGCCCCTTAAACAGAACGAGAAGCAGACGATTCTGGTCTGCGGTCCGCGCGCCGGCGATATGGACTCGCTGGTCGGCGGCTGGTCTTCCGCGCAGGAAGGCTTGACCATTGCGGACGCGATTGCTGCTTACGCAGGCGAAAACGCAACGGTCATCTATGAATCCGACAACGTTGAGCGCATTGCAGAGCTGGCGAAGGATGCGGACATCATCATCGTGTCCGTCGGCGAACCGAGCTACCAGCACGATCCGCCGTGGGGCTACGACACGCTGGAAATCACCGGCAGTCAGCAGGAAATCCTCGAAGCGGCGAAAGCCAGCGGCAAACGTGCGATAATACCGACAAGGATTATAAACGAAATACCGTTTCCAATACCTTTATCGGTAATACGTTCGCCCAACCACATAATAAACATACTACCAGCGGCAAGCACAATTGTAGAAGAAACTATAAACAACCAACCGGAGGGGAATAAGGCCGAACCCATCTGCACTTTAAGGTTCACCAAATAGGCAGGTCCTTGCATGAGCAGAATGATAACGGTCAAATAGCGGGTGTATTGGTTAAGTTTCGTACGACCGCTCTCGCCTTCGCGTTGCAGCTTCTGGAACGAGGGCATCACCATACCCAAGAGTTGGATAACAATCGAGGCGGTGATATAAGGCATAATACCCAATGCAAATATAGAAGCATTGGAGAATGCTCCTCCCGAAAACATATCGAGCAACTGCATCAACCCTTTGCTCGTTTGGCTGCGCAATGCGTCCAAATTAGCAGGATCGATACCGGGAAGCACGACGTATGATCCAACGCGATATACCAGCACCAACAAAATCGTGGTGATGATACGCTTACGCAGATC
>OHMI01000935.1_pt1 | contig 9114 bp, 6 predicted proteins | sample 1569271 | NCBI WGS metagenome assembly OHMI01 (sample SAMEA3879529, study PRJEB24766) | human gut metagenome | biome: human-associated habitat; feature: feces | place: USA | collected 1985/1987
AACCCGCAATTTTTGAAAAAATTGAGTAAACTTTTTTGTTTTTGGACGGATAATTTAGCGTTAGCTAAATTTCAATCCCCGAGCGACACTCCGCTAAACCATAATCTAATAAAATTAATCCGATTACTTATTCGTAAGTATCATCTGCAAAGCTGTAACATCTCTTGAATCAATTGTGCCTTCATCTGTTATATCCGCATAGCCAAGGTCGCTGTCAGGAATAATCGGTGCACCGCTCTCATCGGTAAAGCCTGCAATATATCTCTGCAAATGAGTTACATCGTTTACATCTACTTTGCCGTCATTGTTGATGTCGCCGAATTCTCTCTCATCAAAAATCAACGAATAATTAATGCCGTTTGTTTTTGCGTATTCGTGAGCATATGAATTTTCGTAACATTTGATTGTTACATTATCGCAAAATTCAAACACATCATTGCCGATTGATTCAACGCTTTTCGGAATGTTAATTGATTTAAGATTTTCGCAGTTCATAAATACTGCAGAACCAATCTGCTGAATATTTCCGTTAACGGTTACTTTCTGAAGTGAAGTGCAGTTTAAAAATGCACTGTCGTCAATACCGAATTCCACGCTTTCCGGAATAACGATATTCTTAAGGCTTATACAATGTGCAAAAGCCGACTCACCGATATTTACAACATCGGGTAAAGTGATACTTTCAAGACTTTCGCAGCCGTAAAATGTTTCTTCACAAATTGTATATAAACTCTTCGGCAGTTTTACCTCTCTAAGATTTATACATTCCTCAAAAGCCATACTGCCTATATACTCTACACTGTCGGCTATATCAATGCTTGTCAGTTCCTCGTCACCGTAGAAAAGACCGTCAGCCACAACAACCGTACCGTCTTTTATAGTTTCGTTTGCCTTAAAGTCGCCCTTATATGCACAAGCTGATTTGCCGTGATATACAATACCGTCGGGCTGGCTGTTGTACCAAGCTGTTTCTACAAATGCAGTCGGCGCTGTCCATACCGCAGTTTCATTATAATTTATGTCTGTAAGACTTGAACAACCGTAAAATGCCATTGCCTGCACTCCGCAGGAATCCGGGATTGTTACTGTTTTAAGTGCGGAACACCCCTCAAAAGCGGATACACCGATACTTGTAAGGCTGTCGGGCAAATTGATTTTTTTAACATATTCGTTATAAGAAAGGAAATCGTCATTAATTGCGTATGTATCATCTTTAAATGTCAATGTGCTGTCTGTAAAATCACCGATTATCTTGTATGCAAAGTCGCCTGCATAAAGCACACCGTCAGGAGCACTCTGCTCCCAAAGAGTGTATTCAAAGGCAGTTTGCGGAATTGAGTATATAGAGTCGGGAAATTTTATATTAATAAGGCTTTGACATACGGAAAACGCATTTTCGCCTATAAGCGAGCAGTTCGTAAGGTCAATATCATCGAGATTTGAACAATACACAAAGGCGCCTGCGCCAATCTGACTTACATTTTCAAGATTTATACTGTAAAGTGAGTCGCACTCATAAAAAGCACAATCGCCGATTGTTTCTGTATTTTCGGAAAGCGTTACTGAATTTAGGTTTGAACAGCCTTCAAATGCGCTTTCACCGACATAAGTAACCGACTCCGAGAGTTTTATATCTGTAAGCTGAGTACAGCCGCTGAATGTGTAATCATCAATTTCCTCTAATTTGGCAGGAATATTTACCGTTGTTAATTTTGAACAGCCGTAAAATGCAGAAGGTCCGATTTTGGTTACGCCGTCGGGCAGAGTAACCTTTTTGAGGTCAACAGAATCCTCAAAAGCACTTGAGCCGATGCTCTCGACTGACTCCGGCACAACAACACTGTTTAATTTTGCTTTTTTAGATAAAGCATAATCGCCAATGCGTACGATTTTGCGGCCGTCTATCGTCTGCGGAATTACAAGTGCGTTTGCCGAGCCTGTGTAATCCACAATGGTAGCGACATTGTCCTCTACGGTATAAACAAAGTCACCGCTTGTTATTTTTGTGACAGTGCCAATGCTTTCTTGAGCGCCTGCTGTCAGCGATACTGCGCCGAGTGAGCCTAAGGTAAGCATTGCCGACATAAAAACGGACATTATTTTTAATGATTTTTTCATAAATTCGCCCACTTTTATTGATTTATATATTTCCACAGCTTGTCTGCCGAGGTTTTCTGATTGCCGATAAAGTCAAGGTCTGTACCTTGCAACTTATTCATACTGTCGCCGAATACAAGTCCCGTGCCAAAATCGCCGTTGTCGTTTCTTCCGCTGTACAGCACTATATAGTTACCGTTTGTATAAATAAAAGCCGAACGGTACAGTCCGCCGCCGTCCCAATTTGACGGATCGGACGACGGTTTGAGCACAACCTGCGCTTCGCTCCAATCAAAGCCGTTTGACGATGTTGAGTAGTAAAGGCTCATATGCCTGCGGTCTGATTTATTTTGGGTCGAGCAAGCAAGGAGTTCGTATTTTCCGTTAATTTTTTCAACATCAATATGCCATGTATATGTCGTTGTCGGGTAAGTTAATGCAGTCACCGCACTGTCCGACCAAACACCGTCCTTATACTCCTTGTACCAAACCTTGTAGCCGTTTACATACCACAGCTTGTAAGTCCCGTTTTCGTAAACGATTGCAGGACTTACCATATCGTATTTTTTGCGGTTATCGGTTTCATACACAGGTGTACGGCCGCTCCATTTATTGCCGTCATATGAGTAACGCATATAAAGAGCCATATAGTTATTTTCGTAATCTGTATATCGCCAAAAAAGTTCCAAACGGTTTTTGTCGGGATTATACACAAGCTCGGAGTCGGAATTAAACCTTACCCCTGCCTTGTAATCATCTCGAATACCCTCGCAAAATTTGATTTCCGAATAATTTATAAGGTCGTTTGAACCGACAATTGTCGGATTTTCGTACTTATCGTTTCCGTTCGGATACGGTGTGTATGACAGCCAATAGCGGTATCCGTTCCATTTTTTGCCCATATCCACAACCTTTGGATGGTAAGCATTGTTCGGATACTTGCTGTCTGCTCCGCTGTATACGCTCTTAAAATTCAGCTTGCTTTTTGAATTTGACTGAAGTTTAAAATCAGGTTTTACATAAAAACTGCCGTTTATAATATTCTGCGCATAGGTAACATCGTTTACATTTATAGTGCCCGATTTATCAAAATCGGCTTTGCCGTCAATATTATCGCCGTTTGCAATGGCGTTTTGCAGGTAGGTGACATCTCGCACATCAAGAATTCCGTCACTGTTTAAATCGTATTTATTTATGTCATACGCAGACGCACTGATTGCAACAGACGAAACTGCAACAACCGCAAGCAATGCCGATACTGCTTTTTTTAACATCTTATTGTTCATTTGTTAAATACTCCTTTGTAAAATTTTGCATTAATATTTTCTCATATATTTACCATTATGTCAATATTAAACAAAATTGTTTGTGGGTGTTTTTACTAATTTTAAGCAATTTATAGTATATGATTGTTACATAAAATAACAAATTATCCCGTTTTTTCGTGAAAAACTAATTTGTTTTATTTTGTTTTGTATGATACACTTTTTTTATTATCACTTTTAAAGAGCTTTTATGTTTAAAGAAACAGACTATTATGACCGGAAAATGATTGACCTTGAAAAACCTGTGCCACAGAATCTCAGATACACAAACACGATTGATACCATTATCGAATTTTATAAACCCGTGCAAAGCCTAAAGCCTATTATTTTTATCGGAATTTTAACATCAAACTTTTTGTCTTTATAAATTAATATTCATTTATAACTTTTTGCAACAAACATCTTATAATTATAAAAATATTGACTTTTTTGCTGTTATTATGTAAAATAAAAGGTAACGTATATTTAAAGAATTTAAATCTGATGGCATTTTGATATAATAGATTTGTAAGCCATATAAAGAGGATTGGAGAGAGGTTAAATGCAGCTTTCAGGTGCAGAAATTATTTGTGAGTGTTTGTTAGAGCAAGGAGTTGATACCGTATTCGGTTATCCGGGCGGTGCGGCTCTTAATACATATGACGCTCTTTATAAGTACAGCGACAAAATCAACCATGTTCTTACCGCTCACGAGCAGGGTGCGTCACACGCTGCCGACGGTTACGCAAGAGCTACAGGCAAAACAGGTGTTGTAATTACAACTTCAGGTCCGGGTGCCACTAATATTGTTACAGGTATTGCTACCGCAAATATCGACAGTATACCTGTTGTTGCAATCACAGGTAATGTTACTACCGACCAGCTTGGCAGGGACAGTTTTCAGGAAGTTGATATTGTAAACATTGTAAAGCCAATCACAAAAGCAAGTTTCCTTGTAGAAAAAGTCGAAGACCTTGCTCCTACTCTCCGTAAGGCTTTTGAAATTGCCCAATCAGGCAGAAAAGGTCCTGTTTTGGTTGATGTACCAAAGGATGTTACCGCAAACAAAACCGAATTTGAGGTTGTAAAGCCTAAAGAAGTTGAAAGAATAAGCATTAAAAATCCCGAAAAAATCAAAAAAGTTCAGGATATGATAAGAAATGCCAAACAGCCTATTATATATGCAGGCGGCGGTATTATCAGCGCAAACGCAACGGAAATTTTCAAAAAATTTGCAGAGCTTACAGATATTCCCGTTTGCTGTTCGCTTATGGGACTTGGCTGTATTCCTGCCGACCACCCGCTTTGTATGGGTAATATAGGTATGCACGGCGGCTATGAAACAGGTATGGCTACCGACAAGTGCGACCTTATTATTGCGTGCGGTGCAAGATTTTCTGACCGTGTTGCGGGCGACAGAGATAAATTCGGCGCACAGGCTGAAATTGTACAGCTTGAAATTGACGAAAAAGAAATCAATAAAAATGTTAAGGTAAGCGAGTATGTGCTCGGTGACCTTGAATATATACTTGAGGCACTCTGCGACGGTATGGAACAGCAGAATCACGCAGAATGGCTTGAAACTCTCGGCGAATGGAAACATTATCTTGATAATAAAATTCCTGCCGACGACAAGTATCCGCAGCCGAAAGAAATTCTCGGCGCACTCAATGAAATAAAGAGTGACGATGACATTGTTGCTACCGATGTAGGACAGCATCAGATGTGGGTTGCGCAGTTCAATAAAGCACGGACACCACGCACACTCCTTACTTCGGGCGGACTTGGCACAATGGGCTTTGGTATGGGCGCAGCAATCGGCGCACAAACAGCTTATCCCGACAAGCGAGTTGTACTTGTTACGGGCGACGGAAGTTTTCATATGAACTTAAACGAGCTTGTTACTATGAAATCATACGACTTGCCTGTTGTAATCCTTGTTATGAACAACACCGTTCTCGGTATGGTTCGTCAGTGGCAGAAGTTGTTTTACGGCAACCGTTTCTCACAGACCGACCCGCACCGTGCAACCGACTTTGTCGCACTTGCCAATGCATTTGGTATTGACGGTATGAGAATTAACACAAAAGAAGATATTAAGCCTGTACTTGAAAAGGCATTTGCTCTTAATAAGCCTGTACTCGTTGATTGCAGAATCAGTCCGGACCAGAATGTACTTCCTATGATTCCTCCGGGAAAAACTGTAAATGAGATAATCACAGAGATGTAATTTTTACTCCCGACTTTAACGAAAGTTACAGTCGGGAGTTGTGCTATAGGGAGTAATAATAAAAGTTTGACCAAACTCTTATTATTATCCGATAAAACACTCTGCCAAACTATAAATAAACTGACAATTTACAACGGGGTTGTATTTATGAAAACCGCTTACCACGAATTTTACAAAGATTTTAAATGTATAGCTGACAAATGTCCCGACAGTTGTTGCAAAGAATGGGATGTTGTGGTTGACGATGACAGCTATATAAAATATAAAAACGCAGACGGGGCATTCGGAGAAAAGCTAAGAAGTGTAATGACGATTGACGCTGATGGCGACAGAATTTTTACTCTTAACAACAACCGTTGCCCGTTCTGGAATAAAGATATGCTCTGCGATATTTATATAAATATGGGCGAAAACGCACTTTGCGAAACCTGCAAAAGATTTCCGAGGATAACGCTCGATTATTCGCAATTTCAGGAAAAAATACTCTCGCTTGCCTGTCCCGAAGCACTAAGATTAATGCTGAAAAACGGTGCAATGGATAAAATAATTACCGCAGACAACAGAGAAGATGCCGAGCCGTGCGATTATGATTTTTCGGTAATGCAATTGTTATTGGGTGCAAGGCAAAAAATATTTGCGATACTGAAAAATACAGATAACGATATATTCGATTGCCTGAACGGCATATATCAAATTTGCTTAAAGGTTCAGTCCGAATTTGACGGAATCTGTTACAAATCCGCTGTGATTACAGAGGATAGTTTTATAAAAGAGTACGGTCAAACTGTAAATTTGCTGTTACAGCTTGACATAATGACCGCCGAATGGAAACATCTGCTTACAGGCGCAAGCAAATATAAGCCGAATAAAGACGATATTCTGAAATTCAGAGAATACATACACAATTACGAATACGAGTATAAAAACCTGATTTATTACTATATTTTCAGATATTTTTTAAACTCAATAGACAGCTATGATGTTACGGAATGTTTTGATTTAACGGCACTTGCGGTTAAATCGGCATATATTTTACAGATGTATAAATTTGCCGAAAATGGCAGCTTGACTGCTGATGACAGACACAGAATAATCGGCTTGTACTCAAAAGAAGTTGAACATTCGTATGAGAATATTGAGTTTTTGCGAGATATTAAGTAAGGCTGTATAATTTTTAACTGTCAGCGTGCATTGCCCACACACATAACTTTTATGCATCAACCAAAAAAAGCGGTTAAAAATATTGAAAAGTACCGCCATTATTGATATAATAAAGAATAAAGCTAATTTTTATAGAGAGAGGGTAAAACTATGCCTGAGCTTACAGTTCGTACAAGATATGCTCCAAGTCCTACAGGATTTATGCATGTCGGCAACCTGCGTACCGCTCTTTACGAGTACCTTGTTGCAAAATCCCAAAACGGCAAATTTATTTTGAGAATCGAAGATACCGACCGTGAAAGACTTGTTGACGGTGCGGTTGATGTTATTTATAATACTTTAAAACTTGCAGGACTTCAACACGACGAAGGTCCTGACCTCGGCGGCGACTTTGGCCCTTATGTTCAGTCAGAGAGAAAGGATATGTATCTTCCTTATGCCGAACAGCTTATAAAAGAGGGCAAGGCTTACCGTTGCTTCTGCTCAAAAGAGCGCCTTGAAAAAATCCAGAAAGAAACAGTCGGCGGCGGCTATGACAGACATTGCCGTGATCTTCCGCAGGAAGAAATCGACAGACTCCTTGCCGAGGGCGTTCCTTATGTAATTCGTCAGAAAATGCCGATTGAGGGCAGTACATCGTTTACCGACGCTGTTTTCGGTGAAATCACTGTTGAAAATACAGAGTTACAGGATCAAATTCTTATTAAAACAGACGGCTACCCGACATACAACTTTGCAAATGTTATCGACGACCACACAATGGGCATTACTCATGTTGTCCGTGGCTGTGAGTACCTTAGCTCAACACCTAGGTACAATCTCCTTTACGAGGCATTCGGTTGGGAAATTCCTACTTATATTCACCTCCCGCTCATTATGGGTAAGGACGCTGACGGCAATGTATCCAAACTTTCAAAGCGTCACGGTGCAACAGGCTTTTATGATTTGATTGACGAGGGTTACTTACCGGAAGCTATCATTAACTATATCGCACTTCTCGGTTGGTGCCCGAAAGACAATCAGGAAATTTTCACTCTTAAGGAGCTTGAAAAGGCATTTGACATAAGCGGCATCAGCAAGTCACCCGCTGTATTTGACTACGATAAACTCTCTTGGTTTAACGGCGAATACATCAAGGCTATGACCCCTGAAAAATTCACCGAGGTTGCAATGCCTTACTATAAAAAGGTATTTGGCGACAAACAGATGCCATACGAAAAGTTTGCGGCAATACTCCAAAAGCGTACAACACAGCTTACACAGATTCCTGAAATGCTCGATTTCTTTGCAGAATTGCCGAGTTATACAAAGGAACTTTTCGTAAATAAAAAGAGCAAGACAAATCTTGAAAATTCACCCGTAGTTTTGAAAGAGGCTTATGACAGATTAAAGGCTATGCCTGAATGGAACGAAACTTCAATTCACGATTGCCTTATTAATATGGCTGTCGAAAAAGAGCTTAAAAACGGCACGGTAATGTGGCCTGTAAGAATTGCGGCCGCAGGCAAAACCGTTACACCGGGCGGTGCTGTTGAAATTCTTGACATTCTCGGCAGAGATGAGTCACTTGCAAGACTTGAAAAAGGTATGGCAATACTTGCAGAATAAAACAACTTTTGCTTCAGATTAATTAAAAATCTTGCAAAATTGAGTAATACAGAGGGATATTATATGGCAGAAGATATTAAGAATACCGAAGCTACCGAAGTTCCGAACGGTAACTTTATTCATACATTTATTGAAGAGGATATTGCCGAGGGCGGCAGATTTGAGGGCAAAAAGGTACACACCCGTTTTCCTCCCGAGCCAAACGGCTACCTCCACATAGGTCACGCAAAGGCTATTTGCATTGACTTTGGCACAGCCGAGAAATTCGGCGGCATCTGCAATCTTCGTATGGACGACACAAACCCTACAAAGGAAGATGTAGAGTATGTAGACGCTATCAAAGAGGACATCAAGTGGCTCGGCTTTGACTGGGAAGACCGTTTCTACTTTGCATCGGAATACTTTGACCAAATGTACGATTACGCTGTCGAACTTATTAAAAAGGGACTTGCATATGTATGCGAACTCACACCCGAACAGATGAGAGAAAACAGAGGCGATACACAAACACCGGCAAAGAGCCCGTATCGTGACAGACCGATTGAAGAAAGCCTTGACCTTTTTGCAAGAATGAAAGCAGGCGAATTTGAGGACGGAAAAATGACACTTCGTGCAAAAATTGACCTTGCATCGGGCAACTTCAATATGCGTGACCCTGTTATTTACAGAATTAACCGTCTAACTCACCACCGCACAGGCGACAAGTGGTGCATC
>OHMI01000949.1_pt1 | contig 9025 bp, 7 predicted proteins | sample 1569271 | NCBI WGS metagenome assembly OHMI01 (sample SAMEA3879529, study PRJEB24766) | human gut metagenome | biome: human-associated habitat; feature: feces | place: USA | collected 1985/1987
CCCGACGAGCGGCTCGAAATCGCAACGATTCCCAAGTTCTGGGATCTGTTGGCCGATATCCTGAAAAAAGTCGAGTAAGTTTCTGCGTGGAATATTGATTCCCGAATCATATCGTCTGGTCGATCAAGTCATTCATTTGATAATGAATGACTTGATTTTTTGATTATACGGATCGTAGGAAGATGGTTTACACGGGTAATTCGGGATGATATTCTCGATCTTTTTTTATTGTCAAAGGCCGGATACTCTGTATTTTATGACAATGAAAACCGATTGTTCGACAGGTTTGTACGGGTATTTGTGCTGCGCCTGCCTTCCGGCGAGGTGCAACGAAGGCAGAAGCTCGGAGAACGGAGCCTTGCGGGATACGCAGGATTCGATGGCATGGGTCAAGGCATCCAGTCCGGTAGCCGCAGTCAGGCTCTTCGGCAAGGTATACATCAGTTCGGCATCCACGATGGCGATGGCCGGAATGTCGTTCGGATCTACACACACCATCTTCTTATGGTTCTCCTCGTCCGTAATCACATAGTTGATGGTTACCTCGGCAGCCGTTCCGGCCGTAGTGGGCAAGGCGATGATAGGTACGGATTTCTTTTTGGTATCGGCCACCCCTTCCAGTGAAACGACATCGCTGAATTCCGGATTGTTGGTGATGATACCGATAGCCTTGGCCGTATCCATGGAAGAACCGCCGCCGATGGCGATGATGAAATCGGCTCCCGAAGCGGCGTATGCAGCCAGCCCGGCTTTCACGTTAGAGACCGTAGGGTTCGGTTTGATTTCGCTGAAAATCTCATAAGGAATACCTGCTTCACGGAGTACACACAACACTTTTTCGGCGACACCGAACTTGATCAAATCCTTGTCGGTAGCCACAAAAGCCTTCTTCAAGCCGAGTCTGGCTATTTCTTTGGGAAGCACTTCCCGGGCACCGGGTCCGAAGTACGACACTTCGTTCAAGACAAATCTGTTAATCATACGTAGTTAGAAATGAAAAAGATGCTGTCCGGGATTCGGAAAACATCCGGAGCCCGGACAGCAATCAGGGTTAATGGTTACTTATTTATAGATAGGACCGTAGTTCTGGCAGGCACGGTAGTCGGCACCTTCCTTGTCCATGCCGAAGGCATTCCAGGCAGCCGGACGGAAAATCTTGTCATCATCCACATTGTGCATACATACCGGTATACGGAGGATAGAAGCCATCGTTATCAAATCCTGACCGATGTGTCCGTAACTGATGGCACCGTGGTTGGCACCCCAGTTGTTCATCACAGAATACACATCCTTGAAGGCCGGCTTGTCACACAGGCGAGGCACGAACCAGGTAGTCGGCCAGGTGCGGTCAGTACGTTCATCAAGCAGCTTGTGGATTTCCGGATCAATCTCAACGGTCCATCCTTCGGCAATCTGCAGCACCGGACCCAAGCCCTTAATCAGGTTCAGACGACTCATGGTAACAGGCATACCACCTTTTGAAAGGAAGTTGGAAGAGAAACCTCCGCCACGGAAGTAGTCACGGTTGGCCGGATACCAGGTAGTAGCCTCCAGACATTTCTCCACTTCGGCTTCGGTAATTTCCCAAGACGGTTTCATGGTCGGATTACCCGCCTCATCAGTCTGCTGTCCGGTACCGTCAAGGGTAGTTGCACCGGAATTGATCAAGTGGATGATACCGTTGGCTGCCAGACCGGTGAGTTCCTTACCGGTAACACGTTTCACAGCTTCCGGGCTCCAGTAAGTACGTACATCCGAGAAGATCTGGGCACGGTTGGTCAGCAGATGGCCGAAGAGCATGGCCACACCGTTGCAGGCGTCGTTTTCAGTTGCCACCACGTATGCTTCGCGGATACCGTTCCAGTCGAACGATGTATTAAGCAATGCTTCGGAGTAGTCCCCGTTCGGATAGAAGTCCGTCCACTGGCGCTGTCCCTGGAAACCGGCGGCGATGGCATTGTGTCCCAAAGCCTCTTCCTTGAATCCCATTTCCTTGAGTTTCGGATTTCCCTGCATCAGGTCGCGCATGATGATGGTCATCTTCACGATGAATTCCCAGTCGGCATCCTTTTCTTCACGGGTCTTGGTCTTGGCAGGTACGTTGAAATCCTTACCCTCATTTTTCTTGCAGTATTTTTCGGTCCATGCCATTGCCTTGGCATATTCTTCCTTATCGTAGATACCTTCGGTCATGCGGCGGATGATTTCCGTCAGGTCTACCGATTCGTTACGCATGCCCAGGTATTCCTGGAAGAAGTCCGGATTGACGATGGAACCGGCAATTCCCATCGATACGCTACCCATTGACAGGTACGACTTGCCACGCATAGTAGCCACAGCCTGAGCTGCACGGGCAAAGCGCAGAATCTTTTCGGCTACATCGGCCGGAATACTGTTGTCATCCAGATCCTGTACGTCACGGCCATAGATACCGAAAGCAGGAAGCCCTTTCTGTGCATGACCGGCCAATACGGCTGCCAGGTAAACGGCTCCCGGACGCTCGGTTCCGTTGAATCCCCACACAGCCTTCGGATAATACGGGTTCATATCCATGGTCTCGGCACCGTAGCACCAGCAGGAAGTTACGGTAATGGTAGCCCCTACCCCTTCGCGTTCGAATTTCTCGGCACAGGCAGCGCTTTCTGCCACACGGCCGATGGTAGAGTCGGCAATGACACATTCCACCGGACTTCCGTCACCGTTCTTCAGATTGGAGGAAATCAGTTCGGCTACGGCTTTGGCCAGATTCATGGTCTTTTCTTCAAGACTCTCACGGACACCGCCCTGGCGTCCGTCAATGGTGGGACGAATCCCGATTTTCGGATATTTTTTCATGGTGAGATATAATTTAAAATAAAAGATTCCGGAGGCATATATCCAAAATCTTTAAATACTTCATGTTCCAAAGGAACAAATTTAATTTAGCTCAACCAAAGAAAATCAAATGTTTAAAAACAGAATACCTGTCATCCGACATAAATGCGGGGATTCCACATCACGCACAAGAAAAGCCGATGGAGAAAATCCGCCACCGGCTTTACTTCAATCACTTAAGATTCCTTCTATATTATATCAGAAACTTCAGTACAAAGATGGCCGCCAGGATATACATCCCCACAGTCAGTTTCCGGTATTTTCCCGTCAGCAGGTTAATCAGTACGTAACCGATCATTCCCAATACGATACCGTCCGAAATACTGTAAGCCAACGGCATGAACAGGATGCAGATGAAAGCCGGAATAGCCTCCGAATAATCAGAAAAGTCTATTTTCAGCACTGCACCCATCATCATCAATCCTACCAGAACCAGCACCGGGGCTGTAGCGGCAGCGGGTACAGCCAGGAAAAACGGGGCCAGGAACAGAGCCAACAGGAAACAGACGGCCGAAACGAAGGCCGTCAGACCGCTCCGACCTCCTTCGCCGACGCCCGAGGTACTCTCTATCAAGGTAATGATGGTACTGGTACCCAGCATGGCTCCTACCGTGGTACCGATGGCGTCAACCAGGAAAGCCTGCTTCAGGCAAGGAATCTTCCCGTCCTTATCCACCATACCGGCTTTGGTAATCACCCCTACCAGTGTACCGATGGTATCGAACATATCCACAAAGAGGAAGGTGAACACCACGATGAGCATTTCTTTGGTGAATATCTGTTTCCATTCGAACTGGCAGAAGATGGGTTCGATGGAAGGAGGAGCACTGAACACCCCTTCGAACCGGGTGATTCCCATCGGTATACCGATCAATGTGGTAAGCAATATCCCGAGAAGCAGGGCACCTTTAACCTTTCTGACCAGCAGCACAGCCGTCAATACCAGGCCGATGATACCCAACAGGGCCGGACCGGACGTGATGTCGCCCAGTCCCAGCAGCGTAATGTCATTGTTCACGATAATCCGGGCATTCTGCAGACCGATGAAAGAGATGAACAGACCGATACCCGCACCGATGGCATGCTTTAAAGTTTCCGGAATGGCATTGACAATCTTTTCACGCAGATTGGAAACCGTGAGCAGAATAAAGATGATGCCTTCTATCAATACAGCTGTAAGCGCGAACTGCCAGGTATAGCCCATCGTCAGGCAGACCGTATACGCAAAGAAAGTACTCAGCCCTATCCCCGGAGCCAGGCTGAAAGGCAGCTTGGCATAAAAAGCCATCAGCAAGGTAGCAAATGCCGAAGCTACTACCGTTGTAGTGAACAATGCCCCTTTATCCATCCCCGTAGCACTGAGGACATTGGGATTGACAGCCAGAATATAGGCCATGGTCAGGAAAGTAGTGATACCCGCTATCACCTCTGTACGTACCGAGGTGACTTTCCTGTCGAATCCGAAAAGTTTTTCCAACATCATATCTGTCCTATTTTCAGAAAGTCCATTTCATGGCCAGGGTAGGCAGCCAGTGCCAGCCTTCCATGAGCGCGAAATTCGAGGTTATCTCCCATTCGGTTCCCAAGCTCAGGTTGAAATCCTCCGGTATACCTTTGAACTTGTTCAGGTTCACCCAGAACTGCGGTTCGGTCAGGAACACATAGTCGTGCCGGTTGCCTTCGGCGTCGGTATGTTCCTCCCGCCAGAAGTCGGCAAAACCGCTGAAGGTACATTTCCCTTGGCAGAAATGCAGGTACCACGAGGCGGTCAACTGGAAACTGTTGGGCGACGGATTTTTCTGAATATACTTGTACATGGGAGTGAAGGTAAACCCTTTGGTGAAGGTCGCATTGTTCCAGGTATAAGTGGCTCCCAACAGGTAGGCGTTGTTGATATAGTTCAGTCCGCCGTTATACTCCACGTGCACCGAAAAGGGCGGTTCCCAGAATTTCAGCTCACGGAATATCTCCCAATAAGCACCTGCCACACCGTTTTTCGTATAGTCCATGTCGATAAAGAAATAGGTGCTTCCCCAACGGTCGGGCTTGAACATTTCCACCGTTGTGGTCACTTTGGGACGGGTATCCAGGGAATGGTAAAGGGCGCTGCCGAAGTCGTAATGCAGCTGGATGTTCTGCGCTCCTACCACCACCGCCAGCAGGCAGCCGAGCAGGCATAAAGACAATTTTTTCATTTCTTTCAGTCTGTTTTTTTAAGAGTGTGCAAAAATACATAAAAATCGGGATACCGCAAGTGAAAACTCCCTTTCCGGACAGGCACGTCCGGATTTCGAGTTTGTAAGTTATACGGATACACATAGCCAGCGCCATACTGAATTCCGGGTCAAGCCCGGAATGACAAGGGTGGGGTAAACCAAGCGTGGTCACCCCCCGGAATGACAAGGACAGGGTCATTCCTTCGTTTTTTTCGCTCATTTTTTTACAGATTCCTTTCTTCGATTGATAAAAAGCACTATCTTTGTTAAGAATCATTACGGAAAGACATGTACGGAACCCAAGGAAATATCGGAACCATCGTGACGGCAGGAACGGACAATGCCCCGTTCCGAATATTCCGTGTGCCGGTTCCGGCCATTTTCCGGGTCTGGAAGATGAAAAAGTGTGCCGGTTATTTGGATATGTCTGAAATTTGTGTAAACACACACATTCTGACCGTCGCTTCACGCGCGTTATATTATTTCTTTTCAAGAAGATATGCAAGGGCAGGAACTCCTTTTTTCGGGAGTTTCCTGCCCTTTTTGCGTGCCGGAGAGAGAGCCGGCACTTTCCGGGCGGGCACAGTCCCCGCCTATACAGACCTGATTCCTGGCATCCAGTCCCTGGTATCTGGCATCAGTACCTATTCTTAATCAACTAACTGAAAAACTTAAAGTCTCATGAAGAAACCCTACTATTTCCTGCTGGCCGCTGTCCTGACGACAGGCATGCCGCCGCTGACCTCCTGCGGGAACGATGACCCGGTCACTCCCGAGGAGATTGTACCCGAGCCCGAACCAGAACCGGAGCCAGAGCCGGAACCGGAGCCGGAGCCAGAACCGGAGCCGGAACCCGAGCCCGAACCCACGGCAGGCTGCCTGGCCTTCACCCCCCTCTGGGAACAGACCGGCGGCGGCACGCAGCCACCCGCAGACTTTGTACTGAACCTGGCAGGAAAGGCACTGACCGTTCCGACGGGAGCGCCCTACCTCTACCCGGACACGCTGACCGCGGGCGAATACCCTGTAACGGCCTGGAACATCCCCGAAGCCGTCACCGTGACGGCCGACGGACTCGCCACCCTGGAACTGGACGAGGCGGGACGGCTGCTGTCCATGCCGGAACGGCTTTGGACGGCCGACACCCTCTACTGCGTGACGGCAGGCGACACCACGGACGTGACACTGCGCATGCACGAACTGACACAGCAGTTGCGCATCAGCCTGAGTCTGAGCGAAGCGGCAGAAATCAAGGAACTGAGTGACATCACCCTCACCGGAATGACGGGAGCGGCCCTCCTGCCCGAAGGCACCCCCACGGGCGAACCGGTGACAGCCGTCTTCCAGGTGAAGGAACTCACCCGCTCACGGGCGGAAGAGATACAGGGACTGGAACTGTACCTGCGTTCAATGGGCACCTTCCCGAAATCGAAGAACATCCTGGCCTTCAGCCTGGAGCTGACGGACGGACGGAAAGTGACGTTCAGTCTGGACGTGACGGACAAACTGGCCGAACTGGCTGCCGGAGGTACCCTGCAACTGGAAGGGACCATAGAGATTCCTGCCCCGACACCCACACCCCCACCTTACTGGCCGGTGCCCGACCCGGACCCGGAACTGACGGTGGGTGAAATCACCATCACCGGATGGGAACAGGTGGACGGAGGCGATGTGGATGCGGCAATGTAACAATGAAAGCTATCGATTTTAAAATATGAGAACCAGACTATTGACTTTAGCAGCCCTGGCCATGACACTGGCCGCCTGCACCAACGACATCGAGAACCTGAACGACGGCCCCGTAGCCGCCCAGTTTACTGCCGCTATCGGTAACAACGTGACCGCCACTACCCGTGTCAGCGGAACGGACGGAACCAAATGGGATAAAGGCGACTGCATCGGCATTACCTGTACCGGTGGTTCCTCGTACAACAACGTCCCCTATGTGACGAATAATGGAGACGGCAATTTCAACCCGGCGAGTGATGATATTATCTACTACGATAACACGGACGAAGTAACCTTCCGTGCCTATTATCCGTACAAGGATGACGACGAAATGACAGAGGGTAAGATAGCCGCCACCACCAATGCCAAGGCACAGGAAGTGCAGACCCAGCATGACTTCCTCTTTGCCAACGGTGCCAAGGGAAGCACTTACAACCCGGATGTGAGCTTCACCGGCGCAAACGCCTTCAGCCACTGCATGAGCCGGATTACACTCAATTTCAAAGGAGGAAGAGGTGTCACCATCCCGACTGATGGCCCGACCAGCTACACACTGAAAGGCTTGTTGTTGCAAGGTACTTTCGACCCCACCACCGGCCAGACGGCAACCACTACCACAACCACGGCAGATGTAACCCTGCCAGGCAACCGCACCTCGTCCATCTTCTTCCCGCAGGAAGTGGAGAGCATCGGAATGGAAATATTATTGAACGGAAACACCTATTACACCGCACTTCCCGTGAAGGAAGACAAGCTCCAAAGCGGCAAGGAATACCACTACGAAATCACCATCAGCCACAAAGATGTGATGGTAAATGCCTCTATCAAAGCATGGGACAAGGTGAATGAAAACGTTAATGTGAACATCTGACCCACATACCGCTGCCCCGGCGCAAGCGTCAAGCCGGAGCTGCCCATAGGCCCTATGGTGCGACGGCCGCCTTCGCAGGCGGCGGCAGCACAAAACGAAAACAAATAAAAAGACAACCCGATATGAAGAAAAGACATTCCATCCGGATACTTCTCGCCGCAGCCGCGCTGCTCCTTGCCACGGCTGCCTGCACGAAGGACGAACTGGCGGACGGCGACCGTCTGCCCGAAGGACAATACCCCTTGCAGATAGCCGCCGTCACCCTCAGCGTGGAGGGCGGCGAGGCGCAGCCGTGGGGCGCACCGCAGACCCGCGTCAGCGAGAATGCGGACGGCACGGGCAGCGTGTGGGAGTGGGACGGCTCGGAGATGATTGGCGTGCAGCTGGGCGACAAAACTACCACCTACACCCTAAATACCGACCATACCTTGCTCGCCGACCGACAGCTCTACTGGACAAGCACGGCGCCCAACCAGCCCGTCACCGCCTGGTATCCCGCCACGGACGGCACCCTCGACCTCCGCGACCAAGACACCAACGGCCTTGCCTACCTGCTGCACGGCACGGGAACGGGCGACTACCTGACCCCGGTCACGCTGACCTTCACCCACTCGTTGGCAAAGGTGCGCGTCACGCCCACCGGCGATGCGCTCGGCGAAGTGCAGAGCCTCCAGCTCTATACCTACACACAGTGTACTTATGAAAAGGGCACGGTAGTGCAAGGCTCGCAAGAGGGCTGGATAGAGATGAAGAAGTGCGAATACACCGAAAACGGCAACGCCATCACCTGCTGGGAGGCGAACGTGGTGCCCGGCTACACGATAACCAAGCTGATGGCGAACAACGACAACAAGGAACGCGACCTCTCTGCTGCCATCACCCCCGAGGCAGGCAAGTTCTACAACATCACGCTGAACAAGGACAAGGGATATACCGACGACGGACAGGGCAACTACACCGTGACCTCCGCCGAGGGCCTGAAGAACATCGCCAAGCTGGTGAACGAAGAATGGAAGTTAGGCATCAATATCACCCTGACGGCCGACATCGACCTGAAGGGCATCGACTGGACACCGATAGGCAAAGATGATAACAAAGCATACACCGGCACCTTCGACGGCAATGGCAAGACCATCACGGGGCTGACCGTTACGGGAAGTTATAAATATGCAGGCCTGTTCGGAGATATCGACGAGAACGGTACGGTGAAGAACGTGGTGCTGGAGGACGTACAGATAACAAGCGATAACAGTTCGGGCAGCGTCGGCGGCGTGGCAGGAGATAGCTGGGGTACCATTGAAAACTGCTCGGTGTCGGGCAGCGTCAGCGGCACAAC
>OHMI01000951.1_pt1 | contig 9007 bp, 6 predicted proteins | sample 1569271 | NCBI WGS metagenome assembly OHMI01 (sample SAMEA3879529, study PRJEB24766) | human gut metagenome | biome: human-associated habitat; feature: feces | place: USA | collected 1985/1987
GTGGCATCCAGCACCCGCCGCGACGACCTGCTGCTGGACAAGACCACGCTGGACCGCATGTGGGTACTGCGCAACTACCTGTCGGACATGAATCCGGTAGAAGCCATGACCGATGTGAAACAACGGCTGGAACGCACCAAAAACAACGAAGAATTCCTGATGAGCATGAACTCGTAACGAGTGCTCGTCGATACATTGCATAAAAAAAGCTCCGCGGAAACCCGTGGAGCTTTTTTTATGCCTTCACCTCGTGTCAGCAGAATCAGAAAGGAAGGTCATCCTGTTCGTTGCCGGCCGAAAAATCAGGAGCCGGAGCCGCATTCATCGGCGGGAACGGAGCCTCTACCGGCGGAACCCCCGCAGCCTGCGCGTTCGGGTTGACACGTTCTACCCGCCAGGCACGGATACTGTTGAACCAACGTCCCTGCCATTCGCGCGCATCAATATCGAAAGATACATTCAACTCTTCACCCATCTGGATATTGAACTGCTGTATCTTGTCTGCCCCAAACACATCAAAGCACATTCTGCGCGGATACTGGTCGTGTGTTTCGATGACATACTCTTGTACTTTCCATTCGTTACCGTTCCGTGAAACACCTCCACGAGGCTCAAGAACGGCAATTACTCTACCTGATAATTCCATAAGCTGTTATTTTAATTTGGTGACGAATTTACGGCTTTCTCAAGAAGTAAACTAATTTTTCATTCTTTTTTTGCAACCCATCCACAATCTTTTCGTAACTTTGGCAGTTAAATAGAGCCTCTGCGGATGGGCAGAGATTCGTCATTTGCAGACTAAAAAGAGAAAAATTTTAATATATCAGAACCATGAAGTTTATAGTTTCAAGTACATCGTTATTCAGCCATCTACAGGCTATCAGTCGTGTCATCAATTCTAAAAACTCATTGACTATCCTGGATTGCTTCCTGATTGAAATGCAGGACGGAACCTTATCCATGACCGCTTCCGACAACGAGACGACCCTGTCTACTTCCATCGAAGTCAGCGACTACGAAGGCGAAGGCTGTTTCGCCGTTTCATCCAAAACACTGCTGGAAGCCCTGAAGGAAATTCCGGAACAGCCGCTGAGTTTCCAGATAAACATGGACAACCTGGAAATCACGGTCGAGTATTTGAACGGTAAATACAGCATGATGGGACAAAACGCCGACGAATATCCGCAGGCTCCCGCATTAGGCGCAAATGCGGTACACGTAACAATGGGCGCTCCGGTGATGCTGGCAGGTATCAACCGTTCTTTGTTCGCTACTGCCGATGACGAGTTACGTCCGGTAATGAATGGTATTTATTTTGATATCACTACCGAAGACATCACTTTCGTAGCCTCAGACGGGCACAAATTAGTACGCAATAAAACATTTGTGGCACACGGCGATGAAAAAGCCGCTTTCATTCTGCCCAAGAAACCGGCAACCCTGCTGAAGAACCTGTTGCCGAAAGAACAAGGAGATGTGCAAATTGATTTTGACGACCGTAACGCTACGTTTACATTAGAAAACTACAGCATGATATGCCGTCTTATCGAAGGACGCTATCCCAATTATAATTCAGTAATTCCGCAGGATAATCCGCACAAGGCCACCATTGACCGCATGATGCTGATCAGTGCGCTCCGCCGTGTATCTGTATTCTCATCACAAGCAAGCAGTTTGATAAAACTCCGCCTCAGTGAAAATCAGATCCAGATCTCCGCACAAGACATAGACTTCTCCACCTCAGCAGAAGAAACACTGACTTGCCAATATACAGGAAGCCCCATGAGCATCGGCTTTAAATCAACATTCCTGATCGATATTTTAAACAATATCTCGGCACAGGAAATACTTTTCGAACTGGCTGATCCTTCACGTGCGGGTGTTATTGTTCCTGTAGAACAGGAAGAAAAAGAAGACCTGCTGATGCTGCTGATGCCTATGATGCTGAACGACTAAAAACGACACGCCACCATGTGGCGGAAAAACAATATATAATACAAGCTGAAAATGAAATTGAACTTGAAGAATCCTATTGTTTTTTTCGATTTGGAAACAACGGGAACAAATATAAACACAGACAGAATAGTGGAAATATGCTATCTGAAGGTGTATCCAAACGGCAACGAAGAAACGAAGACCATGCGTATCAATCCGGAAATGCATATTCCCGAACAATCTTCTGCCATCCACGGTATTTATGACGCAGATGTGGCGGACTGCCCTACTTTCAAGGAAGTGGCAAAAGAGATAGCCCGGGACATTGAGGGATGTGACCTTGCCGGTTCCAATCGTTTCGACATTCCGGTTCTGGCCGAGGAGTTCCTGCGCGCAGGAGTAGACATTGACATGATGAAACGAAAATTCATTGACGTGCAGGTGATTTATCACAAACTGGAACAGCGCACCCTGTCTGCCGCCTATAAATTCTATTGCGGAAAGAATCTGGAAGATGCCCATACAGCCGAAGCCGACACACGTGCCACATACGAAGTACTGAAATCCCAATTGGACCGCTATCCGGAAGAATTGCAAAACGATATGGCATTTCTAGCCGAATATTCAAGTTTCAACAAGAACGTAGATTTCGCCGGACGCATTGTTTATGATGACAAAGGCGTGGAAGTCTTTAATTTTGGGAAATACAAAGGAATGTCGGTCAGCGAAGTATTACAAAAAGATCCGGGCTACTACAGCTGGATACTGAACGGTGACTTTACGCTGAACACGAAAAACGTACTGACAAAAATCAGACTACGTGAATCGGGAATGATGAAATGAGTATGAAAGGAAAAAAAATCGTACTAGGTATAACCGGAAGTATAGCCGCCTATAAAGCGGCTATACTCATTCGCGGACTTATTAAGAAGGGAGCGGAAGTACAAGTCGTGATTACCCCCGCAGGCAAAGAATTCATCACACCTATCACTTTGTCTGCATTAACAAGCAAACCTGTTATCAGCGAGTTTTTTGCCCAGCGTGACGGGACATGGAACAGCCACGTTGATTTGGGACTATGGGCGGATGCCATGATTATCGCTCCGGCTACCGCATCCACTATTGGTAAAATGGCCAACGGAATAGCGGACAATATGCTGATCACGACTTATCTGTCAATGAAAGCTCCCGTATTCGTAGCTCCGGCAATGGATCTGGATATGTTCGCACACCCTTCCACCCGGAAGAATCTGGACACGCTCCGTTCTTACGGAAATCATATTATAGAACCGGCAGAAGGGGAACTGGCAAGCCATCTGGTAGGAAAAGGCAGAATGGAAGAACCGGAAAAAATAGTGGAAATTCTGGAAGCTTTCTTTGCCAAACAACAAGACATGGCCGGAAAGAAAGTAGTCATTACCGCCGGTCCAACCTACGAGAAAATAGATCCGGTACGCTTTATCGGCAATTATTCTTCAGGAAAAATGGGATTCGCACTTGCCGAGGAATGCGCTTCACGTGGAGCGGAAGTATCGCTAATCAGCGGACCGGTAACGATTCAGGCCCATCACCCTAACATCCGCCGCATAGATGTGGAAAGTGCCGGAGAAATGTACGAAGCCGCCATCCGCGAGTTTCCTACAGCTTCGGCCGGCATCCTGTGTGCGGCAGTGGCCGACTTTACCCCGGAAACCGTAGCCGGTCATAAAATCAAAAGAGAGAAAGATAATTTAACACTGCAACTGAAACCCACACAAGACATTGCCGCCGCACTGGGAAACCGGAAAAAAGACGGACAGACATTAGTGGGATTTGCCTTGGAAACAAATGATGAAACAAAAAATGCACAAAGAAAACTGGAACGTAAGAACCTTGATTTCATTGTACTGAACTCATTGAACGACCAAGGAGCCGGGTTTCGTTGTGACACCAACAAAATAACGATTATAGACCGTCAGGGAGCAACTCCTTATCCGCTGAAAAGCAAACAGGAAGTAGCAAGGGATATTATTGACAGACTGGTAAATAATAAATAATTTCTTAATTTGCCACGTTGCCAATGTGCTAATGCGCTAATTACCATGCGGAATACAACAGCGCAGCAAATTAGCAAATTGACAAATCAGCAAATTATTAAAAAGGAGCAAGAATATGCTGCAATCTATCTATATACAGAATTATGCATTGATTGATACATTGGATATCAGTTTCACCCCCGGCTTCTCTGTCATCACCGGAGAGACCGGCGCCGGTAAATCGATTATTCTAGGCGCTATCGGCTTGTTACTGGGACAACGGGCCGATATCAAAGCGATCAAGAAAGGCGCCAATAAATGTATTGTAGAAGCACGTTTCAACATCTCCGCCTATCAGATGGAGCCTTTCTTTACCCAAAGAGATTTGGAATATGATCCGGATGAATGTATTATCCGCCGCGAGTTATATGCATCAGGTAAAAGCCGCGCATTCATAAACGATACTCCGGCCTCATTGGCGCAGATGAAGGAACTGGGCGAGAAACTGATAGATGTACATAGCCAGCATCAAAACCTGTTGCTCAACAGTGAGGGATTCCAATTGAATGTATTGGATATCCTGGCACAAGATGACAACGAACTTTCAGCATACAAGGATATTTATACCGAGTACAGAAACGTATGCAAACAGCTGGCCGACTTCATAACGCAAGCCGAGCAAAGCCGGAAGGATGAAGATTACATCCGGTTCCAACTGGAACAGCTGGATGATGCAAACCTTCAGGAAGGAGAACAAACCGAACTGGAACAGGAAGCCGAAACCTTGAATCATGCCGAAGAGATAAAAGCGGGTTTGTACAAAGTGGACCAAATAATGGCTTCGGAAGATGCCAGCCTGTTATCCGCTACCAAAGAATGTATGCAAACCCTGCATAACATAGCGAGAGTGTACACACGTGCCCAGGAATGGATAGGGCGTTTAGACAGTTGTTACATAGAACTGAAAGATCTGTCGCATGAAATAGCAGGCGCACAGGAGGAAGTGGAGTTCAACCCCACCCGTCTGGATTATGTAAATGAACGCCTGAACTTAATCTACTCTTTGCAACAGAAGCATCACGTACAAACAATAGAGGAATTGATAGCCGTGCAAACCGACTATCATGAGAAGCTGAACGCCATCACTTCTTTTGATGACCGTATAGCAGAACTTACCGCCCAAAAAGAAACGCTATATGACAAAGTGATAAAGCAAGCTGCTGTGTTGACAAAACTCCGTTCCCAATCGGGCAAGCACATTGAAAGACAGATGCAAAGCCTGCTGGTTCCTCTCGGTATGCCCAATGTGCGCTTTGTGGTGGAACTGAATCCGCGCAAGGAACCGGACAGTAAAGGGATGGACAGTGTGACATTCCTGTTTTCGGCCAACAAGAATGGAACATTACAAAATGTAGCTTCCGTAGCATCGGGTGGTGAGATTGCCCGTGTCATGCTTTCGCTGAAAGCCATGATAGCCGGAGCTGTGAAACTGCCTACTATCATCTTTGATGAAATAGACACCGGAGTTTCCGGTTCCATCGCCGAGAAAATGGCGCTCATCATGCAGGAGATGGGAAAACAAAACCGTCAGGTCATCAGCATCACCCACCTGCCCCAGATTGCAGCACGCGGCATCACTCATTATAAAGTATATAAGGAAGATACGGAAACAGGCACCAACAGCCACATCCGCCGCCTGACTGATGAAGAAAGAGTAAAAGAAATTGCCAATATGCTAAGTGGGGCTACCTTGACAGAGGCAGCCCTGAACAATGCAAAGGCGCTGATAAGTGGCTAGTGCCAATTACCACTAACCACCTGTCACTAACCATTAACCACTTATTAAATATGTTAGAAAAGAATGAAATGATTTTCGGTGTACGCGCTGTTATTGAAGCCATACAAGCCGGAAGAGAGATAGATAAAGTATTGGTGAAGAAAGATATACAGAGCGAACTGTCCAAAGAACTGTTTACCTGCTTGAAAAATACCCTCATCCCTGTTCAGCGTGTACCCGTGGAGCGTATTAACCGTATTACCCGGAAAAACCATCAGGGAGTTGTAGCATTCATCTCCTCTGTCACCTACCAGAAAACAGAAGATCTGGTACCTTTCCTGTTTGAAGAAGGAAAAACACCCCTATTCGTCATGCTGGATGGAATTACCGATGTACGTAACTTCGGAGCCATTGCCCGTACCTGCGAATGTGCCGGTGCAGATGCCATTATTATTCCCTCGAAAAACAGTGTCAGTGTCAATGCCGACGCAATGAAAACATCAGCAGGAGCTCTGCACACTCTTCCCGTATGCCGCGAACAAAATCTGACTAATACCATCAAGTATCTGAAAGACTGCGGATTCAAGATTGTAGCAGCCACGGAAAAAGGTGATTATGATTACACCAAAGCAAACTATAAAGACCCTGTATGTATCATTATGGGAGCCGAGGACACAGGTGTTCCCTACGAACACCTTTCCCTGTGCGATGAATGGATCAAAATACCGTTAATGGGTAAAATAGAATCATTGAACGTATCGGTTGCCGCAGGTATTCTGATTTATGAAGCTGTAAAGCAACGCGGCTTCACAGAAGACAAAACGGCATCCGCTTTATAAATACCGTATCATCGTTAACAAACAACTAACTATATCATGAAGAAAGTACTTTTGATACTGGCATGCGGCATAGCCGCCCAGCTAAGCTATGCACAAGCAACCCCAAAGTGGGCCGGCAAAGCTAAAAAAGCCGTTTTTTCCATCGTTACATACGATAAAGATAACAAAATCAAGAATACAGGAAATGGATTCTATATCAATGAAAATGGAACGGCATTATCCGATTATACCCTGTTTGAAGGAGCCGAACGTGCAGTAATCATTAATGCGGACAGTAAAGAATTGCCTGTATTGCGTATCTTGGGAGCCAACTCCATGTATGACATCGTAAAATTTAATACTGAAACCGATAAAAAGACCATAGCATTAAAATCGGCATCACAGCCGGCATCAGTAGGTGAAACAGTCTATCTGCTACCCTACTCGACTCAAAAAGCGGCAACCTGCCAGACAGGGACCGTCACCAAAGTAGACACCATCGGCGACAAGGCATATTACTATACACTAGCAATGACAACCAACGAAAAAACAGTAAGTTGCCCTATTATGAATGCCAATGGAGAAGTATTAGGTTTAATCCAAAAAAACGCATCGGATGAAGCCAAGGAAAGTTATGCCATCGGAGCTACATACGGTGCCTCGCTGAGCATCACCGCCCTTTCTTTGAACGACATGTCACTGAATAAAATCGGCATCAAAAAAGGACTGCCCGAAACAGAAGACCAAGCACTGGTGTACCTGTTCATGGCATCTTCACAACAAAATCAGGACGAATATATCACCACATTAAACGATTTCCTGGAACAATATCCCAACAGCGCGGACGGATATATACGCCGTGCCACTACTTATATGGGATTTAATGATGATGAACACAACGCTTTGGCAGATGCCGACCTGAAGAAAGCACTGGAAGTGACAGCCAACAAGAGTGAAACGCAATATAATATCGCTAAATTAATTTATTCGTACACCATCTCTTTAGGTGACAAGAAACCATACGGTGACTGGAGTTACGACAAAGCTCTCTCCATTATTCATGATGCCATGCAGGCCGACAACCAACCCATTTACACACAATTGGAGGGAGACATTCTGTTTGCTATGAAAAAATATCCTGAGGCATACGCCGCTTATGAAAAAGTGAACCAGTCTTCCATAGCCTCTGCCGCTACATTTTACTCGGCAGCCAAAACCAAACAACTGATTGAAGGAACAGATATGAACGAGGTTATTGCCTTGATGGATAGTGCTGTGGCACGTTTCACCAAGCCTTATACATCGGAAGCGGCTCCTTATTTCTATGAACGGGCAGAGATAAAAGCCCAGACAGGCAAATACCGTGAAGCGGTAATAGATTATGATACTTTTTATGATGCTATCGGTGGACGCGTTACAGCCGCCTTTTATCTGCAACGCGAACAGGCGGAAATACAATGTAAAATGTATCAGCAAGCTATCAACGACATTAATAAAGCAGTAGAAATGACTCCTGAGGATGTAGCCATGTGGGTGGAAAAAGGTTCGGTGCATCTACGTGTAGGGCAACATAACGAAGCAATAGAAGCATTGGAAAAGGCTATCTCTTTAGACCCGAAAGCCGCAGCCGCATATCGTATGCTGGGATACTGCCAGATACAATTAAAGAAAAACAAAGAAGCCTGTGCAAATTTTGCCAAAGCAAAAGAACTGGGCGATGAAGTGGTAGACGGACTGATACAGAAGTATTGCAAATAATACCGGGAAGCTCCATCTGAAATCCGCGAATCTTGCTACATGATTTCTGAAATCTTGTTGCATGATTCGCGGATTTTTGCTACAAGATTTCAGGAAACATTCCCTGTCATTCATGAAAAAGCAGGAAAGAAAAAAAATCTACTTATCTTCCCACTGCCGTATAATCAGTACCCGTTTCGTATCTTCCGTCACCCGGAAACGGTCATCGCTACGCTCTCCTACCAGCCATACAATCCGGTCTGCTGAGCAAACCACATACTGATTTTCTTTCTGGAAAAGAGAAAACTTACGATCTGTCAGATAATCGCTGACCTTCTTTTTTCCTTTCATTCCGAAAGGAACAAACTTATCCCCCTGCCGCCATTTACGCACCGTGAGAGGTAGTACCACCTTGTCTGCATCCAAACAGGCCGTATCCTTATTCTTAGGGATGACAAAGTCTGGCATTATTTCCTGCGTTTCCATTGCAAGCCGGAACGGGGGCACATTTTCCTCCACTTCCTCATCCGCCAGCTTCCTCCTGCGAATAATCAGCTCCGTCCTGTCGCGCAGCACCTCCCATCCGGCAGAAACGAATCTTTTTCCCGACTGGGCAGACAAACTGCGGAATACATCTCCTATCTGAACGGAATTGAAACCTAACGGATGAAGAATCTCAAACAGCAAAGCCGCCGGAACACTCTCTTCCATCAAACGAGAAATAA